>Ga0209427_10000645_pt1 | contig 37883 bp, 36 predicted proteins | sample DeeMarSWOR136_30_FD_187465 | JGI IMG/M metagenome (GOLD analysis project Ga0209427, IMG submission 187465) | Marine sediment microbial communities from White Oak River estuary, North Carolina - WOR-1-36_30 (SPAdes) (version 2) | ecosystem: Environmental > Aquatic > Marine > Intertidal zone >...
ATTAATGTTGAAAAAATTATACCAAATAATGTAGTAATTGCAGGGGATTCCGCAGGAGGGGGATTAACAATTGCTTGTTTAATAGCATTACGAGATGAAGGTGTACCCTTACCAGCAGCAGCAGTATGTCTTTCACCAGGAGTTGATGCTACAATGTCAGGAGAATCCTTGAAAACTAAAGCAGAAGTAGATCCCTTTTTAACACCTGAAAGTGTTGAATTTATGACAAAACAACTTCTAGGAGATGTTGATCCAGAAGAAGTAACTCTACTTAATAAAGATCTTCAAGGTTTACCTCCCTTACTTATTCAGGTAGGAACTTCAGAAATCCTACTTGACGACTCAATTCGTTTAGCAGAACGAGCAAAAGCTGCGGGAGTTAATGTGAAATTGGAGGTCTGGGATGATATGATTCATGTGTTTCAAGCATTTGCAGCTTTTGCTCCCGAAAGTAGAGAAGCAATAGGTAAAATTGGCGAATTTATTCAAAACTACTTAATTAAATAGCAAAATTTTTTTCCAACTATTTAGAAAAAAGTCAAAAAATATTTAATTTTAAAATTATTTCTTTTTATTATGAGTAATACTGGCTTTAATCAATTTAGAGGAGACGTTAATACTGAGAGAATTAAATATATCGCGGATCCTCAGTTAAGAAATATTGTAAATGTATCTATCGCATTAGGACGACCTTTATTAGTTAAAGGAGAGCCGGGAACAGGAAAAACGTTATTAGCTCATGCTATTGCGGAAGCCTTAGGAAAAAGACTAATTATATGGAATATTAAAAGCACTACTGAAGCTATTGATGGTTGTTATATGTATGATACTGTTCAAAGATTGAACGATAGCAGATTTGGAAGCGATGAACGTAATGTTGATAATATAAAAGATTATATCACTCTTGGACCCTTAGGGGAGGCATTTGTTTCTAACGAGCAGGTAGTTCTTCTTATTGACGAGGTCGATAAAGCAGATATTGAATTTCCGAACGATCTTTTGCAGGAATTAGATGTAATGGAATTTTATGTTAAAGAAACTAAAGAATTTGTGAGAGCTAACACTAGACCTATAGTAATTATCACCTCCAATAATGAAAAAGAGCTCCCTGATGCATTCTTACGAAGATGCGTTTTTCACTGGATTGAATTCCCTTCAAAGGAATTTATGGCAGAAATCTGTAATTTACATTACCCAAACTTAAAACAAAATTTATTAGATCAATGTTTAAAACATTTTTATGCATTAAGAGCCATAACCAAAATTAGAAAGTTGCCCTCTACTTCAGAACTACTAGATTGGATCGGTGTATTATTGAAAAGTGGGATCAGTATTGATGAACTTAAAAAAGGCATTCCTTTTTTGGGTGTGTTAATCAAGAAAGAAAAAGATGTTGAGTTAGCATTAGAAAAAGTTAAATTTCCAACTTAAATTTTAAAATGTTTGTAGATTATTTTTATTATTTGAAAGAAAGATTGCCTGTTAGCATAACAGAATATATGACCTTAATGGAAGCTCTCGATAAAGGTCTAATTCATAATATGGTTGAATTTTACTATATCTCTCGTTCCATTCTATGCAAGAATGAACACCATTTTGATATTTATGACATCGCTTTTGCTAACTATTTTAAAAACGCCTCTTTGAAATTTCCCGAAGAAATAAAACAACAAATTTGGGATTGGTTGGAGAAAGATTTAAATCCACCTGAACTTCCTGACGGTTTTCAAGAATTTCTCAGTCAACATTTTGATTTAGAGGAATTACAAAAACATTTTGAAGAATTACTTAAAAAGCAAGATGATGAGCATAATTTTGGACATCATTGGATTGGAACTCAAGGAGATTCTCGATTTGGACATTCTGGACAGAATCCAATGGGGATGAGAGTTGGAGGTTCTTCGGGAATGAGAATGGCGATTCAAATTGCTCAAAAAAGGATTTTTGCAGATTACCGGAAGGATATTGTATTAGATACCCGGCAAATTAAAGTTGCTTTAAAACGTCTTAGAAAATTGGAGGAAATTGGCAAACGGGATGAATTAAATATCGATAAAACTATTGATAAGACTGCAAAGAATGGGGGCGATATTGACATAGTATTTGAAAAACGTCGAAAAAATAACGTAAAATTAATCCTTTTGATGGATGTAGGCGGTAGTATGACCCCGTATGCCTCTCTTGTTAACCTATTGTTTTCAGCCGCTAATAATATGTCACATTGGAAAGATTTTAAATATTATTATTTTCACAATTGTATTTATGAATCTTTATATTTTAACGCCCAACGTAATCCTGATGAGGCTATTGAATTCGATGAATTTTTAAGAAAATATGATAATAAATATAAAGTTGTAATCGTAGGAGATGCTGCTATGGCAAGTTGGGAGCTCACCGAAAGATATGGTTCCATCTATTATTACCACAGAAATGAGTTACCAGGGATATATTATATAAAAGAACTTGCTAATCATTTTAAAAATAACGTTGTTTGGTTAAACCCCGAGCTGATAAGATTAGAATGGGTGCCCTGGACAAGAAAAATAATTTCAAGCATAATCCCGATGTTTAATTTAACCGTTGATGGAATAGAGGAATCAATGGATTATCTTCGCAAAAGTGGAAAAGATATGTATACAACCATCCAGATGTTAAAAGGTTTAAATTATTAAAAACAAATGAAGTTTTTTATAAATTATTTCAATATAAATGTATTTTTTTTTTTATGATCAAGTTTTAACTTTCGATAAAAATATCATCTCCATTATTTTCAAATAGATTACTTATTAATTGATAAAATGAATCTAGAATATGTAATCCAATATCGTTATATGCAAAATAGTTATTATCCAATATGGCATTGGCTAGTTCCATCTTACAACCTATATGGTTGTATGTAAATTCGTTATTTATAATACTACAGTTTGATCTTATTATATATGCTATCGCATCCCATCCTAGTATATGCATACTTAAATTATTATACTCAAATGAATTATTGCTCACAAGGCAAATTGATGTGAATACTTCAATTGCTATTTCATTATTGATAAATAGATTGAAGCTTAAAGTGCAATTATAATTGACTAACTTATCGTTGATTTTTGTACTTGGGTCATAACCACAACTAAACATATAGCAACCATGGTAGTTATCAATAAATAAATTGTAATTTAACGTAACATTAGAATAATTCAACCGTAATCCATCTAAATTCTTTTCAATTGTATTATTTGATATTTCAATATCATTACAAACATATGAGTCTACTCCATAATAAGAATCGCGAAAAGTATTATTTGAAATAGTCACATTTTCTAAATCAACCATATGGATACCTCCTTCAATTCCAATTGAGCTAAAACTACAATTCTCAATATTAACATTAAAACATTGAGTTAGTTTTATACCAAAATTTGTTAAACTAAAGCTACTATTAGAAATCTTAACATTAGTACAATTTACTAAATGTATTTGATCAAATTCACAAATGTTTATTGAAAAATTGTGAGTATCAAAATAGTATCCAAATTCGAATTTTTTCCCGTTTAATTTATTATTTATCAGAATTAAAGTGTTATAATTACTATAATTATTAAAGTAAAAAGAACATCCACAATTTTCAAGATAATTATATTGTATCGATGTAAAAAGTGAGTCATACATAGCTATTCCAACGCGAGATGAATATATATTGTTATCAAATTCCAATGTATTGTTTTCCACAATTACAGAAGAAGATTCATAGACTACGATAATTGGTCCACCATTTTTATAACATAAGTTATTTGCTATAATTGAATGATTTGAATCCCAAATTAATATTCCTTCATATGAATTATGATAGCATGTATTATTAAAAATGCAACTTCCTTGAGCATAATATACAATTATCCCGCCCCCGCTACCGTAGCATATATTTCTCTCGATTCGGCAGGTATTAGCTGATACATAATAAATCCATATCGCTTTTCTTGCTGACTTTAAAACATTGTTTTGTATTAAAAAATGTTTAGTAACGTTTGTAATATAAATTGCTGTCTCTTCCGAAGTAGTGATTACAAAATTCTCTATCCTAAAAGGATTCTCTACCGTTCCATTACCAGGAAAACCATAACTTTTGAAATCCTCATCAGAATGTATCCAAATTCTGAATTCTGGGGTTTTTACCACCTTTTTTAGCGTCAAAATACCAATCGGGATTAAACTAATAATAAAAACGAGTAATATTGCCTTTAATTTATTTATTGAATTAGACTTCAATGTAATTACTCAATAGGTCCGGATTAAGGATTCTATTTGTTAATGATCTTTTTATGGGAATAAATAGTATTCCTATTATTTAACAATTTTGTATATTAACAGATCTAATAATTTAACTTTTACACATACATTCCTTATGTACTATACAAAATAGTTATTTTCCTTAAAGGATTGATTTGCTAAATTCCATCAATTTCAAGTAATTATGCGATTCCTGTATTATAAATGATTGAATGGTCGGACTATAATTGGGAAGAAAAGACGTCATAAATGAATAAAGGAGGATTCTATACTTTTAACGATTCTTCTATTCGTTCATTATATTGTTCAATATTTATTTCAATAAAAATAACATTATATTTAAATATCATTATTTCTTTAATAATATATAAAGGTGTTCAAATATGGAAATTATGAACGAAAAAGATAGGAAAAAAATTATTTATGAAACACGCAAATTTGGTGGTATAGGTCTACGTCGCCAAACTTTAAGAGTTCATAAAAATGGAGCAAAATTTCCAATAAGCAAGGCATATATTGAGGATGAGTTATTAGATCCTGAAATTGAATATACTCTTGTATTAATTCCGGAAGTTAAAATCGCTGATAAGACTTCAATAACCTTGACTTATTTTCATAGAAAAAAGGGGCCAAATATCTTTTACTCCTATCCAGATGGCGTACTTAATGAAAAGGAAAAAGGAAGATTATTGGAAGTTATGATTCAAGCGGCTAAAGAAGAATTCTTTGTCCACCAATCATATTTTTTATCAACTTTAAATTATTACTTTGAAATTCCTTCGGAATGGGCTCGGGGGAATAAAGAACTTATAATGATAAGCGTGGTCTTAGATAGAAGAATAAATCAGGCAATAGAAGAAATTATTCAAGCAATCCTTATCGATTTCACATCAAATCTAAAAGAAAAAAAGGGTCTGTTTAAAGCGCTATATATTAACGCTCTTGATTCAATTCCAGACGAAGAACAAGCAGATATCAAATTAATCAGTGAAAATTTAAAATTAAGAATTAGAGATTTTCATCAAAAATTAAAACTAATGTTATATCGAAAAATGAAAAGGTTTATTATCACAGTGTCAGTTGATCTGGAAAAAAATTTAGATTTTAAGCATCTTGCTCAAGAAATTTCAGGCGCTGAGTTTAATCCAGAAAGATTTCCTGGTTTAATTATGAAAATTGAGAAGCCGACTGCAACAATTATTCTCTTTTCTACTGGTAAAATAGTGATAACTGATTTGAAAAATACTTCTGAAACAGAACAGGTTGTTGAAAAAGTTATAAAAAAATTAGATAAAATAGGGGTTAAATTAGCTAATCCAAAGATTTCAATCCAAAATACTAAATAACTTATTATACTCTTTTTTTGGAAGAACGTATCATTTTTAATTTACCACTACTTCATATCTGATATTTAAACAGCAAAAGATTACTTTAAATATCGAATTTTTTTGGTAGGATCATTTATATTGAATCATTTTTTTATAATAGTTAAGATTAAGAAATTCATTTTATAATATTTATAGAAATAGAGTCCAATAATTCTAAAGGAGTTAGAAATATCATATGCGAAAAAGAACGTATTTAATGATCCTTTTTTTGATAATACCTGTAAGTATTCAACTATTTGGTATTCCTTATTTAGGGATTAAATTTACTAATCATGATATAGAATTCGACTACGTTTATAATTGGAACTTACGAGGAACTGGGGGTTGGTATGAAGGATATAGCGAAGAATTTCGAGCAAATGGTCGTTATACCATAGATTTTAATGGCAATGTAGCAAACGCATCCGCATACGTAAAATGGCATTTTATAAGTAGATTATATGGATATAAGGAAGATGAATATGGAAGTGAAGAAACTTATGTTTTTTCATACTCTTTAACCGATGGAGCGTATCTTACAGGAGAAGACCAAGATTACAATATTACAGGTATGAATGTATGGTTTCATATACCTGGTGGGGTAACTGGAACAAGCTATTCTTTGCTTGACAGTACATATGAAGTTATTGGACCTTCTACCATTTGGGTGGGCCATCTCATGCCTTTTAATGGAGTAAAGTTACATGATAGTGGTGTTTATGCGAGAGATGATGTCTATGGACAATTTTCCGCGGAATATACTGTTGATAATTTTTTTACTCGCGATGGTTATTTAATCGGGGAGATTTATAGCGAAGTGAATGATGGATTAGATGCTGATACAGGATATCCATCAACATTTAAGCTAACCTCCTATGTATTTATTACTTCTTCAAGTTATATAAGACCATTTAATTTTGGAATTTACTTTATAGCATATTGGGTCCATTTGGTATTTTTTTATATATTATTTTATATTGTTTATGAAAGATTAAGATGGAAACCAATCGTTATGGTAAGAGAACCCTCTACAAAAACTGTTATTATTGAAAGAAACCTACCAAATAATTTAGAATTTTCAATTTCCTCCGCATATTCTGAAATAATACCAACCTTTTTAGTTCGGGGGAAATCATATGGTAAACGAATTATCTCTGCTCACAATGAGAATAAGATCAAGGGAATAGGATTTATAGAGCCAAATGGAAAAATTGGTACTTTTTATGGAAAATATTCCGCAGAGATGATAGAGTATTCAAAAGTTAAATATGCTTTTACAGAGATCAGCAGGGTAAGTGGTTTTAAGGTGATAGAAAAGTATGACGTTTTTCAGATTGATGATCTAAAAGGATTAGACTTAAGTTATGATGCAACTCTTATTAAACCAGCTACAAAACGAGATCTACCCGAAATAACAAGAATGATTGCCTACGAGGATTATGGAAAAAAGAGTAAAAAATATGCTAAATGGGTGATTAAAGCAGTTCAAAATGATATCACAGTTCTAGCAATAACCTCTCCCCAAGAAAGCTGGACTCGTGAAATTATGCAACAAATCTATAGACGTAATTATCCCAAACCACAGTTTCTTTTAAATGAAATTATTATTGGTACCGGATTTGCTACTCCTGGAGAAAATAGTGGTTGGTTATATGGATTATATGTTCATCCCGCATTTAGAAATCAGGGTATTGGTAATAATCTGGTTAAAGCTAGGCTATCAGCATTAAAAGAATTAGGATGTAAAAATGCAATAACTGAAATAGCAGATTGGAACGGACCTGCAAAAAGAATCTACTCGCAGTTGAATGCTCAATTAGTCGGAGATATAACTTTAATAGGGAAAAAAATGCCAAAAGTAAAGGTGAGACGTTACTGATTCAATCCTCTTTGAACCATGATGTTTATCAGAGGTATTTATTAAACTCTATCGATTTGGATTTATTTGAATTAACACCAGAATCTTTTGAGATTAACGCACAGTTCAAATCACTAAAAAAATGGATTAAATGTTTCGTTGGACCCGCAACAGCTGAATTTCATCAATTAAATTCGAAAAAACATCTCGCAATTAAAGATGAAAATCGAAATGCCATTTTACCAGAATTCAGTATAGAGATCCAAGGTAAAATGTTTTATTTATCTGTTAAAGGTTGTGGTGCCTATGAAGATATGTTTTTTGGTTCAAACCTCAATAAGGATAACTTAAAGAATGCTTGTCGAGACCTATCATTATTAAATAGAATCGAAAAACTTTCTACAGGACAAGGATTTATTATGGCAGAATCCTGGATGGGAGAGAGCCCCTATGGAGCTCAGGGTTATGTAAATGCTTTTGATGAGTTAAAATTTTCAAAAATTGCTCAATATGATTCTATCAATGGAGCTTATATCTGTCCAGTAATTGGGGTAGTACAATTACCAAAGAATATCGAAGAAATCGCTCGGAATTTCTTCTGGTGTAGAACATACAATGATCATTTTTATCAAGAATTACGATTAGTTCCTTCAAATGTAAGATTATATTTTGAATCTTTCAATACAATAGCAAAACCTAAAGCAATTTTTAATCTATTTAATCTCAATTCATCTGAGTTAATAGAAGAATTTGAACTTCAATTTATCAAGAGTGGAATTGCTCTCCTATCGTTATTCACACGTTCTGCTAATATTACTGATAATCAAATTTCGGGAATTGTATATCAAGACGTTTGGTTCGATAAAGATTGTATCGTTGCCCCGGATGGCACTATACATTTTGCTGACCTTGAAGGTTTAATTTGGAAAACCGTACCTAAAAATAAATTTGCTGAAATTCAAAAAAATGAATGGCAGAAATTAGTATTTGAGTTTTTGTTTGCTTTAATTAAAATTGATTCTTATCGCCTTAAAATAGATGGTAGATCCCTTTCTTGGTCCAAACAAAGAGAAGAACTCTCGCTTCTTATTCAACTTGCATTAAATAATGATATTTACGCGTACCCTAAATATCACAATAATAATTTATTAATTGTATTGGAGGGTCCTTCAATTCCCTCTATAGAAATTCCTTTAATAGAAAAGGTGAAATGTTCATGAAATGTGAAAGAGCGCTAGAAATATTAACATCGGTTAAGAGTAAGATCGAAGTTATAACTTCCTATGAAGAAGTCGCAGAATTAGTCGAATTAGCCCTTGTTTCCGAATTTAGAGAGACTAAATCAGATGCTGATTTAGTACAGGATCTTACAAATTATAAAGTGCAATTTAATCAACTTAGTCATGAAGTTCGTAACTTATCAAAAGAATTGATAATACTTGAAGGAGATTATTCTGACTTAAGCTCTTTTAGTCATTTATTAAGTTATTTAAGCTTAGGTTCTGGAAGAAAGATAAAAAAAAAAATAAGGGAGAAAAATTCTCAAATAAAATATAAAGAAATTCATATTTCCAGCCTTAAAAATGATATCTTGAGGCTGAATGATAAGATAAACACAGTCGAACAAGCGATAAAAGTAAATGGTAAAAGAATCTATTTAACTCCTTTTGGAGAAACTATAATTGATGAAATTTCTGTTCGGAAAAGATATTATTCACGCGATCTACGAGAGCTTATAGAAGTTATAAATAATCTGAATGCAGAATTTATGACTTTGATAAATAAAGTAGAAACTATAATGCGAAGAAGTGTATTTTCTCCAGTTTGGGCAGTCTATCTTATTAATTTAAATCAAGAGAATTTGGCAACTGCTTTCAATTCGATTACTAATAGCGATTATAATTATAAAAATTCTGAAAAAAGAATGATGAAACTCACCTTATATTTAATGAAAAATCCAAATTTTTCACTTCCACGAACGAATAGACAAGCGAAAGAAATAGCAAATCAGATGAAATATACTTATAGAGAAGATAATTTCAAAGATAAAATAATCAACGTTTTAAATAAATATAATGTGGGTGATTCAAGAGTATATAAGGTGATTTCTGTTCTAGGAAAAATCTTCTCAACCTGGATTTCAAAAAATTACTCAAACAAAGTTGATAGTGAGAAATACTTAGAGAACCTTGACACTCTTTTTAAAAATAGAGAGATTCCTCAAATAACGAATGTTATTAACGATGAGAACTTGTTTGCTTCAATTATCCTAGCATTTTCTAGTAATATTCATACTTTTACTGATTTTTATAATCGTATGAAAGATATTCCTGAGATTTCAAAATTATTCTCTGCTATTGCTACTTTATTTCCATGGGAGCCGGAAGAAACTTGGATGGTACTTCTTCGAGCAGAGTCAAACATCCTAAGGGCTCAAAGTGCAAAATTTATCCCTGAGCTAATCGAATACGCGTTATTATTATCAATGAACCCTAGAATTATTTCTTTAGAAAATGATATCTCTCAAGAAGAACTTAAAAAATGGCAAGATCTCATCATTCCAGCCGTTCATTTATTCATATATTCTTACCTTGAGAAAGATTTAGAACAATATATAAGAAGAAGACCGTTAGCATATATAATTTCTCCCAGATATTACATCTATTCTCATCTTCATTACCACGTTATTGGTTAACAAATCTCCTTTTTTTCTTTTAAGATAATTTTATACAATCTCCATTTGAATATTATTTGAAATCTTTGATTGGAGGGTTTCATAGAATATTGAATAATATTTTTGGTAAAATTCTTTCTTTTTAGATAAAAGATTTGTTGTTTTACCACTTTTAAAATTACCACGTGTCCAGAAGATTCTACCTTCTTGTTTTAAATCAATCAAATCTCCTTTTTTTATGACATTACCTTGTTTTATTACATATTCTATATTTTCTAACGCTTTTTCTATTTCTTTATAATCTTTAGAAAGATCAATCTCTTCTAAATTGATATTTAAAATATTGAGATCACCATCAGCTTTAGTTCCTAAATTTCCTTTGATACTTCCAATGCCAAATGACTTAGCTGGGCTTGAACGAGTTAATATAACATATTCATTAAAAGTTAACTCTTTATGGTTATTTTGCAAAGAATTATCTTTTAAAAATTCTTTATTCATATCCTTCATATAAGTTAATCTCGCTTTCTCGCTCATCAACCAAGTAGAAATTTGTGCTACATTCTTTATGTGAGCATAATTTGGAAAATTAATAGTAAATTGCATTTGCCACTTATTGTTAATATTTAATGCTAAATCCAGAGCATTTGCCCAAAAATTACAATATAATCTGTCATTTTTATCGAAATTTCTAAAAGTTGCATAGGAATCACCTTCAGATTCGACAGCTGCTCTTATTAACTGATATGGATTTTCATGGCTTATTAAAGAATTTATTAATCTCCTATCACATGTAATTAAGGGATTAATCCTATCAAATCCAAGAAATGCAAGATCTAGATCAAATTTCTGATTTTTATTTAATACTTCAATTAATTCAGTATTATCTCCATCTAAATTATAAGAAGAAGCATGAGCGATATGAAAAAGTTGAGAACGATTTATATTTAAATTATTTTGGGGGCTGGTTTCTAAATTAAGTGAAGTTATATCTTTTAAAACAGAAGTTAAGTTCTCTTTACCTTGGTTTTGCTCATAACCTTCAATATGTGCGTGAACAGAATGGGGTAATCCTAAAAATTCATTATATTTAGTACAATTTTTATAGACGTCTAAAGGACTAAAGTTATATAATCTACCCTTAATTTTGAGATTCTCACGCAGTCTTTGAAAGTTCCAGCTCTCTGCTTCAAATGGATTATATATTTTGAATCCATAACTTTTCGTTAAAAATAATAAATCTGATAAAAATTCACAGGCTTCTTCTTCTGATCCTCTCTGAAACTCTAATTCTAAAGGCCATAAATTACTAATATTTAGCAAAGCTGCTTTATCCAAGACAGGTAAGGACTTAAAATTAAAAATAGTCTGTTTTGCTAAAGAGGGAAACACATTCGCTTCAACTAAAAATGTATAACCTTTCGAAATAAATTCTCTTGCGATAAAATTTAAATTCATTCCCTCCCATAATTCTTGAAATTTTTTATTTTTACTTCCGAGCAGCCTTATCCAATCAACTTGTTGAGATGTGATATGTGTATGAATATCTATAGCAGAGGGTACTACAGTTTTATTTTTAGCATCAATTTCTTTTATATCTGTTTGATTTGAAAATTTTTCAACGATCTTCCCTCCTTCGATGAGAATATCTTTTATTTCTCCCTCAATATCATTAAGGGGATCAAATATTGAACCATTTTTTATTAATAATTTATCCATTTTACTTATTCCCTTTTATTCTATTGAGAAGCTCTTTAAATTTTATTATTGAATTGCTTGTAGATTCCAGATTAACTTTTATATTTTTATAATTAATTTCTTCGTTTACTATTGATACTAATTGGTTTGACCAGATCGAAACTGGCATAAGCACGGTTCTCTGTGGCACGTCTTCATCTATCAGCGCTTTTACTGTAATTTCTCCATTTTGATTCGAAATTTTTAAATTTAAATTTGGCTTTAGTTTTAATTTTTCAAAATCCTTTGCATTTAGAAAGGCAATAGCTAATTTTTGTTCTAGAGTTATTTCATTTCCAAAAATGAATTCCTTTGCTTGATCATTATCAACCATTCTGGCTGTATTTAAAATAAATTCCATCTTTCAACCCTCCTTATGTTTTGAGCTTATGAATAATTTTCTCTAGTAATTCTTCATCAGAAGGCACTTTGTTAGGAGGGTTGATTATTTTCTGTAGTTCAATTGGTACGTGATCTAATCTATATGCTAACCCTTCACATTCTATTCCAGTTAAAGCGGTAGGTAATACAACATCCGCAATATTTAATGTTGAGGAATTACGGTTATCAATTAGAATTAAAGGTTTTTTTGCTAGTTTCGAACTTAATCTTTTAGCGAGATGAGAAATAGGATCTGTACCTACAATAATAGAACTGTCAAAATCTTCGCTTTCGATTTTTGATATAATCGTTTTTTCTGTATCTACAAATTCTCCATTTGAAAATTGTAGACTGTGATTTTTTCCAACCGCAGATAATGCTACATGTTCAAAACCGGTCATGTTATAGTGACCCCCCATCAATATTACAGAGATTCTGCCTTTTTCTTGTTTTAAATTAATCATTTGAATTAATTCTAAAAATTCTTTAAGAACATCAGATCCTAAATCGGAATTTAATAATCCTTGACCAGCAAATATAACTCCATTCTCTGCACCTGTTAAATGCAGTAGCAGTCTTTTTAAATCGTCTTTATCAATTCCTGCAACTCCTTCAGAAGGGATGCTATCTGCTTTACAGCATTCTTCTTTTAAAATCCTAATTAAATCCAAGTCTTTATTTGGTTCAATAATTAAAGCTATATCTCTTACCCCCATTACTCCGAACGATGCTGTTTTCACAGGATCAATAATAATTAAAGTCTTAATTTCTCTCCCCGTCATCCTAAATTTCCCTCTCGAGAATAATATTTTATTTAGTAGTCGAGGAATAGATTCTGCTGCATTAGCGCCCCAAAGTATAATCAAATCTCCCTTATTAATTATTTCTGTAATGGTCGTTAGCGTTATTCCAGTTTCTTTTGCTTTATTCAATAATCTACCCTGACAAATTGTAGAATTTGAGTCAATAAATCCATTTATCATGCGAGCAAGTTCAATTCCTTTCAATTGTGCTTCACAACTAACAGTAGAAAAGCCGTATAATAATGGATTTGAAGTATTTTTTATAATCTTCAGAGTTTTATCCAATGCTTCATCCCACGAAACTTTTTGCAACTCACCATTCTTGCGAATCATCGGATTAATAATACGGTTTTTAGCAGTAGTTTGATCAAAACGTTCTTTTCCTTTAATGCAAGCACCAATAACTTCATCAATATATATACCATCACTTCTTATAATAACATCATCACATAGTAATGAGCAACCCGAACATGGAATTCTTTTCATTGCTTTAACCCATATATTCTATTAATTATCATACATATTCAATTTTAACAGCGTCACGTGGACAATATGTTTCACAAACTCTACATTCTCTCTCTCTACCTTCAAAATCCAACCTCCTACAATGCTTAATTTCTAATAATTCACACTTTCCTTCCTTTACTTGAAAGAGTTGATGTTTTTCAGGAGGATAATCAGGAGCTTTCCCACTTAATGTAGGAGGACAGTACCTTGCATTGACGGGACAAACCGTTACACATATTCCACATCCATCGCAAAGATCAGTATCTACATTAATTTTTAATTCTTTTTGCTGACCTTCTTCTGCACCGAGTAACTCTTTTAATGTGTTATATTGTGTATTAAATTTGGGCTCCAAAAGGGGCGTACATTCATCCACTTTTGCTTTTCCCTGTAAGAGATCTAAAGCAAAAGCCATACAAGTAGGCTTTCCACACAATTTACAGTTAGTCTTAGGTAGATATTTATATAATTCCATAAAATTTTGTACTGGAATAGAAAGTTCACCGTTTTTTTTTTAAAATCCGTATATCGTGAATATAAATGTTCAAAAACTTATTAATTTCTTTAGATTATTGATTATAAATTATGAGACTTAGTACATTATAATTAGAAATTAAAGATCGAACTCAAATCATTTACTATCCCATAATTTCTTTTTTAAAGTTTTATAAATTTCTTTGATAGATAAACTAGCATCAGAATTAGGAGCATAAGCAACCACAGGTTCAGCATAGGACATTGCTGTAGGAATTGATAAATCAAACTTTATTTTCCCTAAAATATCAAATCCCTTTTCTTTAATAAATTCTTTAAATTGTTCTTGAAAAACACTCTTTAAATCACTTTTATTAATAACAATTCCGAAAGCAATATTGAATTGCTGAATTACCTCAATTGCTCTCATTAAATCATGTAATCCAGAAGGGGTAGGTTCAGTAATAGCTATAGCAAAATCTAACCCAGAAATAGCAGCAATCACAGGACATCCAATACCAGGAGGACCATCAATTAATACTAAATTGAAATCCCGATAATTTTCAAGATTTTGAGTATATTGCTTTACATCTGAGACTAATTTTCCAGAGGTTGTACTTCCTAATCTAGTTTTTCCATAAATTAAAGGAAAGCCTTTGTTCGAATCATAAGCAATAATATCTCCACTTTTAACAGGATTAATTTCAAAAGCATGCTCTGGGCATAATACTTTACATGCATTACACCCCTCACAAGATAAATAATCTATTATTGGAATAAGGTTTTTATCATCCCATTTTATTGCATGAAATTCACAAAAATGTTCATCATAGCATTGTTTACAGTGAGTACATTTATCTTCAATAAAAGATGCTTTTAAAGTTGCATATACGGATTTAATTTGAATCGCATCTTGAGACCGTGCAGGTAGAATTAATGATAAGTTAGGAGCGTCTACATCCACATCCAAAATAACAGGATTAATCTCAGAATCATCATTAGCTAAACTTGCCAAGGAAGCAGTTAAGGAGGTCTTTCCAACCCCTCCTTTTCCTGATATAACACCTACAATTTTCTTTTCCAAATGTGAATTCACCTATTTTACTTATTTAAACCAATCCATTCTCTAAGATTATTAAAAATGTTTAAAAATGCTTGGTATCCCTCCCCGCTTCTATCAAATTCTCCATCAGCATCCATTAGTGGTATTGCTTGGCAATATGATGCTACAATATCGTCATTTAAAGGAATGTCTCCAAGGAGAGGTATATTCATTGAATTTAATTCCTCCATAAATTGATCTCTAAAACCTAATAATGAGCTCCTATTTACAATTGCACGATAATCCTTATTTAAAATTTTAATCAACTCAATTATCCTAATCAAATCCAATTTTCCAAATTTGGTTGGTTCGGTCACTGGAATTACTAAATCTGCTTTCCCAATTAAAAGTTCTACATCACAGTGTGCTCCGGGTGCAGTATCTAACACGATAATATCATATTTATCAGGTTCATTGTCGATAATATTCTCTATCTTATTCATAAGTGTATCTATAATAGCAGCAGAACGTGCTTCTCCTGGTTTTAATTCTCCTATTAAAAGATCTACATCATAAGCCTTTGTTGAATAAGTCCATCCTATTACTTTATAATCAGGTTCAATAGCATTCACTGGACATACTTTATAACATAATCTGCAACCTGAACAAACGGTCAGTATAGGTATAGGAACTGAATTATCAATATATAACAATGCATGTGGTGCGCAATTTTTAGCACAAATACCGCATTTTGTACATTCTTCTTCTAAAATCTTAGGCTTGAAGAAAGGGACTTCTGTTTGATTTTCTAATTGCCCCCCCATTAATAAATAGGTATTAGGATTTTCACTATCACCATCCACTAGCAATGTCTTATATCCTGAATTCTTAAACATTATAGCTAAATTAACTGCTACTAACGTTTTCCCTGTACCTCCTTTACCCCCGGTTACACAAACGATTTTTGGTTTATTTGGCATCAGTTTATAATCTTTTAAATTAAAAGAATTAACTTGATTTGATCGATTAACCTCTACTTCCTCTTCCCCTGCCCCCACCAAAACCACCCCCTCTTCCCATCCCATAGTGAGATCCAACATTAGCAGAAGAAATTAAATCCATTTTTCCTTTTAACCGTATATCCACAATTTCTTTAATAGTTAATTCTTGGTTTGGTGCTTGAAATATTTTTATATTTAAAGCATTCAAGGATTGGGCCGCATTTGGACCTAAAAATCCCACTATCAGTTCATTAGCGCCATTATTAGCTACAATTTGAGCGGCTTGGATTCCTGCCCCTCCCATAGCTTCAGAGGCGGGATTCGGGACAGTTTTTACTCCTGTAATTTCATTATTTTCTACTGTGACAAAGGTAAAACTTGAACATCTTCCAAAACGAGAATTCATTTTGTCTTTTAATCCTCCCTCTCCATCGGAAGGAATAGCTATTATAACCATTTTTTATTCTCTCCACATTAATTTAATTAATATTTTTTAATTGAAATAACATATAGATTTTTTAACTATGGTGATGATGCTCATGATTATCATCTGCTTCGGTATGAATCTTCTCAACTCCATACCCTTTACCTAATCCTGGATTGCAAAGACTTTCACCACCTAAATTTTTAATTTCTCCGTTCAGGATTTTTTGAATTACAATATCAATACTTCCTTCAACACCCACTATTACTTCTATTCCATATTGATTAAAGAATTGTATCGCTCTATGTCCCATTCCTCCAGAAATCATGTAATTTGCACCATGTTTATTTATAAATTCAGGAATACTACCAACAGCATGCCCAGGATTTGGAAAATCCTCTTTTTTAATTAATTTGTTGCCTTCTATTGTGATAAAAGTAAAGGTAGGAGCTCTTCCAAAATGACCACTAACATTGCCAGAATCTGAACTTATTGCTATTTTCATATTTATAACGCCTAATTAATTTTTAAAAATTTAATTCTGTATAGTAATAATTAATACAAATATTTAAGGATTATGAATGAGTATTCATAACAATCTAGAAAGCTTAAGATCCCTAAATTCGCTAGTTTTAAGCGGATAACTAATCTTAATGAAATTACAATTAATATATTTAAAATAAATAAAGAAGCACTAAAAGAGAAGAAAGACTGAGTTTAATGGAAATGAGGCCCATTATTACCACAAGCAGGTCCCGTTAAAGGTTCTAATATATCTTTTAAGTAAATTTCAATATTTTCTTTCAAACTCCCCTCTACACCCTTAAATATATTAATCCCATTCTGTAAAAATCCCATATAAGGTCTTCCTCCTACTCCTCTTACAATTACTTCAGTAACGTTTCTTTCTTTCAGGTTTAATACCGGTTCCATACAACTGGAATGTCCATGATTGGGAATAGAAAATACCTGTTTCATATTTTTATTTTCATCTATTTCTACCCCGACATAATAATTACAATGTCCAAAATGCTCTGAGATTCTATCAGATAAATCTGGACCATCAGAAGGTATCGCTACAATTCTCTTCATTAATATCCCTATAATTAAACTATTTAAATTATTACAAAATATTTATAACCTTATTATATATAATTTATAGCCTAATTAAAAATTTCTTCTTTATATTTTATTACATATTAGCCCTAATTTTAAAATAAAAGAAAGTAATATTTATCATTTTTAAAATTTTAGATGAAATTTTAAATACTATTTTTAAGATAATAATTATAATTAAAAACAGTTAAGAAGGATTAATGCGGACTTATTCTTAGATTTTTATAAATGCATTGAATAAAATTCATGAGTATTTTTAAAACTAAACTTTATAAGATTTGTATTGTTGGGGATGGAGCCGTAGGGAAAACTACTATACTTCATCAATATGTGGATCATAAATTTACTGAAGATACTATGATGACAATAGGAACAAATTTTTTCGTTAAAGATATTATCCTTAAAGAGTTTGACTCAACTATCAGGCTTCAAGTATGGGATCTTGGTGGACAGGAGCATTTCTCAACAATTCGTCCTAGTTTCTATGCAGGAGCAAAAGGAATTATTTATACTTTTGATTTAACTAGAAGTGTTACATTTTATAATTTATCTAATTGGAAAGAGGAAATAGAGAACGCAATAGATGGAAAATTTTGTAAGATTTTAATTGGTAATAAATTAGATTTGGTTAATGAAAATAATAGAACAATACTTTTAGAAGATATATTATATATGAAAAAAGAATTAGAGTTAACAGAATATTTTGAAACAAGTGCAAAAACTAATAGTGGAATTGATAATGCTTTTCGAAGACTAGCTATTGATATCTTTAAAACGCTAAAATCATGATTTCAGTTTGAAAGAAATTGTAAATACTTATTTTTAGTATTAAGATTTTTAATAAATGAATGATTATTCAATAAATTTTTTATAATATTTTTCGTTTGATCCTAGTAATAATATAATTAAAACTCTAATCGATTTTTCAAAATATTACCAATAAATTAAAGGACAGTATTTAATCCTTTATTATTATAAAAAAAAGACTTAGAAAGTATAGATTTCAAAAAATTAGATATAGTTGATGATTTATAAATGAGTGAAGATGAAATTCCAGATATTGATTTGAAAAAGACTGTTGATGAAGGAAGAAGAGAAGAAATGGACGAAAGAATGGAAAATATAAAAAAGAACATGGAAAAAATTAAACATAAAATCGTTATTATTTCTGGAAAGGGAGGAGTAGGTAAAACTACTGTCGCAGTTAATTTAGCTATGAGTTTAGCGAGCATTGGTTTAAGAGTAGGAATATTAGATGTAGATATTACAGGACCTAATGTTAATAAGATGTTAGGAATCAGTTCCGAGGTAAGACCTCGAGTAGATCCTGATTTGAAAAAATTCTTTCCAGTTAATGGGCCGCTGAACACAAAAGTGATGAGTATGGCTTTCCTAACAGGTGATAGTGACACTCCTGTTATATGGAGAGGCCCAATGAAAATGGGAGCCGTTCGACAATTTCTTGGTGATGCTATTTGGGGTGAACTTGATTATTTAATCTGTGATCTGCCTCCGGGTACTTCTGATGAGACATTAGATATTCTACAATTGATCCCTGACGAAAATGTGGTGATTATTTCAACACCCCAAGAAGTTGCGCTAATGGATGCTCGTAAAACTATTGCGATGGCTAAAACTATGGAAAGAAAAGTACTCGGAATTCTAGAGAATATGTCAGGTTTTAAATGCCCTCATTGTGGTAACTTTATAGATCTGTATCCCCCTGGTGGTGCTGAAAAAGCAGCTCGAGATTTTGATATTCTTCTACTAGGCAAAATCCCATTTGAAGTTGAAGTTGGACAACAGGGAGATCAAGGTTTACCCTTTGTATTAAAATATCCTGATAGTGAGAGTAGTAAAGCCTTTAAAGCAGTCGTAAAAAAAATAAGAGAAATATTAGAATAACCTTTTTTTTTCTGTTTTATTTTTTTTTCATCCCTTAAAAATAATTTCTCAATCTTTTAATTAAAATGAAAGCAATGATCTCACACTTAATGCTGTTAAGCCTGTTGAGTGCTACTTAATAAAAAAAATTGCGGGATAATTATACCCATATTATATAGGATTAATAATAACAAAAGCATTTTAAGGATAAATATTATAAAGTTATTGGATTAAAGGAGATCGATTTAATTATCATTCAGGGGTAAATTAAGATTAATATCGAAAAAAATTTAGACGTTTCAAAATTTATAAAGGGAATCATCATCTGTAAAGAGACAGGATTATATTTAGTAGATCTAATTTTTGATTCAGAAATTAATCCTGTTCTATTATCCTCTTTTGTAGGAGCTTTATCTTTATTTGGACAGGAAAATATGGGTAGAATAGAAGAGATTATGATAAAAGGATTAGATATTGAGATGATAATTGTGAATAAGTATAATCTTGTCCTTATTGCAATAATGGCAAAAGATTTTATTAAACAAGATATTAGAACTGAAGCTGAAAAAGCATTAGATATGTTTTATTCGCTGTATAAAGGTAAGATAGGAGAATATTGTGATGTTTGTGAATTTGAATCCTTTAAAAAAACATTATATAACCAAATTGATGAATATTTTAATAGAATTACGCTTCATAATGAAAAAGCATCAATTGGAGATTTTGGGTTTTTTACGGAAGCGATTGCTAAGTTAAGAAATGGCCAAGAATAAAAAATCTACTCAATTATTTTTAAAATCCCGGTGTTTTCTTTTTAAAAATAAGATCTCCAATATTAACTTGAAAAATTCTTTCCATTAAGGTACACTTTGCTTTTAATAAATAATATAATTCTAACTCAGGAAGATCTATTCCATATAAACTCTCAAAATTTCCTTGTCCTTTTGAAAGTATTACACCCCCTTTTAGAAAAAATAATTTCTTAAATTCTTCCGATGAGGTAGATAAATCAACACCAGGGGTAGGACATGACTCAACCACAGTAATTATATCAGTTAAACCAATAAATTTAGCATCTTCTATTGTTACGTCGTTTATAATAGGAGCAGATCTTACGGAATAAACAATATTTAAATTGGGATATAATCTTTGAAGAGTAGAAATTAATAATTTATCAAAGACAATTTCTCCACTATTATCTCCAAGAATAAGAAGATTACTTGTTTTACCTAATGATTGTTTAAACTTTTCATAGTCATTTATTACTAAATTCTCAAGATTAAAATTCTTTATATCATTGATGAAATCTATCTTATGTTGAGAAGCTAAATCGATAGTATTTCCTAGTGCCGCTATTATAATAGCTTCGAATAACGGATCTTCTGCTTTATTTACTAAATTTTCTGCTTTTTCATAATATTGCAGAGCAAGGCGATTAAAATCCTCCTTTAAAGATTTATAGGGATCTTCAATACCTAAAGTTTCGGCCACTATTCTATAAGCAGTTCTCCCGATTAGAGGAGAAGCACTTTTATTTATATCCACATTCAATAGGTATTCCATTAACTTTTTCTGAGCATGAATTATTTTTTCTCTTGGCATATCTGGATTTAGAAGTTTGAATGCCCTTAAAACTTGATTAAATAAACAACCTATACATTCTGGCTCTAATTGCATAATAAAAATTATTCCTCCTTTTCAATATATATGTAAAAATTTAGAACGGTTAAAAAAATCTTTTAAATCTAAAAAAAAAAAAGAATTTTATATAGTAAAAGAAAATTATTCTATATTATCTTTAATTTAAATAAAAAAAATATAAACTGAGTAATATGTCAGAATCAAAATTTAGAGTAGGACAAACATTTACAATAGGTTTGGCTTTTTTTTCTTCTGAAATTGCATGGGCACTCTATAATGCACAAGTTCCCTTATTACTAGGAGACTATTTATCTTCACTATTCATTATAGGATTGTTAATGGCATTAGATAATATTATTGGAGTTATTATTCAACCAATTATGGGATCTCTATCTGATAGTACGCGAACAAAACTAGGGCGAAGAATACCTTACCTAATAATAGGAGTTCCTTTGGGTGCATTGTTCTTCTCATTAATTCCCACACAAACAGCATTACCAATTTTAATTCTTTATATGTTTTTCTTTGGTTTAAGTATGGGATTTTATAGATCACAAGCAGTTTCGCTAATGCCTGATTTCGTTAGACCCGTTCATAGAAGTAAAGGAAATGCAATTATAAATTTGATGGGAGGATTTGGAGTAGCAATCGGATACGGTTTTAGTATATTACTTGATGTTGTTGGCCTTCAAACACTCTTTCTTATAATATCAATCATAATGGTAGTTGCTCTATTAGTATTATTGTGGCGAATTAAGGAAAAAGATTCTTATAGCTACCAATTAATACTGGAAATGGAAGCAAAAGAAGGGGAAAAAGTAAAAAAAGAAAAAACCACACCTGGATTAATTGAAAGCATAAAGGATATTGCTGCTGAAGAAGATAAAAGTACGATCTTTATTTTATTAGCAATTTTTTGCTGGTTTATTGGTTATCAAGGGATTGTAGCTCTAATTTCATTATATGGAGTACAAGTTTTAAATTACAGTGAAGGCCTTGCTGGATTTTTGCCATTTCTGGTAACTGTTCCCCTATTAATAACTATTTATCCATTATCGTTCCTTGCCACTAAGATTGGTAGAAGAATGACTATTAAAATTGGTGTTATACTTTGGATAGTAATGTTAATTATTGGTTTCATTATGGGATTAATTCAAGCTCCTTTATATATAATGGCAATACCTTTAGCATTTTTGGGTATTGGATGGGCCATGATTAACACAAACTCAATTGTAATTGTATGGGAATTAGCTCCAACTGAGAAAAAAATTGGTACATATACAGGATTATACTACTTTTTCAGTTATTTAGCGGCTATTTTAGGACCTATGATTGTTGGGGGTTTAACTGATTTACTTGGAATTCCATTTTTACTTATAAATGGAGCAATTTTCTTTGTTCTTGCTTTTATTATGATGCTCTTTGTAAAAAGAGGCGAAGTAGAGCTAACAGAAGAAGAAAAATTAGCTAGAGAAAAAGCAATTCAAGAACTCTAATAAAACTTATTAATTTCTTTTTTTTTTTTAAAAATCGTAAAAATTAACATTAAATTTATTTTAACTTAAATAAAAAAAAAAATTATAGAGTGATTTCAACTTTAATATTTTTTATCTCTTCAGGAACTTTTTTCGCTGATTTTAGATAAGCTAGTATTAGATTAGTTAACATGTTATTCATCAGATCGTTCAAGGGTATTTCATTTTCATTTATTGTTAATTTAACTTCTGTCATAATATCAACTTTAATCCTTAAGGTTTTAAATTTTTGGATTTTTATTTATTAGATTTCTATTGTTAAATCATGTAATGCATTTAAAACTTCAGGGGTAATATGATGTTCGATTTTACAACATATTTCATCTAATTTGGAATTATTTTTTATCTTTAGAATCCTAATGAAAAACCTTTTTAGCTGGTTATATTTATCTAGAGTTAAAATTGCAGTACTTTTCCCTTCTGGGGTTAATCTAAAAGATTTTCTTGGATTCCAATCGATAAATTTATGTTCTTTTAAATTATATAACATATTTGTTACTGAAGATGGTTTAACTCCTAAGAAATTAGAGATTTCTGAATTAGACACCCATCCCCCCTTTTTCTTTTTAGAAATTAAATAAATTGCTTTTAAATAATTTTCATAGCTTTCTTGAATTTTGACCATTTTCTTATAGATTTATCCTAATTAGTTAAATAATAAAAAGAAAAAAATTATTCTTGTGATTCTAATTCTTCTATTCTTTTAGATATATCGTCTAAGGCTGTTTTTACTCCATTCATTTCAGACTCTAAATATTCTTTTTCTTGTTTTAACATAGTTAATTGATCTACAGAAGAAATGGGCCTATATGAGGTATAAGCAGGAGGAGGTGCTACAATAGGGGAATAAATGGGAACACCATAACCCCAACCTCTCCCATAACCTCTCCCTCTTCCACGACCCCAACCGCGACCCCAACCGCGACCAAGTCCCATACCGGGACCTTTAGTATATCCGGGAGTATCATAACCTGCACAATAACCTAAACCTCTTCCAGTTCTGGGACCTAGACCTCCGGGTCCCGTTCTATCTCCACCTGGCATTTTTTAAATCATCTCTTTTTTATATTATTTGTAATTAATAATGAATAACTATTCATTTCCAGTATATAAATATGAACGTACCTATTTAAATATTATGAATGAGTATTCATAACTATTTATAAGACTTCTTTTCTTCTTATATCACAACTCCTAAAAATGATTATTCATAATTATTTATTTGAAAACTAAAAACTGGAAATGTGCTCTTGAAAAAAGAAAACAAAAGTGTTAAAGATAGTTTTGATAAATTTGTCGATAATCTTCAAAAAGAAATTATTGAAAAAGAACTGGAAGATTATAATGAATATATTGTTGAGTTATTTCACAATCCAAAAAACTGGGGCAAACCACTAGAGAAAGAAATTTCAGTTTCACAATCCTACAAGGGACCTTGTGGAGATACAATGCAATTCTTTCTAAAAATTAAAGATAATATAATCGAAAAAGCAAATTTTATCACAGACGGATGTGGTCCATCAGTTGCAACAGCTAGTCAAACTACTCTTCTCATTGAAGGTAAATCTTTAGATATTGTAGAAAAATTGGAAGCAGAAGATATTGATATAGCCTTGAAAGGATTACCTTTAGATCATAAACATTGTGCTGAATTGGCAGTTAGAACTTTAAAGCGTGCTATACTAAAGTATAAAGATGAAAAAAATACGAATGAATGAAATTAAAAATTTGGAACTTATCAAAACTAATCACACTATATAAAATGAAGTATATCTATGGACCTGTTCCCAGCAGAAGATTAGGTAGATCTTTAGGAATTGATCCGATTCCTTCAAAAACCTGTAATTATCAATGTATTTACTGTCAATTAGGAAAAACGACAAACTTTACTAATAATCGTAAGAACTATTATGCAAAAAATAAAATTATTTCTGAAATGGAAAAAGCTGTAAAGCAAAATGAAAACAAATTTGATTATATTACCTTTGTAGGAAGTGGGGAACCTACTTTATATAAGGATTTAGGAGATTTGATTTTAAAGGCTAAAGATTTTTCAAATAAACCCATTTGTGTAATTACAAATGGAGGTTTATTATATGAAAGAGAGGTTAGGGATAGCTTAATGCTTGCTGATATTGTTTTACCTAGTTTAGATGCTGGTGATGAAAAGTCCTTCATTAAAATAAACCGGCCTCATCCTTCAATAAAGTTTAATAAGGTCATTCAAGGATTCATAGATTTTAAAAATAATTTTAAGGGTAAGTTTTGGATAGAAATTATGATAATGAAAGGGATTAATGACTCAAAAGAAGAACTAATGAAAATTAAAGAACAGATTGATTTAATTAAACCGGATAGAATTGATATCAACGTTCCAATAAGACCCCCTATGGAAGATTGGGTAAAAATACCCGATCCAAGCCTCATAGTAATTTTGAATGAAATATTTGGAGAATATAATAATATTAATTTTCCTGAGATTGGAAAATTCAGTATATATTCATTGAATTTTGAGCGAGAATTATTAAGAATAATTGAAAGGCACCCTATGAAACAAGAACAAATTCTTGAAACCTTTTTATCTGAAAATTTTGATGCTAATAAAATAATGTCGTCTTTAAACCTTCTTGAAAAGCAAAAAAAGATTAAAAAAGTAATGTATAATAACCAAGCCTTTTGGAGATTAAATAAATAAGAATTTGTAACTCTAAAGATTTGAAAATAATACAAAACTCCAATTAATTATTCCTCCAATTAACAAAGCGAGACCTATTTCCAAAATTGAAATTTGTAATGCATATTTCCAATTGGTTTCTCGAGCGATAATAACTATTGTTACAAAGCAGGGGATATAAAGCATTGTAACTGCACAAAAAACAATCATTTGGATAGGATTTAATAACTCTAAAAGCGGGATACTCATTGAACTAGCAAGAACTTCTAGGAGAATAAGAGTTAATTCTTTACGTAAGATCCCATATACTAGAAAAATACCGGTGATTACTGGTAAACCCAGCCATATTACAGTTACCGGAGCAAAAATTTCATTAATTGGATCTAAAACACGAAAAATTAACAATAGTTCTAATATAATCCCGATAACAATAATTATAGGCATAGATTTATAAATAAATTCTTTTGATCTTACCCATGTTTGTTTTATAATAACGCTATAATTCGGAACTCTAAATTCATGCATTTCCATTATTAATTCTGTACATTCTCCTGGCATTATTTTGTTTAATACTTTTCCGACGAAAATGATTACAATAAAATTAATACCAAATAAAATTATAACCCATCCGATACCTAAATATCGACCAACTAAACCTAAAACAACTACCATTACCGCAGCACATGGAACTAATGAGGTTAAAGCTATAGAGATTTTCTTCTCTCTTTCAGTCTCCATTATTCTACAACCAGTACAAGCAGGAACATTACAACCAAAACCTAAAATCATGGGTATTATTGTTTTACCGTGAACTCCTAGAGAATGCATAAAACGATCCATAAGAAATGCTGCCCGTGGTAAATATCCTGAATCCTGCAAAATTTCAATTATCAAAAAAAATGGGATTACATATACTAAAACTCCTCCAAGTGCTCCAAAAAAACCCCCCATTGCACCATACCAAAATACAGAGATTAAAAAATTATCTGTGCCATAAATGCTAAAAACTTTTTCACTCCATATATCAAATGCATTTTCAATTAATCCTCCTAAAAAACCTCCTATAAGAAATGTGAAAAGGTAAGCTCCGATAAGAACTAATATTAGAATTAAATAACCCCAAAATGAATGTGTAGTCAGATTATCTAAAATTGCAGCAAAATTAGTTTTTCTTTTTCCACTAGGTTTAGAGATTATTACTTTTTCAATTATTTGTCGAATATTGTTATAAATTTCAGAAGAAGTTATCGTAGTGATTTCTTCGCCGTGATAATTTTCTAATTCCGTTCGAAATTTCTCAGCTAGTTTAATTACACTTTTGGACCTTTGACTCGTATTAAATAATTTAATTATCTCTCCATCGTTTTCTAATAACTTAATTGCCAAGAATCTTTCAGGATAATTGCAGTTAAATGGAACATCTTTACTATTCTCAATTTCTTTCTCTAAATATTTTATTTTCGTCTCTACTTCTTTACCATAGGAAAGAATGGACGATAAATCTGGAAAGAGAAAATTTTCTTTACCTTTTAGAGTTTTTTCCTTTTCATTTTTGCTATTTTTGAAATGATGTCTATGATGATTATGATAATGATGATGGGTTAGATTTTCATGAAGTTTTTTACCACCTTCTATATAGTGAAAATGTGGACGATTATACACATATAATTCTATTGCTTCTTCCACTAATTGATGAACTCCAATTCCACGAATTGCCACAACAGGGATCACTGGTAATTTAAAATATTCTTCTAATTTTTTGAAATCTAACTCCATATTTCTTTTTCGTAATATATCCATTTGATTAATTGCTAAAATGATTGGAACTTTTAACTCTAATAATTGAAAAGTGAAAAATAAATTTCGTTCTAAATTAGTCGCATCAATTACGTTAATAATAACATCCACCTTATCAGATACTATATATTCACGACTCAAAATCTCTTCTAAAGAATATGTGGAAAGAGAATAGATTCCCGGTAAATCTACGATATCAAAACGGTATCCCAAAAAATCGAGGTGTCCTTCCTTTAGCTCTACCGTTTTTCCTGGCCAATTTCCTATAGTTTGAGAAAGACCAGTAAGTTGGTTGAATATCACTGATTTACCAACATTTGCATTCCCCGCTAAGGCAATATTAATAACTCTTTTATCATTTAGATTTTTTATCGCGTTCTTTCTTTTTTGCTTATGCTTTATCATATACCATCACCAAATTGCATGGATCACACAAGATTAAAACTATATTTGTAGGATATAAACAAAATAGAAACCTTGATATTAAGCTAATCGATTAATTAAGCCTTATGATTCACAATAATTTTTGAGGCTAATCCTCTTCCTATAACTAACACAGTACCTTTCACAATTATCTCGATTGGACCTCGAAATGGCGCTGCCCTTCTTTTAATTATTGTAACTCCCGGAACAATTCCTAAATTTGCAAGTCTAGTTTTTGCTCTTATACCTGCAGCTACCTTTATTACAGTTAATTGTTCTCCAGTACTACAATCAGTAAGGAACCGGTTAATAAGAACCACCCTAAATAATTATTAAGAATAACTATCTACATAATCAATTTTGAATTTTTGATTGTGAAAAGTATTGAAGTTATCTTTCTATAATATATAAATTATTACGTGAATTTAAATATTAGGTTTAACTAATTATTAAATTTTTTATTTTCATTTTAAGTAACTTTCTTTTGTTAATAATTAATTATATTAACCAAAAATCTTTTAATTATCCTCTAATTATAATAATTATTTAATAAGTACTTAAATCTTAAAATTTATAGATAATTGAACATTTTATGGTAAAAAAATATGTCAAATGTTTTTATAAATCATAAAAGAAGAAACTGTCCATACCCAAACCATTACAGATAAAGTCATTATCCATTGAGTTATCGTACTTAGAATTAGCAAGTGAAGTAAAAAAGTAAATGCTATACCAAAACCAAAATAAGCCATTACTTTTGAAAATTTTATATCTTTTAGCATTAATATACTAAATAGACTAATAAAAATTAATCCATCAATCCAAGCTACTAATGCAAATAAACCATGAATAAAAGAAACTAAAGGATTAGGACCCCAAAAGTATCCAATAAATATTAGTGAAATACAATATAGAAGTGAACTAAACTTGGCATATTTAATTAACAGGATTGATCTGTTTTTTTTCTTAAAAGAGTTACTTAAATAAATACAAAAGGGGATAGCAATTATACCTGTAGAAATTAAACCAATTCTATAAAAAAGGCCACCATACCCATTGCTTAATTGGCTAATTGTCATTGTGGTCATATCATAATTAGGATATAATAAAAGACCAATTAAGTGCGCAAAAATGCTTATTCCAAAGGCAATTAGACCGTATATAGTTCCAGGTACTGAATTGTAAAGTCTAGTTAAATTCTCCCGAATTCTTTTGATTTTCGACATCTCTAGCTTTATTAAATTATAATCGTATTTAATTCTTATATCATATGTTCCAAACGATCAATAATATCATTTTGAATGGGAGTTCCAAGATCTATAAAAGTTGCATTATAACCCCCTACTTTTACAATTAAATCAGGATACTTTTCAGGAAATTTTTGAGCGTCTCTCAAAATCTCAGTAGAAGCTGCATTTGGCTGGATTTGCATACCTCCTACTTCAAAATAAGTTTTTAGTAAATGATAGAACTTTTCTACATTTTCTTCATTATCAAGATTCTGGGGATGAATTCTGACGTTAAACGCGATTCCGTTTGTAGAATTATCATAATTTAATTTTGCTAATGAATTTAAAATTGCCGTAAGTCCATTTTTTTCGACTCTGTTTACAGGGGATAAACTATTTGAAATAGGTTGCATTGCCTTTCGACCATCAGCAGTGGGTTGAGTGAAAAAACCTTCCATTACATGAATTCCCATCGAATATGCTCCTGCACTGTAATGTCCACCTCGAATAGGTTTATGTTTAGCAACTTCTGAGGTGAAGAGATTCCATAGTTTTGAAGCAAAAGAATCAATATCTTCTTTATCGTTCCCCCATTTTTCATAATTATTTAAAAGTTTTTGTCGAAAAGATTCTTGACCCTCAAAATTCGAATTTAGAATCTGAATTAAATCTTTTAGTGAAATTGCTTTCTCATCATAAACAAACTTCTTAATATTGTAGAGAGAATCAACTAAAGTCGCAAAACCATAAGCAGTTATCGAAGAATAATTATATTTTGCTCCTCCACATACATAATCCTTACCACTTTCCATACACCCGTCTAATGTTGCTGAAATGAAAGGATGATGGAAGTATTTTATCGCTTCTAAATCCCCTACTTCAGCGATCTTCACAGAATGTTCGATATTATAGCGAAGTTGTTGAATAAATGCAGTATAAAAATCCTTAAAAGTCAAAAACTTCGTGGGGTCCCCTGTTTGTAATCCATCAACCAATTTCGATAGATTACTAAATCCATTATTTAAAACAAGCTCTAAAACGCCTGGTAAGTTTATGAACATCCTAGCAGTTGCTGCAAAACTATTTCCTTGACCTGTAGGTTCTACACATCCTATAATTACATAATCACGAGCATCTTCTAACAAATATCCTGCTTTATGAAGGGCGGGAACTATAATTTCGTCGTTATAAAAAGCGATACCCGAAGTTGACTTAAAAATTTTTATGACTTCTTTAAAAAATTCTTTAGGAGTATTATTATGAATTCTCACGGATAGATCTGTAGTGAAAATCTTAATATTTTTATATGCTTCAAGAAAAAGATAAGATAAATCATTTGTTGCATCCTTTCCTTTTTTATTCATGCCTGAAATAGTAATAGTTTGAGTATTTTGCCCTAATGCGTTCGCAACCATCGTAAAATCAGTTGGTAAAAGGGTGACATTCCAGGTTAATTTTAAATTCAATTCTTCAATTAATTCCAAAGCAAAATCTCGTGTGATAAGTTTCATTTTAAGATCTTTTTCATAGTAAGGATATAATATCTGATCTAATCGCCCTAAAGCTAACACACTTCGCTGATATATAATATTTGCTATATTTTGAGAAAACCATATAAATTGGACAGCTTCAAAAAAAGTTTCAGGTGGTTTTTCCGTAAACTTTTTCAACATTGCCCCGATAGTTTGAAGTTCAATTCTTCGCTGATTATCATCTTGAGATTGTGCCATATTGTACGCAAGATTAGAAAATCTTTTCGAAAAATCTATAGCGGCTTGATAATAAATCTTTATAGCTTCATAGAAGTCAAATTTTTCTTGAAATTCAGTATTATTTTTATCTAATCGAGATTGATATGCTTCTGCTTCTTTTAAGATTCCCATGTACCCTAATTTCAAGAGTTTTTCATATCCTGCACACAGATGTCCTTCAGTAGTCCCTATTTGGATTGAGATATTGGGAGCTAAGGCCGCAATCTGGCCATCTCCTGTTATAAGTTTCTCTTCAAGCAATCTTTTAGTAATTCTACCGCTTATCAAAGATTTTCCCTTCCAATAGGGAATTATCTCCAATAATTCATCTATATCATGGTCTTCAATAAAAAAGGGTTGAAGGGCTCTTCTTGAGAGTTTTTTATAGGTTATTCTTTTCTCTAAACTATTATCATATCTTAAAAGATCTAGGTTAATTTTTTCTCCTAAATTCTTACTTGTTTCGTTTCCAACGAGTAATTCATTTTCTCGTATAAATATCGTCATGTTTTTTAGCGTATGTGCAATAGCTTTAGCTCTTTTTATGACTTCAGAATCATTTGGAAACTTTTTATAGATTTCTGTAAAATATCTCATTCTTTCAATACACAATTCATATTTACTCGACAGAAGTTCTTCTTTTAATTTTAAAACTCTTTTCGAATTAGGTATCGTTATCAAGTTTGAATCAATGATTATAATTTAATATTTATATTCTGTTTTATGATATATTTCTTCAATCTAATAAAAATTTTTAAATTTTAAAAGATAGGTGATTTTATATTTTTTATTTTGTAATAAAATATAACTTTAAGTACGATTCAATAAGGTGACCTATAAATTTGCAAGAATTTAAAGATAAAGTAGCCGTAATCACTGGTGCTGGCAGTGGAATAGGAAGGAGTCTCGCAATTAAGTGTGCCCAAGAAGGAATGAAAGTAGTAATTGCTGATCTCAATGAAAAAGCATTAGAACGTGTTGGAAAGAAAATTAAGCGTTTAGGATGTCCTGTTTTAGTAACTAAAACAGATGTTTCAAAAGTTAAGGATGTAGAAAAATTAGCCAATAACACTATTGATCATTTTGGATATGTTCATTTACTTTTTAATAATGCTGGCGTAGCACTACCCCGTCTAGCATGGGAATATACCTTAAGTGATTGGGAATGGGTATTAGGTGTAAATTTATGGGGTGTAATTTATGGTGTTAAAATTTTTGTACCAATTATGCTAAACCAAAATAATGAATGTCATATAGTCAATACAGCATCCATAGAAGGGTTAGGATCGCGCGGTCCGGGAGGTGCAACTTACAGTGTCTCAAAACATGGAGTTATAGCTCTTTCTGAAGTATTAAAAAATAATCTCGAAGAAATAGGAGCAAAAATAAAAGTTTCAGTATTGTGTCCTGGTCTGGTGGATACAAAAATATTTACTTCCGAAATAAATCGTCCAAAGGAATTTCAAAATGAAGTAATGCAAGTAATAGATATTCATGATCGTGATAGAGAAGTAGAGATGTACCGGCAAGTGATAACAGAAGCTCCAATGATAACTCCTGAACAAGTTGCTGATACCGTTTTTAAAGATATTAGACGGGATAAATTCTATATTTTGACGCACACTCAATCTATCCTTAAAAATTTAATTAAGGAGAGAATGGAAGCAATTTTAGAAGCTTTTGAAGAATAAAAATATTTCTTAACTGAGAACTTGATAAAATCTTGAAGTTTTTTATTGCCCTTTAATTAATTAATATTAATTCACAAATAGTAAATTTTGAAAGAATATGGAATTTGAAACAATTAAATTCGAATTGAAAGAAAATGGAATAGGGATTTTAACTCTAAATCGTCCAGAAAAGTTAAATGCAATGTCATTCCAGATGATTGAAGATTTACATAGAGTATTGGATCACTTAATGGTCAATTTGGATTGTAGAGTTGTCATTCTAAGAGCTGAGGGTAGGGTATTCTGCGCTGGTCTAGATTTAAAAGAATCTATGATTTTACAATCAAAAAAAAAGCCTCCAGAACTAAAAGAAAAATTCTTTTATATCAATACTCCAAATAAAGATTTGATTAAGGCAAAATTATATGGACAATGGTACACTAGTCAGCTCATTGTGAAGATGCGTAAAATAAATCAACCTATTATTGCCATTATCAATGGAGCTGCTTCTGGAGCAGGATTTGCTTTCATTTTGGCCGCCGATATTAGGATAGCTAGCAAGAAAGCGAGATTGAATAACGCATTTATTAACATTGGTTTTTCAGGTTCAGATTTAGCAAGTAGCTATCATCTTCCAAGGTTTATTGGAATGTCTAGAGCAGCGGAAATTTTATATACTGGACGTTTTATTGATGCAGAAGAAGCAGATAAAATAGGACTTGTATCACGAGTCGTAGAAGAAGAAAGTTTACTTGATTCTGCTCTTAAAATTGCTGAGGAATTATTGAAAAAAAGTCCGCTTGGACTGAGGATGACAAAACAAGCGATAAATTTATCTTTAAACTCTCCAAGTTTAGACACAATTATTGAATTAGAAAATCGTGCGCAAATGCTGTGTTCTACATCTGATGATCTTACAGAGGGTGCTCAAGCTTTTTTCGAAAAAAGAGATCCCAGATATCCTTTAAAATAATATTTAAAAAAAAACATACTGAGTAATTGAATGAATGAATCCTTAATACCAAGAAATGTGTATCAGAACTTTGTTGATCAAAAGATAAGTAAATTTGAAGCTATTAGACTAATGAGTTCCTTAATCGAAGAGACTGAAGATACAGATCTTCAAATTGAAGGTATTCAGATCCTAAATAAATTGGGCAAAGATAGCTATAAGATTTTTAAAATTCTCGAAAATTTTTTAATTTCTGATGAAAATGAAAAAATTAGGCGCGCAGCAGCAGAAACAATATTTCAAAATTACTTAGAATCTGGTTTTGATTCATTAATGTGGAGTATTCTCAACGATACTTCCCCCCTTGTTCTACGTTCCATAAGAGATTTAGTGAAAAATAATGTTGATAATAGAGTCATAAAGTTAAAAGTTATTCTAAACCGTAGAATAAATTCACTAGCATCTAAATATAAGATTGTTCCCGAAGAAGTATCTTTTCTCTTAGATTTAGGTATTCAAATTGGAAAAGACAATATTATTTATTTAGGAGAAGACACGTATTACGTTTTTGAAGATAATGAGGTTTGTATTATAAAAAATGGACATATTACAGAATTAAGCATTTCATTAAAGTCAGAAATTCCACAATCAATTGATTTACTAAAGAAACTTAAGTTTATGGATTTAAGTTCTAACTTCCTTATAGAATTACCGAATTCATTGTATAAGCTTAAAGAACTAAAAGAACTTGACTTAAGTTGGAATAATTTTACTACGTTTCCAAAGATTTTAACTAAATTAAAAAGTATGGAATATTTAGATTTGAGTAATAACCAAATTAATAATATTCCTGAAAATTTTAAAAGTTTAGATAATCTGAAATTCTTTTATTATTAAATACCTTTTAAATTACGTTATAAAATATTGACAGTATTAAATGGAATTAATATTATTAGTTTAAAAAAACTCTAAAAGAGTGAAAAGAATTGGATTTTAAAACAATAAAATTTAAACTACAGTCAAATGGAATTGGTATTTTGGCTCTCAACCGGCCAGATAAATTAAATGCTATCTCTTTTCAGATGGAGGAAGAGTTACATGAATTATTTGATCATTTAATGATAAATTTAGATTGCCGGGTATTAATCATCAAAGGAGAAGGACGCTCTTTTTGCGCTGGAACCGATCTGCAAGAAGGTTTAATTTTAAACTCTAAAAAAAATCCTGAAGGATATGAAAAATATTACTTTTTAAACATTCCTGAACCTATTAAAAGAAAAATATATCATCAATGGCGTATAAGTCAAATTTATGTTAAGATGCGTAAAATTTCTCAACCAATAATTGCAATTATTCAAGGAGCTGCAGTTGGAGGGGGGTTTGGATTTGCAATGGCATCAGATATAAGGTTTGCAAGTAAAGATGCTAAATTTATCAATGGTTCTATTAATATTGGGTTAACTGGAGCAGATGTAGGAGGGAGTTATTTTTTACCGCGCCTTATCGGAATGTCCAGAGCTGCGGAAATATTATATACGGGGAGATCTGTTGACGGCATTGAAGCAGAAAAAATTGGATTAATCTCAAAGGTTGTTCAAAAGGAAATTTTATTGGATATTGCTATCCAAAAAGCAGAAGAATTGTTAAAGAAAAGTCCCCTAGGATTAAGAATGACTAAACAGGCAGTTAATCTCTCTTTAGATTCACCAAGTTTAGAAAATCTATTGCAATATGAAAATTCTTCTATAGTTTTAACATTTTCATCTAAAGATGTAAATGAAGCTTCTAGTGCTTTTTTTGAAAAAAGAGATCCAAAATTTCCACTACGTTAAACCAAATCAACAGTAAGAATTAAATTTTAATTCTTTACTAAATTTTTATTGATGTATGGATTTAGATTACAATTATAAATGGGAGCCTGTAAAAGGTCAGATAATGACAAGATGGGCTAAGGATGTTACATCCGATAACCCTTTACCCGAATACCCAAGACCTCAGTTTAAGCGTCAAAACTGGTTTAACTTAAATGGTTTATGGGACTATGCGATCCGACCAAAAAATGAGAAAAATGTTTTCCAATTTGATGGAAAGATTCTTGTTCCGTTTCCTGTAGAATCCGCGTTATCTGGAGTAAAAAAGAAATTAAAATCTACGCAGAAATTATGGTATCATCGAAATTTTAAAATTCCAAATTCGTGGAAAGACAAGATAATATTACTGCATTTTGGAGCAGTTGACTGGGAAACAACTATTTGGATAAATAATCAACACACTGGTACTCACAGAGGAGGTTTTACTCCCTTTTCTTTTGATATTACTGACTTTATTCGAATTGATCGAGAAAATGACATATTAATCTCTGTATGGGACCCTACCGATAAATCAAATCAAGAACGAGGTAAACAAACATCTACTCCTGGTGGGATTTATTATACGGCTGTTTCAGGAATCTGGCAAACTGTATGGCTCGAGCCTGTACCTAAAACTTTTATAAAAAGTATCCAGTTGACTACTAACATTGATGAAGGAGCATTAACTATTAAATTAGAATGTCAAAATATCCATTCAACTGATATTATTCACATAGAAGTATATGATAACAATAAATCAATTGTTTCTTTTCAAGATGGTTTCCTTCATCATTATAAAATAATCATACCTTCTGCAACACTCTGGAGTCCAACTAATCCCTTTCTTTACGATTTAGAGTTAACGTTAAAAAGGGACGATGAAATCATTGATGAAGTTAAGAGTTATTTTGGTATGCGAAAAATTAAACTTGGAACTAAAAAGAATGGAGTTCGGCAAATTGAATTAAATAATAAACAACTATTCCAATACGGAACACTTGATCAGGGATATTGGCCTGATGGTTTATATACTGCCCCTACTGATGAAGCTTCATGCTATGATATTGAAATAACCAAAGAATTCGGTTTCAATATGATTAGAAAACACGTAAAAATTGAACCTGCAAGATGGTACTATCATTGCGATAAAATTGGAATATTAGTGTGGCAAGACATGCCAAATGGAGGGAAATTAGAATTAGATCTTACGCAGACATATGAGAATGCATCAACATATGAGCGGGAAGATAATGAAAAACAAACTTATTATAATGAACTTGAATCGATGATAAATACTTTATATAATTCTCCGTCAATTGTAGTATGGGTTCCTTTTAACGAAGGATGGGGCCAATTTGATACCAATCTTGTAGTAGAAAAGATTAAGGAATTAGATAATACTCGTCTAATTGACAATGCAAGTGGTTGGTTTGACCAGGGTGTAGGTGATATCTTGGATAATCATAATTACCCTGCTCCTAAAATGCCCTTTATTGAAGATGATGAAGATAGAGCCGCAGTAATAGGAGAATTCGGAGGATTAGGTTTAGAAGTTAACAATCATACATGGAAAATTGCTTCTCGATTTGTTTATCGAAATTTTCATGAAATTGATAAATTAACTAAGAAGTATGAACAGCTCATATCAAGGTTGAAAAAGTTAATAATAAAGGGTTTATCCGCGGCAATTTACACCCAGATCACAGATGTAGAAGGGGAACTTAACGGTCTTATAACTTATGATCGCAAATTTATTAAAATAAACAAAAATAGATTAAAACAAATAAATTCTACATTATATTCTTTATAAACTTCTGATTAAAATAAAAAAAATAAATAATTAATCTAAACTAATTATTTTCTTATTTGTACCTTTGGTTGAATTTTTGAAGCTCCACCAAAATTAGTTATAACGGGGCAATGTGAAAATACTTTCTCCATAAGTTCATTAATTTTTTCTTCAGAAGCATCTGCTTTTATTCTGATAACGGGTTCTAGATTATCATAACCTGCAAGTTTTGAATCATCAATTCCAAAGAGTGCTCCAAGATTAATATGACCTCGGGAAAAAACCTTTAGCTCTTCAATTTTAATATCCATTATTTTAGCCCAAAATTTAGTTACAGCAATAATACAAGCTCCAATAGATGATAGAATTACCAATAAAGGAGAAGGTCCTTTATTTGAACCATCTAAACCTCCAGGTGCGTCAATCAATAATTCAAATGGCTCTCCCCCAGGATTTCCCATAATACATTTCACTTGCATTCCTTCTGAAAGCATATCACATTCGATATTAAAGTTTTTTTCACCTGCATTCCAATCAGCCTTGATGGCTTCATATGTTTCTTTAAAACTTGGCATATTTTTTTTCACTATTATATGTTGTTTATAGATAGTTAAATATATGAATATCTATTCAGAATGCTTTTTAAAGATGTTGAATAGACAAAAAAATCAAATTATTTTTATAATTTAAAAAAGAAATTTTTATCATTTTTAAAATAATACATAATATTATACCGAAATTTTAGAATTTCAAGGAAATAGGAATCATGAAAGATAAAACTGTGTCTGAATCGAAAGTTGAACTTGCTCAAGTAATGTATCCTGAACACGCAAACCCAGCAGGAAATGTCCATGGGGGTCATATTTTAAAACTTATTGATCAAGCTGGAGCTATAGTCGCAGCAAGACATACCCACTTAAATGTTGTAACTGCTTCTGTTGACAGAATGGATTTTATCTCCCCTGCATATGTCGGTAATCTTGTATTTGCAAAAGCATCTCTTAATTATGTTGGCAGGAC
>Ga0209427_10000646_pt1 | contig 37876 bp, 27 predicted proteins | sample DeeMarSWOR136_30_FD_187465 | JGI IMG/M metagenome (GOLD analysis project Ga0209427, IMG submission 187465) | Marine sediment microbial communities from White Oak River estuary, North Carolina - WOR-1-36_30 (SPAdes) (version 2) | ecosystem: Environmental > Aquatic > Marine > Intertidal zone >...
TACACAGCTCTTGGTGATGGTGTGTTTTTCATCACCAATAGACAGTTCCACTTCTCCGCATAGATCTTCAGGATGTTCTGTGTCGCTGCCGAAAAATCCCAGGTATTCATTATAACTATGGTCATGAGTTATCGGGGGAATACCTTCTTCCGAGGTGCCATACACCCACTGGGTAGTAAAATAATAGACTCCCTCATTATACTCTCCGTCCGTGTAAAGCAGCATCTTGCCCGGCATTTCGCCCTTGTCCTTAAACATACTGGCCACTTTTTCCTTTTCTTTGTCCGGTACTCCGCTGATGATGTACTTCCCGTATTTTGTTTCTGCCACTTTTTTCTGTCCTCCTTCCTGAATTTATAATAGCCCGTGCTACATTTTCTTATACTTATCTACCTCCACATCCTGAGGTTTCCACTAATAGAAAATTTGTATCCTCCAACCGGAAAAGTGAACGCTAGATTATAAAATCCTATCTATCTATTATTTATAATATTTTCGATGCTTTATTTGGTGAATAATAGTATCATAGTAATTATTGGGGAACTTGCGCAAACTTTTTCGTTGACTTCCATGTACTAATCATATTTAAGAAACAATATTTCTGTTGAACAAGGAGGTAATATATGAATATACTGGTAATTGGTGGCAGCGGACTTTTTGGAGGTAAAACCGTACTTCATCTGCTTCAAGATCAAGAGATATTCCATGTTGTCTCCATGGATGTTGTTCCTCCTAAAAAATGGTTAGTTGATTTATATAACAATAACGCCGATAAATTCGATTTCATTTACGGAGACGTGTCTCAAATCGAAGATATTCTAAATACAATGAGATCGTTCTCTATTGACCGGGTTATAAATTTAGCTTTTATTCTTCCAGGTGATGTAGAAGCAAACCCTCGTCTTAGCGTGAAGGTAAACCAACTGGGCATGTCCAACGTTTTCGAGGCAGCCAGACTTATGGATATATCTCGAGTCGTCTATGCAAGCTCGGAGGGTGTGTATGGACCACAATATGAATACGGAGAGAGGGAGGTAACTGAGGATGACGTTTTACATCCCCAGAGTGCCTATGCGATAGCTAAACAACTAAGTGAAATACTGGCAGCGCAATATGCTGAAAAATATAAGATGAATTTTACTGCATTAAGACCCCCAATAGGGTACGGACATGGAGGGCAAAAACCGAATGTTATTAAATGGTTCTCGGATATTGTGTCAATTCCTGCCATCGGCAAGCCTTATGTTATCGAGGTGGATGGGAAAAGCCTGCATTCTCTTGCATCCGCGGATGATGTTGCGGCGTTGATCAAGATATTAATCAAGATCCCTTCTTCACCACATACTGTGTATAATATAGGTGGTCCTCCTACAACCCTCAGGGATGTAGCCGAAGTTGTACGCCATTATATTCCTAATGCTGTCATAGAATTCGGAAGTCAATCATTATCGCTTGACTCGGCACGTGGTGGGATACCATATATGCTCAGCACGGATAGGGTGAAAAATGATTTCAATTTCTCCTGTATGACACTGCAGGCGGCAGTACTAATACATATAAATGATGCCCGACGAGAAGCTGGCTTGAAACCATTACAGGACTAACACAAATATCGGGTTATGCTCTTGGATAATATCGATTTAATGAGAATAGGAAGGATGTTTAGCCGTGAATATTACCAGTAAAGAATTCCTAAATTTGTATCGGGTGATGCTGACTATCCGTCGTTTTGAAGAGAGGGTGGTAATAGACTACCATAGTGGAGCTATACCGGGTATAGTTCATTCGTATATCGGCCAGGAAGCGGTCGCGACCGGTGTTTGCACTAATTTGCGTTTGGATGACCGCATTATCAGTAATCACCGGGGGCATGGTCATTGTATCGCCAAAGGTGCCGACCTGAACCGCATGATGGCGGAAATATACGGTCGGAAGACCGGATACTGCAAGGGGAAAGGTGGCTCAATGCACATCGCTGATTTCAATATCGGTATGCTGGGTGCTAATGGTATCGTTGCTGGGGGTTTGCCCATTGCTGGAGGTGCGGCGCTAGCTGCCCAGTTAGAGGAGGGTGATAAAGTCGTAGTGGTGTTCTTTGGCGACGGAGCCACCAATGAAGGTGAGTTTCATGAAGTGCTCAATCTGGCTTCGATATGGAAGCTACCACTTATCTTTGCCTGTGAAAATAATGGCTACGGCGTGAATACCACGGTGAAGTATGCCACAGGGCTGGAGCATATATCGGAGAGAGCCACTGGCGGATACGGTATACCGGGTTTTGTTATTGATGGTAACGATGTAATAGCTGTTTATGAGACAACGAAAAAAGCGGTAGCCGAGGTAAGAGCTGGTGGAGGGCCCGTTTTTCTGGAGTTCATAACCTATCGGTGGCGCGGTCACTTCGAAGCTCCCGGTATGCCCGACCTCCGTCCTGTCGAAGAAATTGAAGTATGGAAGAAGAAATGCCCTTTACTCAGGTTTGAAAAGATGCTCCTGGAAAGTGATATTGTGGCAAAGCAAACCCTTGAAGATATCAATACTCAGGTGATGCAGCAGATTGAGGATGCCGTTAGCTACGCTTTATCAAGTCCTCTCCCCGCACCTGAGGATGCCCTTGAGGACGTTTTTTCTTCTTAATGGAATATATGGTGCGTGAGGTACTGAAGTATGAGAAAGATAAGTTATGAGCAAGCGGCATCGGAAGCTCTGCTGGAAGAGTTCCGTCGTGACGAAAAGACAGTTCACCTGTCCACGGATATACCGCCGGACTTGAGGGAGGAATTCGGCGAGGCTAGGATAAGACAAACACCGATTTCTGAATCTTCCTTTGTCGGTGCGGCTATAGGACTGGCCGGCTCGGGTTTCAGGCCGGTAGTAAATGTCAGAATGGCAACCTTTGGTTTTGTAGCTATGGACCAGTTTGTCAACCAGGCAGCTAAAATAACCTATATGTTTGGTGGGCAAACTAAATTCCCTATTGTTTACAGAATGGTCGTAGGCGCCAGTAAATCGTTCGCTGCACAGCATTCCATAAGTCCGTACTCCATGTATCTGAATGTACCCGGCCTAAAAATTATTCTACCAACAACACCGTATGATATGAAGGGGCTGATGAAAACCGCTATTAGAGATAACAATCCGGTCATTTCTTTTGAGCACATGGCACTGGGGCAAATGGAAGGAGAAGTACCGGAGGATGAATATACCATTCCTTTCGGTCGGGCTGTGGTAAGGCAGGAAGGTACTGACGTTACTGTCGTCGCCTTAGCTAAAATGGTGCACGAAGCCTTAGCTTTGGTTGAAGATATGAAGCAAGAAGGTATATCTCTCGAAGTAATCGACCCGCGTACACTTGCCCCTTTGGATAGGGAGACCATTAAGGTTTCCGTAGCCAAGACAGGCAGACTGGTAGTAGTAGATGAAGCCTGTATTACTGGCAGTGTAGCTGCTGAAATCATGGCAATAGTGGTTGAAGACACGAACATTTTCAGATATCTTAAATCTTCTCCGAAGCGTGTCGGCGGTCTAGATGTACCTATCCCTTATAGTCCACCCATGGAACAATATGCCTTACCTGATAAAGAGAAGATTAAAGCTGCCATAAGAGAAACCCTTACCTAGGGTAAAATACTGTCTAAAATCATATTAATCTTTGGTTGCTGGTTCAAACCTAGCCCTTGCCACTTTCTTTAAAAAGGTTCCTTGTTAGCTCTCTATTTTATGCTTATATCTTAGGCGTTAGATTTGCGGGTCGCTGAAAAACGACTTTTAGATTAGGCAATAATTGTCTGTAGAACTAGATAGCTCACAAGAGATAGAAAAGCTTATCAGACTTCAGAAGCATAAGATAGTCACGTACAACAACAAAATAAAGAAGGTTGAAGAAGGTTTTTATACTCTAGATGATGCCAAACTCAAGAAATAAAAAATCTAAATGCTATCAATGCAGCTCAAGTGGAAATAGCTACTTTAGAGAAGCAAATTGAGAATAGCTTTACATTTGATGGTTTGGAGAGTCTAAAGCCATAAATGAAGAAACTGCGAGACCGTAACTTAAAAGAGCCTAGTTTCGAGGAGCGTCTTGATCTTGTTGCAGGCTTAATATCAAAGTCTATCATTCGGAAGACTTGAAATCGCGGAGAATAAAATGCGGAGTTGACCTTCGTGATATCCAAAAAACAGGGGAACAGGACAGGTTCGCTAAAGCGGTGTATGGTAGGGTGATTAAGGCGGAGACTGGGAAACCTATATAACCAATAAAGAAGGGACCACCTACTGATGATCCCTTCCTCATTCTTGTGGTTCTCTTTTTTAAATGAGAACCTCCCATTACGTTCATCCATAGGCACGTCCCCTTTCTGATAGAGTAAAATAGACACCATAAGCATGATAGCCAAGGTTTTTCTTATTTAAGTAGTATTGGTAGTAGTAAAAGAATAAAATAGGGAAAAAGGTGGCTATGGCGGCTATCCCGACTCATTAAGTAAAATATATGGTTATTTTAATCTTGGTGTAATATAATTGAGAAAATTGTGTGATCAGTTCGATAAATATGTAATATCATTACCCAGATTTTTTAAATGTGTAACTAGTTAAGATTTATTTTCCTATATTGTGGCAACGATAAAGTATTGATATGACTCATCAAGTTTTTATCTGCTATGCTGGGCAAGATAAAAAAATCGCTGATGAGGTATGTTCTAATTTGGAGAAAAACGGGGTACAGTGTTGGATAGCACCTCGTGATGTTCCAGCGGGTAAATGGGGCAGCGCCCTTATAGAAGCGGTTACACAAAGTCGGATTATGGCGCTGATTTTTTCAACTAACGCAAACAAATCCATTAACTGCCTATCTGAAGTCCACACCGCATTTACCAAAAACATCACCATTATTCCACTGAAGATAGACGATACAGTTCCCTCGGGAGATATGGAATATTATCTTCAGACCTTTCATTGGTTGGATGCACACGAACCACCATTGGAAAAACGTTTATCTCAATTGGTAGATCGAATTAAATACATTTTAAAAGAGCAATTTGATGCTGAAAAAAGATCTTTAGCAGTACGGGAAGCACAAGAAGCTGCCGAGCGTGTAAGGCAACAAACAGGAGAAGACCGCAAAGCTAAAGAAGCAGAAGAGAAAGCAAGTATAGAGGTACAGCGTCTACTAAAAGAGAAAGAACAAAGAGAAGCACAAGAAGCTGCTGAACGTTCAAGACAGCAGCTTATAGAAGCCCGTAAAGCTAAAGAAGTAGAGCGATTAGCCAAAAAGAAAGAACAACAAGAAGCCAAAAAAGCGATTGCCCTTGCCAGACTACAGGCTAGGAAAGTCCACCGAGAAGCTCATGGATTTCAACTGATCATAAGATCCATCTGGTTTTGGGTAGGAATATTGTTTTTGGTAGTTGGTTTGTGTTTCACCATTATTATACCTGCTATCAATATGCCACAATCATAAGTTATAGAAGGCTTACGTGCTGGCCTGGGAGTAATGCTATTTTCAGGAGTTTTTCCAACAGCTATAGGAATATACCTCTTGTGGCGTAGATTAGTGAGAGGGGAAATAACCCAGATTGCATGGCTCAGGATTGGGGATGTTCTTGTCATTATTGGAGTGATATTTCCATTTGTATTGCTTTCATTAATAGCACTTGGAACTAATGAAGTATTCGGATCCAGTAGAATACTGCCAGAATTCGCTCTCTCGATACCTATTCTCTTAGGAGCTAGCCTCTCCTTTGCTATTCCTGCGATATTTTCGCTTAGACGAGGATTAATTCAAGAAATCCTACCTAATACTGTTAAACTCACTCAAATCAGAAGAATCTGGGTAAGATTAGCACTACAGTTAATCAGTTTGTCAATACCGATTGTATTTGCATCACTCATTTCACAATCTTCTGAACCATCAGTCGGGTTGGGGATGATGCTTATTATCTGCTCCCCTCTGCTAATTTTAAGTACATATTATTTCTGGCGAGGTGTAGTGAAAAATCGCCTGAATAAAACGAACTACCTGTGGTTGGCAGGAATATATTTATTAATAGGATTTGTACTTCCTATAATACTATTAGGTATTCTGACTTACCCGGGGGAAACTCTACCTTCGCTAGATTTAATGCTTCCTCCTGTATTCATGACAAGTCCTTCTTTCATCATTATGGGTATATACTGCCTTATAAGGGGGTTAAATGCCTCCAGCCTTACTCTACTTTGATAATTACATGTCTAGCCATGGTAAAAAAATTAGAAATTTAGCAAGAGCACTTAATATTCTAGAATTTAATTTCCAAACGAGGAAGCCCCTACCTCTTGATTAGCTTGATTGTCATTAGTTTTTATTCTTCATACCTATCAATCACCCAATATATAAACATGAATCGAATCAAAAAAAGAATCATATGGTAAATACTCAAAGAGAAAGACAGAGTTAAAGTCTTGATTTTATATTAAATCGGTGATAATTATTAAATGACCTTAAACAAATAAAGGAGAGCCAGAATATGACAGATATAAAGTTAAGCTTTGCTACCACTCCTTATGACCGCGTGTTGCCACTCATTACTGGTGAAGTGAAGCCTGACGGTATTACTTTGGACTATATGCCAACACCTGGAGGAGTGCCTATGCTCTTCTATAACCAGATGAAATTTCTGAGATACGACCTTTCGGAGATGTCACTGTCCTCTTTCTTCCGCATGCGGTCTATAAGATGGCCTTACCGTTTGTTACCTGTGTTCCACAACCGCAACTTCTCTCATGCCTACATCTATGTACGTAATGGCTCCAACATAAGACAGAATCACCCAGAGGATCTTAAGGGTAAGCGTGTTGGTATTGGGGATTACCAGCAGTCTCTCGGCCTCTGGACTCGCGGTGTTCTACAAATGGAGTTCGGTGTCAAGCCAGATGAAATGATCTGGTATCAGGAGCGTGGCGAGCATTTCAGCCATACAGGTGCATCCGCTGAAGCTGGATTGACTATCCCAAAAACATTAGAACTCCATTATGCGAAGACTGATCTTAATACTATGTTACTCGAAGGCAAACTTGATGCTATTACTGGCCTTAGACTACGTGGTGGATCTGTTGGTATTTCGGGTCGGGGTGGTGTACCTGATTTGGGCCTTTCTCACGGTCGAACTATCAATAAAGAGCCCGATTTAGTTTCGTTATTCCAAGATCCGCAACAAGAAGGAATACGCTTCTTTAAAAAGACTGGTGTCTATCCACCAAATCACGGGACAATTATTCGAGAGAGCATTCTTGAAGAGCATCCTTGGGTAGCGGTGAGTCTGATGGAAGCCTTCGAAGAGTCCAAGAGGCTTGCCATTGAACAGCTCCGTCAAAATCCTCCGTCGCTTCTAGTCTTCGGACAACATTACCTTAGTGATCTTGATAAAATATTTGGTTTTGATCCTTACCCATATGGCATTAAAACCAATGCCAAAGCTATTGATATGGCACAAACGTTCTCTGTCGAGCAAGGACTAACTAAATCAAAGCAACTATTCGATGAGATTTTCCCACGAGAAGTTATATATAGAGAGGAACGCATATAGCAATATTCTCGGCAACAGTATTGCCCTCAGTACCCTAATGTCCCCGATATAAATGAGTTATTTAAAATCATCTTGGGAAAGAACTACAGATACTAAAAGCAGTTATACTTATTCCCAACAGAATCCAACCTAGAACAAAACCGTTTACAGGATAAAGATAAATTAGTTCAGCTTGAAGAAGGGAAAATGAGGCAAGCCCAACAGAAAATAAACAAGATACAAGATGGCTGGGAAAAGGACATCTACACAGAAGAAGAAGCAGTGGACAAGGTTAAAGAACTGCGACAAATGATAACCGATGCTGAGCAGGAAATAGAGAATATCAATAGTTCATATAAGCGGGAGAATTTCAATTTAGATTCGTTACGCCAGGAACTTTTATCGCTACGATCACAGAATCTGGAGGAAGCTAGCTTCGAAGAGAAAGCAGAACTTGTAGCACGTTTAGGCGTGAAAGTAGTACCTGCTGAGGATCTTAAGACACGCCGTATCTGCTGTAGACTAAACTTGGATAATACTCAAAAAAAAGGAGGTGAAAATGGTTTAACAAAAGTGACCTTTGGTGGAGCCGGGGTTACAATAGGCATAACTTTTTTTGCCGAGTTCATGATTCTCTGACTAATTGGATTTACGAAAAACGTGTATTCTAATTAGATGAAAAGTTTAGGGCGCCGGATTTGACACTCCATTAGGGTCGAAGGTGTCTTTAATTTTCCCCGCCCACACATGAAAATTGCTCCAGAGCGGCCCGAATTTCTCCATCATCGTTTTTCCGTGCGCCGGTGTGGCCGCATGGTAACCGTGTTTGATATCGGTTTCCATCGATTTCAGGGAAATAGCTGCGGTCACCTGCCGCCGCTCAGGTATCGTTCTGTCATAAAAGAACAGCAATTCGATATGAGCCATGTGACCGTACTCCATCGGAATAATCTGGAAGTTATGAGGAGCATTCAGTATCTCGCCTCTCTCGATGAAATCATAAAAGAACTCCGGAATTGACTTGGCTACTTCGAACATATGGCGGACAGAATCACCGCCGAGTTTGGTAGGCGACCATCCTCCGCCCAGTTTTAGAGTCCTTTGCAGGAAGCTGACCATAATGAAAAAATCCGGATTATCTTCATACTTCTTCCTTATGGATTCCTGGACAGGTTCGCCCCCTATCTCATCGACTATATCCTGTAAAACACGCTCTTCATATTCCAGTTCCTCGGGACTCCAGCAGGCCAGGTAGACCCAGAGAGCGTACGATAATTCTTTCTGGTAAAGACCGCTGTTCCACAGCTCCCAGAAGTCATTGGCCGATTCGGTATACATCACCGCCTCGGTAGCGTAGAAAAATTTCAGGACGGCGAAACCGATTTCCGCCTTGCCTATTTCCAGCATGGCGTCGCGTACCTTATCCAGGTCAGGAAACTTAAAGATATGAATCCGGTGGCAATCGCGCGGGAGGTGTATTTTATAGCTAGGGGAATGACCCTCTACAGGCAGTTCCCGCGGACCTTTCCAGGCATCAAGGCCGATGGCAATCTTGGTAATAATACCGAGACCAGCACCCCAGCCATTCCAACCCCGCATCAGGCCCCTGAGGCTGGGTCCGGGGCCATCAGCGCAGAACCATCCTGCATCATTTCCCAGCGAACCAAGTCTAAGGATTTCACCAGTAGGGAGGACCCATTCTACTCCCTGAATGTAGCGCGAAACCCTCGAAGAACCGTGCTGGGTATGGTGGTCACCCGATGCCACAAAATTAGCCAGCACGGAGCAAGACGGTCCTACCGAAGCGGTGGGGTAATTCAGCCCCCGCTTAAGCACTTCCGGCTTCAACTGCACATGTCTGACAGCCGGCTCGATGACTGCATAGCGATCGGTTTCGTTGATTTCCAGTATCTTATTCATACGGCGCATATTAAGAATCACCGTTCCCGGTCCGGGAAAACCCATGCCGAAGAGCGATGTCTGCGTCATGTAGCTGATATTATAACGATTACATATCCTAACGATACTCTGCACTTCTTGTGTGCTGCCGGGTAAAATGATTGCCGCGGGACTTGGTGGTTTCTGAGGGCTCTGCGGAGACCAGTGCCGGTAAGCGGTCAGGATATGTTCCTTATCGTTGATGTTGTCCGGCCCCACAATGTTTTCAATTATCTTATAGATACATCTCGGTAAGCTCATAATTTACCTTCCTACATTAAATTGCCCTGACAACTAGTTCAGTCAGGTCACGATAACGGAGCGAGCTTTTACTCTTATCAATAGCATTACTCAAGCTGGATTCGCAAAAGGGGCAGCAAGAGACGATGACGTCGGCACCAGTTGCCTCGGCTTCTTTGAGTCTTTCACTGGCGACCCAGAGTGAAAAATCGGGAAAGGCTGTCGGCACACCACCACCACCACCACAGCAGAAGGAGTTTTCAGCATTACGTATCATTTCGACGAGTTCCAAACCGGGAATAGCTTTAAGTATTTCACGAGGCGCTTCGTAAACGCCATTTGTGCCGCGCCGGAACTTCTTCGGGGGGTCGTGATACCCGAAGGCCTTGATTTCGCCCTCCCAAGGGATATACAACTCTGAAAGACGTCCCAATAAACACGGGTCATGATAGGTCGCTTTCATTTCCAGCACTTTATTCAGCTTTAATTTACCTTCCCGTAACAACCTTTGTATAACCTCGGTGATATGTAGCACCTCAAAATCGAGTTCGGCAATCCTGGGGTAAAACCCTTTAAAGGTACCGTAGCACTCGGCACAGCTAACGACCAATGTTTTTACATTTTGTTTTGTAAAAGTTTCGAGATTATGTTCTGCTAGTTTCCTGGCTTCAGCCAACTGACCTGTCCGCCAAAGCGGGGCGCCACAGCAGTATTCTTCGGCGTCCATCACCTTGAAGTTGATACCACCAGCATGCATTATTTTTACCGTGTTGCGGGCGATATCAGGATAAAGATAAGCAGTGGAGCAACCGACAAAATATACCATATCGGCTCCTTCGGACAGATTAGTGTCTTCGGGCAACCAGCCGAATCTTTGATCGTGGTCTTCCCCGAAGATATTATGTTGTTTCTCGACATACTCGGCGTATTTACGCTGTTCCGGCATCGGCCCCTGACCATCCTCGACACACTTGGCTCTCAAAGCCAGAATCGTATCCAGTACTTCCATGTCCCTGACCGATTTACAGTTGATATCACAGGCACCGCAGGTCGTGCAGGTATATATATGTTTTATTAATTCGTCTCCATACCCAAGTGTGCCTTCCAATAGCTCCTGCGCGGTATTGATTAACCCCTGTCCCGAGTAAGATTCGTAGAGATAGCGGGAATAAATGGGACAAATCTCGACGAATTCTCGGCCTTTCGATTTCGGTCCCAGTATGAAGCGGCATTGCCCGCAACTGTTACAGGATTCCATCGTATATATATAGTCTTTCAATGTTTCCATATCATCTCCTAGAAGCACATCTTACCGGGATTCAGGATATTATTCGGGTCAAAGATACCTTTCAGTTTCTTCAGTGCCGTAACGCCCTCGGCATAACGACTAAATACCATATCCGCCCAGGGTCCGTAAGGCCGGCTGAAAAAAGCCCCGTTCCTTATCAAGGTTGCTGAAGCCTCCATGAATAGGGATTTCACCTCGGCAACTTCATTAGTATCGGATTTATCACAGGGTAGGTTAAACTCACAATGGCATCCCCTGCCCTGTACCATCGGCTGGATATAACAACCGATTTCACTAAATTGGTACTGGTATCTAGAATAGGCGTTTTTCATCAGATTGATAAACTCACTGGCTTTACTCAGGGGAGTCAGAAAAAATATATCATAACACGCTCCTTTCTTACGCAGCTTCCAGTAGGGTTCCTTGTCCCACCAATTGGAGAGCAACTCCAGAATTGAGTCTCCCCTGCTCCCAGCGCCGGGAATGTCAGACTGTGGTCTCATCCCGAGACCTTTACAGATATCAAACAGGTATTTTCCCTGTATCGCCATCCTCTCCTCTGGATGTCTCTGATAACCGGCGATACAGATGATAACCGTCCACAGCGGCAGGTCATTTTTTAATATTTTGTAATCTCCGGGCCAATCATCAGTCAGTATAGTTGCCAGATTGACATTATTCAGCGCCAGACATTCATCGACAACCCTTTTCCTTAACAGGTTATTCATAAGCGTCGTAGCTTGTCCGGCATCTGTTACAGGGACAAAATATACTTTCTGGATCGCCGGTAATAACTCGGTCTTAACTGTGGCCCAAGTGACCAGACCCATCGTGCCTTGAGCGCCCGATACGAATCGGTAGTAATCAATCGACCCCGGACCCCAGGGATTCACCTTGTCCGACTTCAGGTGTTCCATATCCCCCGGGCCGGATGCGGAACCGGTGCGGAATTCGTCGCCGGTGCCATAAATTACCTCTAGAGTTAATAAGGGGTCTGTATAATCGTATTGATACTTGGGAATGAGAACAGGTTGTCTTTCCAGGTAGCTGGTCACCACCGACTTCGAAGCTCGCGGTAGTAGGGGAATATTAAGTTTGAGCCCATGTTTTTTCACTTCGGGAATCAGTTCACCATAGGTTACCCCCGGCTCTATCATCACGCATCGACTAACGGAATCAATTTTCATGATACGCTTCATTCTCCTAAAGTCCACGATTATCCCACTCTGATTGGGTATTGTATCTCCATGAAAGTGGGGCACGCCAGAACTCACCGGCACCAGGGGTATTTTACTCTCATTAGCCAGTTCGACTATTTTCTTTACTTCATCCTTGCTCTCAGGATATACAAGAAGCAATGGTCGATTTCGTTCCACAAAGCTTATGTCATTGGAATATTCTTCGAGAATTGAAGGAGCGCTAACGACATTTTCAGGCTTGACAACCCTGCCCAATGCTTCCGCAAAACCAGATAAGGTTTCAAGCGTGCCCATTTCATTTACCCTTTCTCTTGAGATTATAAATACTTTTCAACCGTTTTCAGGCCGGGTAATTTTTCATCCTGTTTTATCAAGTTATCATATTGAGCTTTATAGTCAACATCCATCACACTCACAGTAATAAGTATTATAAAACTTTTTTCAAAACCGGGCACGCATCCGTAAGAATTACCGGATAATAAGGACTCTTTTAGGAGAGGTTACGTACGCTTGGGTTATCTCTTCAACATCTTGCCTTGTCTTCAAGAAGATGTCGTTAAGAGATTCTATAGAATATTGAACGTCAGTTTGGTCGGTGTGCAAAAGGGAGATGATAGCAAATGGCAGTGATATGGATAACCAAAGCTATTGTTAGCTCCAAAGTGGAGCCGGGGTTACAATAGGCAGATCTTTTTTATTGTAATTTTTTCTAGCAATTTAATAATTTATATGATCGGACTCGAAAAATCTTTACTATAAGCGACTCTCGGTCAATACTTGGGTAAACGCTAACGACACGGGATTAAGTTACCCTCTCCATCAACATACACGAGAGGTTCAATGATGTGCTGGGATGAAAGGAAATCATTAGCGAGAAGTTCCCATGGTAAACCACCTGTACCGGATGGACTGGCCCGCAGGATCATTCTCAGGGTGCCGCCGTACTTGGGAGTATCGGAAGGGGTTGGGGTTACTGTTGTAGTGGGAGCCGTAGTTGGAGCAGTCGTTGTGGTTGGAGATGTAGCAGGGGAGGTTGTCGTAGTAGGACTCGTAGTTGGTTCGGTACAACTGATCATTAACATGATAATTACAAGAAGAATGGTTGATAGAATGGTCACTTATTCATTTTTTACTCCTAACTTATAATTTTTCTCTTACATTTGGTTGAAAATGGCTTTGCTAACCTATCAAACCTCATATTTTTTTAATCTGGCGTCTTTAGCATAATTTACCCTGCCTACATAGAATTCTTCTTCAGGTTCGCGTGGAGTTACCCCCGCAACTTTGAGGCCGGCCCTCATCGCATCTTTCTGGCGCTGGAATATCGGCATGGCCGGTTGTCGGTACATACCGCCGTTGCCCCCGGTTAACCATTGCATGTATTTCACTCCCATCATACCGGATTGAAACATAGCAGCCCGTGCGCCTAATGTTATCGGGGCAAGTTCCCAGTATAAATCCATTGCCTTAAGGAAATCACCTTTTAAAAACAGGTTGAACATTCTTACAATACGAGTATTTCCGCTGCTCGTATCGAATATAAAGTAATCGGCCGGGCCAGCCCATTGCTGCTTGTATTTAGCCACAGTTATAGGCCACTCTTCTATCTCGGCAGATTGAAGTAGTATTTTATCACCAACGCGGTGTTGAATCTCGGCCCATTTGCCAAATCCATCACTTAAGTAAGCTTTGACAGATACCACGTTGGGTATGTCAGTTATTCTTTCTATTAGCTGCGGGTTGAAATGGCTCGGGTGAAACCGGACGAAGTCAAATTTCGGTTTGGGCCAGAGGTCAATGCATACATTGGTAGCATCACATACTTTCTTGGTTACGCGGTAAATATCTTCCTCCGATTTCGCGTAAAACATTCCAGGCCAGCCCAACAGGGTATGGGTACCACCTACCTTCTCGAAATGCTTGAGCAATTCAATATCTTCTTCAATTGTATTGATGCCTGTAAACATCGAGACCAAAACCTTACCCTTGGCCTCATCACAGACTATCTCCACGAATCTCTTGCGCTCTTTTAAGGTCATGGCGCAGACTTCTGTCTGACAAAAAACACTGAACATACCTCTACTGATGTTAAGCCTTACATCATGTCGTATACCTTCTTCATCCAGTTTCTCCAAGTCCGGAGTGAAAGAGGGACTTACATTACCATCCAATCCCTTATAATGCTTTTTAGCCCATCGCTTGGCTTCTGATTTAGTAAATTCCATAGATACACTCCCTTATTTATTTATGATTTTCCTTACGATTAATGTGGATATCATAATTTACGTTTAGGGAACTCTTCAAGACTCGTATTTCTTTAGCCTAGCGCCTTTAGCATAATTTACCCTGCCTACATAGAATTCTTCTTCAGGTTCGCGTGGAGTCAGTCCTAGTGCTCTAAGACCTGCTCTGATTCTCTCTTTTTGATAATCGTGCAGTCTGCCGGTGGGTTGCCTAACGGTACCTCCATTGCCGCCATTGCACCAGTGGGTATATTTGTCACTAAGGGCAGTGACAATACCAGTATGAAAATAGGAATCTGCCAGCCCTCCTGAACCTTCTCCAAAAGATCCCATCTCCCAATAAATGTCCAATGCTTTATCGATTTCACCTTTCATTAGCAGGTTGAAAATATTTACCATACGTGGTTTTTCAGGAGTCTGCATCCCGTAAAAAGGACCGGCACCCGCCCACTGTTGGCCATATACCGGGACGGTGATAAACCATCTCTCAGGCATGGGGTCGTTTACCAGAATTTTATCACCGCAGAGTTGGAAGGACATTACAGTGATCGCCATGGAACTGCCACCACCAATTTTCATAGCTACGACATTTGGTATATCGGCTATTTTGGGGAGTAGTTCCGGGGGGAAATAACTCGGATGGAATCTCCTGGTATGGAGCCTGCCAGTGTAGAAAACTATTGCCAGGGTGGTAGAATCGCACATGTATTTATACATCTGGAAGATGTCCTCTACTGACCTAGGGTAGTATTGTATGGGATGACCAAGCGTGGCGAAAGTGCCGCCAACTTTTTCCATATGTTGAAGCATCTCGATGTCCTGTTCGACCGTGTCCTGCATTACCGCTACCGAAGTATGTATTTTACTCTTCGCTTCATCAACTACTATTTCCACAAATCTTTTTCGTTCTTCAAATGTCATTCCGCAGGCTTCAGGCGCGATCAGGGCAGAGGTAAAGCCATTAGCTATAATATGATTAACATCATACCTGATACCTTCTTCATCCAATTCCTGCAGATCCGGGGTAAAAGAAGGGAAAATAGGTACTTCCAACCCCGTTAGATTCTTTTTAGACCACTTTTTCGCTTCTGACTTGGTGTACTCTAAAGCCATTTCGGCCTCCCCTTTGGTAACTTGTTGTGTATCTTCGCGGGTATATTAATAACTCCTTAGCAGTTCACTATATCCATTTCGAAAGTAATAGGGGCTTTATCATGAAAGTTTATTCAAGAGCATATGTTAACACGTTTTTATCGTTGGTCAGCATTATTAAAACAATTCAAATGAATTAGTTAATGATTAATATTTGGACACATGTACGTATACGTACTTGATTTTTGTTAACCAATAATATAATATGCTTTCATGAATGTCAAGCCCCTTGGTTCATTGTTTATCAATTTACAACTCTATATTAAACAAATATTCATTTTGATCTTTTGTATATAGAAGTAATTTTTCGAAAGGCCCTAATGTTCGGAAACAATCAGGTGTAATTATTTATGGAAAAACGCGAATTTGAAATGACCAAAGAACAAAGACGTGGGCATAGGTTACAAAGATGGCTTTCACCACCAGGGGTAACCTTTCGCGGTGCCAGAGCTGAACAATTGTATAAGGAAAGGGTCACCCGGTTCATGAAGGCGTTCCTGTGCATGGAACCAGACCGTGTTCTGGTAATGATACCGGCGGGCAACTTCCCCATCCGTTACTCCGGTTTGAGTCTCAAGCAATTGATGTATAATCCCACGCTCATACGCCCCACTTGGACTAAATTTGTGAATGATTTTTACGATGATATGGATGATTTTCTCGGGCCGGCGGGTATTAGTTGCGGACGGATGTTTGATATTCTGGACTATAAATCATTTAAGTGGCCGGGACATGGACTACCCGATGATGCGGAATACCAACAATACGTAGAAACAATCTTGATGAGTGAAGATGAGTATGATGCCTTACTTAAGGACCCTTCCGATTTCGGTTTCAGAGTAATAACGCCGCGGGTCGTGGGTGCCTTGGAGGTATTGAAAGATTTCCCTCCCCTTAGCTCTTTGATGGGTATGCCTATAATGCTTGGTAATTCTTTCGCTCGACCGGAAGTTCGGACAGCGTTTCAAAAACTGATAGAAGCCGGTGAAGAACTAGAAAAGTTACAGGTACAGCTTATGACTGTAAACAGAGACGCAGTTGCGGTTGGATTTCCGATGAGCATGGGCGGTCTCGCTCTTGCCCCCTTTGACTTAATCGCTGATCATTTACGAGGGACGCAGGGGAGCGCCATAGACATGTATCGTAACCCAGAGATACTCCTGGAAGCTACTGAGATGATTCTCGAACAGATGATTAAACGTACTATTGACAGTGTTAACGCGATGGGTGTTTTAACGTGAATTTCCCCTTACATAAAGGAGATGATACCTTCATGTCAAATAAACAGTTTGAAAAATTTTACTGGCCGAGTCTGAAAAAATTGATCCTTGCACTTATCGACGAAGGTATCATGGTTTCACTATTTTGTGAGGGTCGCTACAATAATAGGTTAGAGTATATCGGGAATTTCCCAAAAGGCTGGGTAACCTGGCAGTTTGACCAGACTGACATGGCTAAGGCCAAACGGATGATCGGGAAAAATTGTTGTATCGTTGGCAATGTGCCAGCTTCCTTGTTGGCTTTTGTAATGGTTAAAGATGTCAAGAAGTATTGCCGCAAACTCATCGAAGATTGTGCTCCCGGTGGCGGCTACGTGCTAACCGGCGGCACCGCGGTCACAGAAACCAAACCTGAAAATCTCCGCGCCTTTATGGAGGTGGCGAGAGAATATGGTGTTTATCACTAATAAATTATAGAGATATTTAATGTATAAAAGCATGGCTTTTGCCTTGTTTGAAGGAAGCTTTTTCAAGAAGGGGTGAAAGATTGAAAGAAAAAGCCTCATTGGTATGTTTAAACCCTCAGGGTGTGGTTGAGATTCCAGCGCCTTCGGGACTCACTAATCCTCGCGTGAAGGATTTAGCTGGCAAGACTATCGGAATAATCTGGGATGGTAAGAAAGGTGGGGATAAGTACTGTATCGCGGTTGAAAAGCTGCTGAATAAAAGATATCCAACAGCGACGACCATGCGGCTTGTCTGGGGAGATGCCGAGGCGGCAGAGAAGGCAAAGAGAGAAATGGACACGTTTATCTACGGCGTCGCCGATAACGGGATGGGAGGATGGATTCAGTGCCGGCAAGTAGTCGCACTGGAGAGACTTGGCAAACCCGGCGTTTTCGTGGTCGGTGATAACGCTACTCACACCGCCAAGATGTCGGCCAAGGACGTGGGAATGCCCGCGTTACGTATGGTAAGCCTGCCTTCTATAGATTATTACCCGAACCGGTCGACCGTGGAAAGGATTAGACCTGTTGCCGAAGCGTCCATTGACCTTATTATCAACGCCTTAACCCGGCCTCTGACACCAGAAGAGAAAAATCCGAAGCTTAAGGTGCAAAAAAAGACAAACGAAACAATTAAGATTACTGCGGAGGACTTTGAGTCCGCCCTTGAACAATTCAACCAGTTGTACCTTGAGAACCGCTGGGGCGATGGGTTACCCCTGATACCTCCCACAGAACAGGCCGTTCAGCAGATGCTATCAGGGACCAAGCGTTCTCCTAACGAAGTTATCGGCCGGGTACCTTATCGTAACGGTATTGCCACTGTTAAAAAGATAGCTATTAACGCGGTAATGGCGGGAGCCAAGCCTGAGTATCTGCCGGTGATAATTGCAGCCATGGAATGCCTGGTTGAAGATAATACTTACACTCATATGATGAGTTCGGAAGGTTCATTCAATCTAATGATAATGGTAAGCGGGCCTCTTGGCAAAGAGCTCAACATGAATTCCGGCGTAGGCTTGTTAGGTCACGGCTGGCGAGCCAACAATACCATCGGTCGCTCCGTAAGATTGAGCCTGATCAATATCGGTCACCTGTGGCCGGGAGAGATTGATATGGCACTAATCGGTCGCCCGTCCTCGCATACTTTCTATACTTTCGCCGAAAATCTGGAGCAGAGCCCCTGGGAAACGTTTAATGAGGGCCTGGGTTACGAACCGGAAGACAGTTGCGTGACAGTGGATACCGTCATGGGTGGTTTAGGTATGAGGATATATGGTGGAGGAGTGGTTGAGCCTTGGGATGAAAAGCCGGTCCTCGACAGCATAGTGAAAGATGTAGCTGCTGACCGCGTTACGTTTGCTCAATATAAAGTTGGGGTGGCTAACCCCATGGCTCATCTCAGAAAACACATAATCATCATTCATCCCGAACTGGCTATCATGCTGCAACGTATCGGTTATAATAGCAAGCGAAGTCTGCGAGATTATATCTACGAGAGCACCAAGATACCATACGAAGATCTCAGTGAACAGGAAATCCAGGGTATACATGACAGGATTAACACCAAATCTCCCGATATAGATATATTCTATCCACACGATGCCATTCCTGAAGACCGCTTACCGGTGATTAAAGAATCCCTCAAACCAGGAGGGAAGATCTCTGTCGTGAACCCGGAAGACATACATATCGTCGTGTCCGGTAGTATACCGGGTTATTCTTTTGGAATGTCGTATTTTCGTACGGCACATAAGACAAAGCTGATAAGAGGAGCCACATTGACCAAATCGGGCCGCTAATACAGGCCACAAAATTTTTATAGATGAGGTGTAAGATATGCAGATTGTCAGAACTGATAAAGGCTATGTTTCAGGTACTCTAATTGGTGAGCCGGGGAAAGAAGTTTCTATCTTCCGTGGAATCCCTTTTGCAGCTCCTCCTGTGGGAGACCTGCGCTGGAAACCACCGCAGCCTGTTGTGCCCTGGGAAGGAATCCGCGAATGTACCCAATTCAGTCATATCTCTCCACAGCTTGTCATGCCCGGTATATCAGGTGAAATGCCCCAAAGTGAAGACTGCCTTTATCTGAACGTGGTTACACCGGCGCGCGAACCAGATGAAAAACTACCGGTTATGGTCTGGATGCATGGCGGAGGATATTCGGGGGGATGCGGTAATGACAGAATATGGAACAACTACAGGCTTCCTCAATATGGCGTCGTGGTTGTTACTCTGAATCATCGGCTGGGCCCTATCGGTCTGCTGGCTCACCCTGCTCTTTCTAAGGAATCTCCGGAAGGCGTTTCCGGTAATTACCTGTTCCTTGACCTTATTGCCTCCCTTCAGTGGGTGCGAGACAACATCGCGGCATTCGGTGGCGACCCGGATAATGTCACCATCTTCGGAGAGTCCGGCGGCGGAGCCAAAGTGACCATTATGATGTTGTCACCTCTGGCAGAGGGGCTGTTCCACCGAGCTATCTGCGAAAGTGGAACGTCGACGGCTATTTTAATCGGCAAACCGCTGGCGGATATCGAAAACAGTGGAAAAACGCTTTTAAAAAATCTGGGGATAGACTCGGCTATTGATCCACTGGAGCAGGTGCGCGCGATTCCCTTTATAGAAATCATCAAAGCCAGTCAGGAAATGGAGGGGCCCCGTACTCCTGATAGCCCACCGGCCTTTGTTTGGGATGCCGCTGTGGATGGCTGGTTGTTGCCGGAGAGTCCCGAAAACATGTTTAAGTCCAGTCCCATTAATGCTGTGCCCCTGATAGTTTCCGCTAACCTGGGAGAATTGATCGGGCCCGGACCGCTGGTCATACCGTTACTTATTCCGGCCTACATCGATATGCTGGAAGCTGTTAAGAAGCAAGGATGCACCGGGTATGCCTGTATCTTCGACCAAGTGCCGGCAGTATGGCGGAAGGAAGGCTGTGTCTCTGTACATTCGATGGAACTTCCTTATGTCTTCGGCGATTGGGATGATTCCACAGAATGGTGGACCTCCGTGTATATGCTGGCTCAACAGGCAGGCGCTAAACTGGCCAATCCCGGCCTGGGTGCGGCTGACAGAAACGCTTCAGAGGCCATGATGGGCTTATGGGCTAGCTTCGCGAAGACCGGTAGACCTCAGGCACGAAGGGTTCCCGACTGGCCCGAATATTCGGCAAACATAGACAAATATCTGTATATATGTGACCAGTGCGAAGTACGGACCGGCTTTTCGAAAGTAGTGGAGCAAATTCCACCGTAATGCTCTTTACAACATGAACTAGTACCAACTAATTTCCCGACCGTAAAGGAGACTTCATCTGTTGCTGCTTATTCCTGCTGGAAAGGTGAACTCGTAGTAGGCAAAGGCATAACTCTAATCTCCTTGGTAGCCGTCGCTGTAGCACCCTCGGTATCGGTAAACTTCATAGTGATCGTGTAGGTTCCCGGGTCTTGGTACACGTGAGTAGCAGTAGGGCCACCGACGGTGATGGGAGTCCCATCTCCCCAATCCCAGGTAGTACCTGCCCATTCAGGCAGTGCTGGATAATGATAACTCGTTTTGTCATCGTAGAAACGAGTTTCGTCATTCCATACCGTGACAGAATCTCCCGCCCTTACGGTGTCTGACAATGCTGCAATACTCACCTGTGGAGGTGTATTCGGACGAGTCTTACTGATGTTATCATAGAAAAGGAATCCTTCCGGAGTACGATCGATATTTTCGAGAATTTCAATATGTGCGGTGTAAGCACGCTGTATCTGGTCCAGCGTAATTTTGTCTGGTGTATCCAGCGTTGAATGGTAATACAGGGGGATACTCGCCACGTTAACCCACGGACTGGTCATCGGTGCGATACCCCACTGCGGTCCACCTCCGAACGAGTTAAAACGGTTCTGGGTGCAAACAAATCCGTACTTATCCATGGTAAAGGAAGCAAGCCTGCTAAAAACATAATTGTTTGATATGATATAGAATTCACATGTTTCGCCTTCTTTTGGGAACATTTTACCTTCGGTTTCATTATACACATACCTTATACCGCCAGCAGCATGGTCGACATCCCACACTATTGCCCTGGCAAGCCGGTCTTTATGTGCCTCAGCAAATTGGAAATGTCCCGAATTATGGTCGAAATCATGTCCCAGACACCAGGCAAAGAGCATGTCACGGTTCCTTGATCTTATGGGTTTGGAGGCAAAGTATTCCGCCCACTTTATCAACAAGGCTACACTGCCATTGTTATCAACAGCACCGGTAAAATGACCGGTATCATAGTGTGTACCGGCCAGAATGACCTCTTTCGAGTTGCCGTTCCCCGGTAACTCAAAGACCACATTAAAAGCATCATACACTTTATGTAGCACATCGAGTTTAATCTTAACACTATGAGGTTGGCCGGATAGAGCTAGATTTCTCAAATAATCACCCCCGCTCTTGCTAAAACAAAAAACCGGAATCGGGAAAACATCAGTTGCTGTTCCTTCACCCTTTTGTTGTTGCGGGCTATCCACTTGCATGTTGGCTCGAAATACAGCGATAGCCCCTTTATTTTTTGCAGTTACGGTGGCATCTTTAGCACTGGCTATGTAACCCCGCATGAATTTTTCATCTATCAGGGCAATCTTGCCGGCAACATCAACGAGTTTAAAATTCGACGCAGCCCCATCTCCCAGATATGCCAACCCGCCTGTAATGCCTTCCGGAGGAGTCCCTACAGTCCACTGAGAGGGGCGACACATTTCGGATAGCAAGGTTTCTTTGCCATTATCTTCGACCATTACCTCGTATGTTTCGGGGAACGGGCTATTCACCTTGATTGGTTCTAATTTGGCGTCTTTCAGACCGGCCGCATGGAGTTTGCTGAGGATATAGTTAGCCGCAGCATCTCCCTTCTTTCCGATGTTTATCCCGGAATGAATACCGTACCCAGAGAGGTTGCAAAGGTCCTCAATGATCCCCATGGCCTCCTCGGCGGTAGAGGATATACTAAAGTTACTCCTTTTCATTTTTACTCCTTTTCCCTATATTAGGGTTGCCTAAACCAGCCAACAAATCACTCCTCTTAAAGTTCCGCTGTTATTTACTAATGGATAGCTCTTGCGGCGAAATGGTAGCGCAAGAGTCCTCCTTCATTTCCAGCTAATCATGGTCGCGGTATATAAATAGGCACGGGCTGACCAACCTCCGATGCCCCTAATCGTTCTATTGGGTGCAGGTTATACGCTAACCGAATTATCGGCATGAAAATTATTGTGCAACAGAACCTATAAAATGCAGGATGGGAATTCGTTGCGTTTTTACTTCCATATATCTACTGACGCTGACGCCATACAAGAAAGATCGCCAGCCATCCAAAATGCATCGGTTCCTCCTCCAACTACCAATATCTCAACCGGTATATCGCGCAGGATAAGTGGTCGCGGTGAGTTCGCTTCCGGTGGAAATTTCAGCAAAGACGCAAATGGCTCGTTACCTGCCTTACCAGATTCAAGGTCATCAGGCATAGCTGCCCAATAGTTCCAAAGAGTCATATAGGTATTTTCCTTAAGCCATTGGCTCAACTGCTCCTTACTATTGAAGCCTTCATTTTTAAGATCCCTTGACGTTATCGGACTTAATAAAAAAGTTGCTTGAGTTCCGGGGTTTATCCCAGGAGTGTGATGTGTGCCGGCTCCACTGATTTCAAAACTCTGCAACTGCCGCTTCATTATTTCGTGATGTGGATGTGGTTTATAAGCAGCGTAGTTAAGCATACTCCAACCACCTAAAACACTGATAACGCTTTCATCTGACTCATAACCCTTTTGTACGTGTAAAGGATTCCAGCCTTCGGGCAATACTTCCTCATTCTCTGCGAAACAATTATTGTTGTAGTTGGTATTATTACCTAAATCACCTAGATAAGTTTCACCCGGTATCGATCCTCCCAGATTCTTGGATATGAGTGTCCAGGCCCTTCCAATGACAGCGTTAGCCTGATTAAACGGGCCTAGGGCACTAAGACTGCAATTCATATTTATCTCTTTTCGTACAGGCCCGTTAGCAACGACCATCCTCGTCATAGAAGTCGCGGAACTAAACAACGAGGTTGCCCCGGTCGATGCTATGGCTAATATTACCGGGAAATGTTCCGGTTTGGCTCCAGCCATCACGGCGTTAACGGCGATATGCTCTACGGTATACTCCCAGGCCTCATGAGGAGGGGAGGGCTGCATAACTACCGGTATACGCTCTCTTTCAGCTCCTCTTCTTAGTCCACGAGAACCAAGCCGCTTGGTAAGGTTGTCCCAGACATCGTTGGGAGGGATGGGCTGCATTATGCCAACTACCTCACTAGGCTTATGACTTGTCCCTTTGAGCATCTCGGCTACTCTTTCTTCCGTGGGGAGCACTATCGGAAGATAATCAGTCCAGCCCTTTTCAATAAAGAGACGCTCCAGATTCTCCGGAGTATCAGGCTCTAACAGCCTCGGCATTGACCTATCTATAGTCCCTGTTTTAGTTTCCTTATCGGTTATCGGTCTGGTCAATGCCTCAACAATTTCGTCTAAAACCGGCTTGTCGTTTATTGGGTCTTTACCCTCCAGATATTTCCTGTGTACCTCGAGTGATCTATTAGCGAAAGGGTGGGGAACAAAAGTAAATCGCAGTTCGGGCATTCCCTTCTTATAGGCAAAGCTCTTTGGGATCCTTGGAAATGCCTCAGTAATAACAGGGGCTGTAGGCAGCCCCTGTTTTTCAAGTATCGAGCAAAAGATGATGACAGACGGCGTACAGGTATCTAACTGACCAATACCAATTATCACTCCATCGCCTTTTTCCTTAATTTCAACCCATAGTTCCGGGTCGTTGTGGAAGTAAGTGCCCATTTTAGTCCTGAGTACCCAGGTCGTCCCGGGATATCTACCGGCAAGCATTTTTTGCATCTCTTCCCAGAATTGATGTGTTCGCGGAAAATTCATGTCTACGATGTATATTGTCTTACCCTCGAGGGTATCAAGTCGGGGTGCCATAGGTATCAATTGTATCGGAGAAGCTTTGCCTTGTGGTCTCAACACCGTTACTTTTTCACTTGTCATGTCTATCTTTATTCTCCTTTATCTTTTGCTCAAGATCCGTTAAAAAGGAACTCTTTTGTTAATCAGTTTCAGAGCTTTTATCCAGGTTCAAAAGAATTGCTGGATTCACTTTAGCCATCAAGTCAACTTCTTCAGGTGATATTCCCTGATGAAGAAGGGTGGCCATAAGTAACCTCATACCCTCGACCGGGAGTGGATTTTGTGGTTGACCGAGATCGGTACTGATGATACAGTGTTCTGTACCGATAGTTTTGATTGTCCGCGCGATTTGCGCCGGGTCATGACAAAACTCATTTGGCAACAGTCCAACCAATGTGAACTCCATAAACGCTCCCATCCTGGCCAGTTGCTGCAACTCATCAATAGTGCAAAGTTTCTCTGAAAATTCTTTATCCGTAGGATGGGTAATGATGAACTTTTTTATCCCGATTCTCTGCGCCTCATCTAGAAGAACGAACGTTTCCTGCGGAGAAATATGACCGGTAGCTAATATCATATCGTGTTCTTTTATAAGCGCGAGTATGGGTTCCATTTCCGGTACGAGTTTTCCCGCATCATCTATGAGTGAGATTCCTTCACCTTTGAGGGGGAGTCCCAACGCCCTCATCATATTGATTGAATTGACGGAAGAGAAGGTAGGCATCCAGACTATTTTAGCCCCGAGATAGGCTGCGTTTTCCACGGCGTATAAATTAAGTCCTCCGATTTCGTAATCAAGGCAGACACTTCCGAAAACGTGTATGTCAGGTACCACTTGATTCACGATGATTGCCATTGCAGAGGCAGTGTAAGTGTGGCTCTTAAGGACAATGCCCCTCATTCCAGCCTGTTTTGCCTGCTCGGCTGCCTTAAGAGCATCAAGACGGCAGGGGCCTCCGGCAGGGCCGGGGTGCATATGCATGTCTATTGAACCGCTGAGTAGCTCATCAATATCAACATGTAACATTTCACTTCTCCTTTTTAACCGACAATACTGCAATTCAACTGGTAAGATTCAACCAGCCTTTTTATGTTATGCAAGACACTATCTGGAATAAGAGGAATATCAGCTATTGGATAGGAAAGGTTCAGGCTGTCATACCTTACCTTCCCCAGATGGTGTAATGGTAAAAGATCTATATTAACCAACGAAGGTAAATCACGGGCGAACTCACAGATGGCCCTGATATTCTCTTCTGAATCGTTGTAGCCCGGGATTATAGGCACCCTGATATAGAGAGGTATATTTCTATCGGAAACAGAAAGAGCATTGCTTAGAATAAGCTTGTTAGAGACACCGGTGAATTTCCTGTGTTCTTCGCTATTCATATGCTTTATATCCCAGAGAAAAAAATCAATATAGGGTAACATTTTCTCAATGTTTGTCCAGGGCACATGACCGCAGGTATCCACACCAACACTGATGTTCTCTTCTTTAAATGCCCGAAGCAATTCCTGAGTAAATTCAGGGTTCAACAGGGGCTCTCCTCCTGAGATAGTGACTCCTCCACGGGAGTGTTTGTAGACGATGGCGTCCTTTTTCGCCTCCGTAAGCAGTTCTTCGATAGTCATCTTCTGTCCTAGAAGTCTTATTGCTTCTGTGTAGCAAACCTGAGCACATTTGCCGCAATTGTTGCACATAGCACGATTAATACTCACCGTTTCGCCCGTTAAGTTTATAGCGTTCGTGGGACAGACCGGGATACATTGTTTACAATGGTTGCATCGATCCGAGTAAAGAGCAACCTCAGCTTCCTCCTTCTGAGCCTCCGGCGTCGAACACCATAAGCAATGTAATGGGCACCCTTTAAACAGAATTAAGGTACGTATTCCCGGGCCATTGTGAATGGTCATTCTGGTAATGCTTAGAACGAGTCGCTTTGCGGTGGCCGTTTCTGGTTTTTTTACCAAGTCTTTTATTGCTCCCTTTGTGTCATCTATCTTAACACTGAAATCCCCGTGATAACGTGTGCTTACATAGATGGCTCTCAGTTCTCAAAAGCAGAGGTTTTTACCAGGCTTGCTGCTCGGTACGATTTATAATATCGAGCTGTTGCTCCTCGGTAAGCTCGCAAAAGTAGGCACAGTAGCTGGCTACTCTGACCAGCAGGTCCCGATAATTTTCTGGTTCTTTCATCGCCTCGCGCAGGAGTTCCGATGAAATCACGTTGAACTGTGTGTGATATATCCCCAATTCCTCAACGGCTCTAAGGAAGGATACGAAGTTATCCAGATCGCGATCAGTGGCCAGGAGCTGACGACTCAATCTCAGATTCAGGGGACCACCCATGGCAAACCGATGTGTCGGCAGTTTACTAACTGACTTGACTACGGCCGTGGGGCCATTCTTGTCGACACCTGGAGACGGAGATATACAGTCTGCCAGAGGTTTTGGATAGATGCGTCCATTGGGTAGAGCACCAGGCCAGGGCCCGAAGGTTACATTGTTCTGACCGATAATTCCAGCACCAATATATAAACCACCGTAGTACGGCAGCAGATCCTTCTGGGTGTTAATCCAGTCCACCTTATCGTACCAGGTGTCCATGACCCAAGACGCCCAGCTATCGGCAAAATCATTATCATTACCGTACTTAGGTACGCCGTTAATACAAAGTTGGCGTAAATTTTCGTGGCCCTCCCAATTAGCCTTGATAGCCTCGAGCATCTGGTCCCATGTTATCTTTTTGTCGTGATAGATTAGCTTGTCAATCACGGCTAGAGAGTCAGCGGTGTCGGCGAGGCCTGCAAGATATACACCGTAGGTAGTGTACCAGGCACCACCCCGAGCAAGGTCAAGCCCCTTCTGCAGTGGGCCTTCCGAAAGCGAAGAGCAAAACGGAGCCATCATCCTCTCAGCCTGTGCTTCTTTCACCAATTTTATGCCCCTGGTCATGTGCTTCATCCAGTAAGACAACTGCTCCTGAAACGCCCGCCTCACTGCTGCTATAGACTTAAAATGCCTGGGATCACCGGTCAGGGGTCCTGTCTGTCGGCCGCAGAGGGCACACTTTCCGTCGTTCAGCGCCAGTTCCAGTATCTTAGGTAGAATGCAGACTCCTTCCCAGCTATGCTGCATGGTTATGTGAGGTAAACAAAGCTCCGAGCACCCCATTATCACACACTGTCGCCAGTCCTCGATGGTTCTATCAGGATAGACCTTAGCCGTCATTTGAATAGCTTTTCGGTCGCCAATAAATTTCGGCTTACCCCAGCCCAAGCGGATGAGCTCGGTAGCTTTCTTCAGGTAACTATCTGGTGTCCCTTCCCATATTCTCATGGCAAATTCTGGCTGGGGCCGGGCTAATTGTTCCTCGGCTTCCAGACAGAGTATAGTAACTTCGTTGCAGGCGTCTCTACCGTCGTAGGTCTGACCCCCGATGGTTATCGTCTGACTTAGCCCCTGCCCTGGCTGATAACTGGCAACGTCATAGCTAAGGAGTATAGCCCACTCATTAAACTTTATCCAGAAACATTCGAGCAGCTCCAGAGCCTCATCATGACTTATCGATTTCTCATCAATTACTGATTTCTTGTAGAAGGGATACATATACTGGTCGAAGCGGCCCAGGGAATTGGCAAGGTTGTAGACATCGCAGTGGATGAGGGCATGTATCATCCATACAGACTGTAAGGCTTCCCACCAGTCCCTGGCAGGGTTTGCCGGCACCCGCTGGCAAACCCCTGCGATGTGCTCGAGTTCCCGCTTACGCCTGGGGTCAACTTCTTTAGTTGCCATTTCCCGAGCCAGGGCGACATATCTACTGGTATAAGCCATAGCCGCATCAAGTGCAATCAGCACCGCCTTATAGAAGTCACGCTTCTCCTGAAGCCCAAAGTGCTGATACGGTTGGTCGAGCTGGGCTAGATACCACTCCGCCTCTTCTCTGATGCCTTTGAGACCTTTATGGAGTACCTTTTCATAGTTGGCCATCTGATGGCCAATGTCTTTGTCTAATGATAAATCAGCGATGAACGGAATGTGAGAGCAGGAAGAGGTTATCGAGAAAGCTTTTTCCTTAACTTCTTTGTCAGCTATTTCCAGAATATATTCACCAAGGGTTCTCCCCTTGAAGTAGGGGATAAGCACTTCCCGAATCTCTTGCCTCTCTTGGAGGGTAATTATAATCTTTTCGTACGGGCGAATCTCAAAGTCTTTTACCGGGTTGCCAAGCTCTTCATCTACAAAACGAGACATTTCGCTAGAGAATGAAGCACCGCGTATTTTGCTAGTGATATTGCCTGCGATGAGCTCATCTTCCAGAATATGGATGGTTTTTTCTTTTAGATAAGTCTCAAAGATGCGTGCTCGTTGAATGACCCTAGGTTCGTTCTTGTATTGTTCTAAAGCCTTCATCTCGGCACGTGCACGCTCTAGGCAAATCTCCATCGGTCTGAGAACACGATTTTTCATTCTGTAAACGCGCTCGGAACAGGTTGGAGTAGAGAACTTCTGCTGGTTGCCAACATATCCGACTTTTTTATCACTGTGTACGATAGACATATTACGCCTCCTCTAGAAAGCCGACCTTACCCTGAATCCGTGTTACTTACTTCTCCTTTCCCTAACTATAAACTATCGCCTCTGGGAGCGAATCAAAGTTACCACGACGAAAATAATTGATTATCAAAACCGCCGATAACTACAATTGATTTTTCTTCCTATAATACTTCGATATTAGAGAAGGGCGAATGACTGTCTTTTGGGTAATAGCTAGCTCATTGATAGCGGCGTCGCGTAATATTTCCATAGCTGACTCAAGTTGTTGTTTTTCCTCCCCGGTTAGTGATGACATCACTTTATGAACGTATTTTCTATTTTTAGAAAGTTTTAATGCTTTTTCTCCCTTGGATGTCAGGGTAACTATGACACGTTTATTACCACTTGTTTTTTTTATTTTACTTATGAGGCCTTGCTTTACCATTCTGTTAAGGATGTCCGAAATTGAACTTCGCTGTTGATAAACATATTCAGATATATGCGAGGGAGTCGTTTCATTTCCGAGAGCTTTGATAATGAATAAGATATGGGATTGCACCGGGAGAATATCGTATTTTGAAAGCTCTAATTTTCTTAACATGGCTATAAGGTGATATACCCGGCTAAACAATATCCAGAGGTCATATTCTTTATCTTCGACTTTGCTCATCGTTTTTAGTCCTTCCTTATTCTCTTGTCGCTTTATTTCATAGTTTACGATTTAATATAATTTAAAATAATAATAACATTTAAATCAAGAGCTTCTTTTTAAGTCCCAATGACTAATTGACAATCATTAACTTATAAGATATATTATATCACAAATGATGTACGTATACGTATTATTTTTTTAGAGTTAAATATTCGTTTTTAACAAGAGTTGTTTTCATGAGATAAGTACACAATTGGTCAAGTCCTAATAAAATAGTCACATATTCTGGTTTATTACCTAAATATTCTTAATATAAGAAGTGCATCATGGTAAAAAAAGAAGTGAAGATGGCTGACGTCCGTATCACTCAAGAGATGATAGAAGGAATGCGAGCAAAGCTGGGGACAAAACTTCGTATCGATGACTCTACGCATAACGAATATGCCACAAGAATGGCGATATTAAAGTTCACAGCAGGAATCGGTGACGCGAATAGACTATGGATTGATGCTGATTATGCTGGGAATACACGCTACAAGAGTATTATTGCTCCGCCTTCATTTATCTGGGCATGTTTTGCTCAGGTGCAATTCGGCTGGCGTGGACTGGGCGGGTTCCACGCTGGCTGTGACGTAGAGTTCCTGAAGCCAATATATCTCGGCGATAAAATAATAGCGGAGTGTGTTTTTCAAAATTTCGATGGACCGAAGAAGAGTAGTTTTGCCGAAGAGACTATCATTGACCATTTTAAAAACCAGTATTGGAATCAAAGAGATGATTTAGTAGCCGTATATCATTGGTGGGTGGTACGTTTCGCCAGAAAAAAAGCCCGGCAGAAAGCTCCAAAAAGAAGCATCAAGCTCCCTTATCCATGGACAGAAGAGCAGCTAGAAGAAATTGAAGATGAAGTCCTCTCTGATGATGTTAGAGGAGCCATCCCTCGTTACTGGGAGGATGTTGACATTGGAGAAGAGCTAAAACCAGTTGTCAAAGGACCACTGGGAACTACCGATGAGGTCGCCTACATCATCGGGGGAGGAGTGCCCATACCGAGGATGGCGGCTCATGGTGTGTCACTTAAAGCTTACCGTAAACACCCCGCATGGGCCTTCAGAGACCCAAATACTAATGCTCTTGAGCCGATCTTTGCCGTTCACTATAACAAACGGGCCGCCAATACCATGGGACTTCCACAAGCGTATGATGTTGGCCTCCAGAGGCACTGTTGGGGAATTCATTTAATTACCAACTGGATGGGCGACGACGCGTGGTTGAAGAGGAGCTATGCCGAATATAGAAAATTCGTTTATCTATCAGACGTAGTCAGACTTAAAGGCAGAGTTATCAAGAAATATATCGATGATGATGGGGATCATTGTGTTGAGATTGAACGTCATGCGGTTAATCAGAGGGGAGAAGATGTTATGCCTGGTTTCGCTATCGTAGCGTTACCATCCAAGGAAAATAGAATTGCGCCCCTTGATACCCGTTTACGGAGAAAGATTAAAAACCCAACCAGCACGAAAACGGAATAAGTTCATATTTAGCCCGATTTTCCAAATAGCCAAATCTAGTCGGGTAGGAGTTAATAATATCCTTTTTCCCTCACTTAAGCTTTGACGATTAAGACTTCAATAGACTAGCCCGAAGGTTTTAGAGAAAGTTTTAGTTCAACCTTTTATCCTGTACGGCCTACCATGCAAAATTATTCCACACCAAAAAATTGAGACCTTCTTAGAGTTTTTCATTAGACAGTAGTACTACGAGTTCGAATCCCCGAAGGTGGGCCTAACGAACCCATTGCAAAAACAAAAATCAAATTCTTCTTTTTAAATAATTTTTAATTCGGGGAACTTTGTCCTAAATTCTGGGATTAAGGTTCCTTTTTTATTCTTCTGTAAATTGAGTTTAAATCTACCCCCTGATAAAATTCTTTTAAACAATCCCCTGATTCTCGATTCCATCCGGTAAGGGCTAATACTTATTGCCATTTATTGATTTTAATATTGTCTACCGAAGCCACCAGCCCACAAACCACGACGGCAATTTACCTGTCAGGTTAACAAATAAGTCACTTTAGTCATCCTCCTTATTAACTTCAAGTGCCTTAACACCTAAGTCTTTGCTAGCGTTATATCCCCCAAGTAACTATTCGTTTTCAGGTTGATGTTTATCGTTTTAGGAGCATACCCGGTACATTCTAGCTTTAACCTGTACATACCATCGTCCAGACCGTCAAATTCAAAGTCTCCGTAATTGTTGGTTGATGTCTTCGTAGAGCTGCCATTGGTTGTCAGGGTTGCCGTCACACCTTCAGCGCATTCATCTGTGTCTCCGAATACAACCGCACCGGCGATGAAGTATCTGGTCATCTTATGAAGGTCTAGATAATAAACAAGGGGCCTGGTATTCCACTCAGGGTGCAAGACTTCGGCTTTTGCCGACTTTAGTAGTTTCGACACATCGCTTCCGGGGTCATCTAGGTCGCCGAAGTGAATACACTCGGTCGGGCAGGCCTGCACGCACCTAGGGATTTCGCCTACCTCCAGCCTGTGAACGCAGAAGGTACACTTCTGGGGCAAGCTCTTTTCCCCATTCCAGAATATAGCGCCATAGGGGCAGGACTTTACTAACTGCTCTTGACCTACCGCTTTCCGCGGGTCGATGACCACGATGCCATCAGGCCTTTTATAGACGGCGCCATCCTTGGCGGCTTTTATACAGGGGGCATCTTCGCAGTGCATGCAAGGCTCCGGCATATAAGAAACCTTTACGTAAGGATGCTTCCCTCGCTCGTTCCTGATGATATTCATCCACGACTGTCCGTGTCTGGGCTGAGCGGCTGTATAGGGAGGATAATCGTTATCCCAGTATTCATCTTTACAGGCAATAAAGCAGCAATAGCAGGCATTGCATTTTGATATGTCGATGATGAAACCCCACTTTGTCATATTATGCCCTCCTTTCTTTCTTTTCAGGCTAACCCCATTTTTCTATCTCAATCAGGCAGGAGTTGGCGGCCTGCCCACAGGCGTTCTTCGAGATAAAGCGGTGCGGTGTAAGGAGATTAATACAGCCACCCATATCCGCCGATTCCCCGGGATTACCAGTCGGTTCATAAATGGCACAGGATTCATAAGAATGGGCTACCCCTTTCGGCACACGACCGGTAACCTGAGCTGCCAGTAAGACAGCGCCTCGATCATTGTAGGCTTTGACAATATCGCCTTCATATATGCCTCTCTTAGCGGCGTCTTCTTGGTTTATACGGATAACCCAGTAATAATACCCGTCCTTCGCTTTGACCCGGTGTTCCGGTATCTCGTTAATCCAGCACCCCTTCGCATCGTACATGGTGTGGAAGCTGTAATGTGGGTGTGGTGAAATCAACTGCAGGGGGTATTTAGAATATAGCTTTCTAGTATGATGTCCTTCCCAAGAAGGAATATATTTGGGAACGGGCGGTCGTTCATGGTCATTGGAACTAAAGCGCTTGAGACTTTGCGCTTCAAATTCTATTTTACCAGTCTGGGTAGCCATATTGCCCTCGGCATCGGGTAATCCTGATATGGCACCGCCAATGGGACCCGGATCCGCCGTGTCCCTTTTCCTGCCTTCGGCGTACCACCTGAGGGCCGGAGTTGGCTGGTAATCTTTGGGTAAGGGAACGACAAAGTAGCCCTTCTTCTCGAAATCCTCCCAAGAAATGTATTTCGAGAGATCGGTGACCTGATACATTCTCTTGACCCAGTCTAGCTCCGTCATGCCGCCCTCGCTGAATTTTTCGTAGAATCCGAGTCTCTTGGCGATAGCGGCGAAGATTTCGTAGTCCGATTTTGATTCTCCGAGCGGCTCGATGCACTTCTTCTGGAGGACCACTATCCGGTGGTTTACTCCATAAGTTGAGTTAGGTATATATCCAGAACAGCCAGCCCACTCTCCGATATCCCATCTCTCGAAATTGGTACAGGCAGGGAGGATAAGGTCGGCAAACCGGGCCTCGCCTTCCAGATATATAGATTGATTGACGATGAATTCCAGCTTGGGACTCTGGTACATCTTGATCCAGCGGTTAGTGTTATTCATCGTGCCGATATAAGCGCCGCCATAGCGCCAGAACAATTTCACCTCGGAGAAACCATCTTGAGGATATTTATGCATGACGAACTGGGTCTCGGTGGAGGAACCGCAGAAGCCTTTCCCGCGCCACTCCTGGGGTGGATTCATAATGCACTCAGGGAGGAGGATTCTTGGTATATGTTGTCCGCCGGAGCTATTTATCGCGGAGCTTACCGGATGCATCGTAATACCCCGTGAGAGCATGCGCCAGTGTGAGGCAGTGTTTACCGGGTCGCCGGATATTCCTCCTTCGGCATATCCCGGAAAAACAAAGTCTGTATTTGTTGGAGCGCCTCCGGTCGTTGACCAGATATTGCTGCCCGGCTTGCCGAGACTCTGCATGGCCGCCAGTAAAACCATCATACTTGCCCATTGTGTCCCATAAGCGGTCCGACAGGCACCCCCCCATCCCCCGAGGCCCCCGGCCGCCAACATGGTCTTTTTCTGTCCCCACTCCCTTGCCAGAGCCCTGATTTCGCGGGCTGGTACTTGAGATTCTTTCTCCGCCCATTGTGGTGTCTTGGGAATGCCGTCTTCCTTGCCCAGAATATAATCAGACCACTTTTCAAAGCCATATGTGCGTTTTGCTATATAGTCTTTATCGTAAAGATCCTCGGTAATCCATACATAGGCGATAGCCGCCGCGAGGGCTGTATCGGTTCCCGGCCTAGGGGCGAACCATTTATCCGCAAAATTGATAGCGGTAAAGTTGTAGAAGGGATCAATGAAGACCATTTTCACGCCCAGCTCTTTCAGCCACAAACGCCTTATGGCGGACTCATGCCCGGAATAAATCCCCGAAGTAGCCGAAGGATCGGAAGACCAGAAGACAATCATTTCTGTGTTTTTCAGGGCATCTTCCAAGAGGTCCTGCTGTTCGGGAATCCCCAGTCTCCAGGCGAATCCCCAGTTATGCATAGCCCCCCAGTGCCACCCTTCCCAGCTGTCCGGATTATGGTCAACATAGGTGTAGCCCAGGATGCTCATAAATCTGAAGTAGGTACTGTGCCGGTAGCCGATATTACCCCAGTTATGGTGTGAGGAAGGCGTACTGGCGATAGCTCCAGGTCCATAATTGAACTGTATGCGTTTTATTTCATCGGTGAGAATATCTAGGGCTTCATCCCAGCTTATTTCTTTATAGCCTGATTTGCCCCTATTTTTGTGCTTCCGGTTTCCCTCTGGATCAAAGTCTACTCTCTTTAGCGGATGCAGGATGCGGCTGCTTCCGTATATTCTCGACCTCTCGGCTAGCGTGTAAGGAGAAACCCTGGCTATTCTTGAGGGAGAAAAGCTCTTCCCGCGAGCGTTAATGACCCATGACGCGGCATCATCTCTATCCAATACTAGGGGCTCGATGCGTGTTATTTTCCCGTCTTTTACATAAACATAAACGGGACCACCAGTAGTGCAGTTGGTGAAAACATGTTCATCTTTTTTTGGATTGACCATCTTATCCTCCTGTTTCATTCTTCGGTTTAGATCAAAGTTTAAAGCCTGGTGGCAGTGAGGTGAAGCGCATGTTGCCTTCAGCGTATTCGCCAGTGGTGGCGATAACCACCATAAGATAAGGCCTATCAACCCTCCTGAAAACCTGGGGATTATGAAACACACCCCCAGGTACCCAGACAGCCGTCGCCTTGGTAGTGACGAATTTTTCTGCGTCTTTTCCCTCCCCAAGCCAGAACTCGACTTCGCCTCCCAGATTCAGAGTGTCATGCGGGTCAAGCCCGATATACAGAAAGAGTTCATCGAAGTCGTGAGCATGACCCCCGCTCTCAGTGCCGGTGCCAGGCATACCGCCTTTTAAGATCATCGGCTCAAGGGTGGGCAGCATTATCCCAGCCCCTGCGGCATAAATGTGGAAAATCTCTACCCACATTTTAGCATCCGGATAGGTATTTTTATCGAACATGAGTGTGGGCACGGCTACCATACCCCGGTGAAACGGTAACAATCGGTCCGTGGCGAATTTTATCTCATTGACATATTTGGTATATAGACCTTTACCTTTTTGTTCTTGGCCAACTTTATTAAAAGAGAAGGCCGGCGGCAAAGGGGTCATGGTAGCTGGTTCAAGATGATATTTTGATGTCATCGCGATGGCAATTTCTATAATAGGTGCGTCCCGACTAGCCACCTTTGTGAATAAGTGGGGATTATGCGTCACCCCTCTCGGAACCCACTCGGCGGTTGGTGTCTTAGCGATAAATTTCTGCGCATTTTCTCCCTCACCTAGCCAGAATTCCACTTCCCCACCCAGGGACAGGACATCATGAGGGTTGCTACCGAAGAAAAGAAAAAGTTCATCGAAATCGGGATGCGAGTGTTGTCCGCCTTTGGTGCTCTCGGGAATTTCTTTACCTTCTACAATTATCGGCAATTCATCAGGGACCATAACTCCAGAACCGGGGGCGTATACATGAAAGGTCTCGACCCAGATTTTGGCCTCAGGAAACACTTTTTGGTCAAATATCAGGGAAAAATCGGCTATCTTACCGCGATAGGACGGGCGTACAAGTTCCGTCCACAGCCTTAAATCGTTTACATATTTCGCGTATTTTTCCATTAATATAAAGCCTCCCGTTTAAAAAAGTAAGGTTTTCTAAATTCTAGTCACCCGGCAAAGCATAGCCTTAAGTGAAGGATTCCCGGACACGGGGTCAACGGGTGCATCGTCAGTTAAGATGTTAACATTATTTTCTTGCCAGCCGTGGCCAATATTAACTGCCCCGGGAACAATATCTTCAGTCACATCGGCTTTTACAGTAATTGCCCCTCTTTTTGTCCTCACCTCTATCATATCTTTGTCGTTGATACCGTATTCGGTAGCAGTTTTCGGATGAATTTCGGCAGTGAGTTCGGGACAAAGATTATTTAATTGATGAATACCTCTTAATTGAGAATGAAAATATTCCGGTACCCGTGAGCCGGTGGTGAGTACAAGGGGATATTCTTGAAGTAACTCCGGAGTACTGAAGGGGCTTTCCGGCGACTCACAATAACACGGGAGAGGGTCACCTCCGACATTTTTTAAGGACTCTGAGACAATTTCCACTTTCCCTGACGGAGTCTGCAAACCCTTCTCTATATTATAGTCACACTCACCGTACATAATACCTTCGGGTTTTTCTAGCAGGCCTTTTACTGTTAATCCCATCGGTTCCATAACATAGTCGTAAAGCTCCAGTTCATCTTTCCAAGGGAAGTACTCCGCATAGCCCATTCTCTTCGCCAATTCAATCCAGAATTTGGCATCTGACCAGCTCTCTCCTACCTGAATTGCCTTTGACCGCATCTGAACATAGGGCATACCATGAATTTCCCAATGGAAATGACACATCTGTGTTTTTTCCAAGAAGGTTGCTGCTGGCAGGACTAAATCGGCTTGTTGAGCGGTTTGTGTCATAACCGGGTCCATAACCACCATTAAATCCAGTTTCTTTAAAGCTCTCAATACCTTCTCCGTATTTGGCCAGGCGCTCAATGGATTAGCTCCTGTGACGATCATGGCCTTGATGGGGTACGGCTTTTCACTCAGCATAGTGTCCAGCAGCATAGTTGCCTGTCCTTCACCGTGTTCCCGTGAAGCACCCTCCCACCACAAAGGAAATCTATCGGCGCCAAGGCAATTCTCTTCTAACTTATCAAGTAGTCTTATCGAGTGCTCTTGCCATCTGGGGACATTTTTAAGACCTCCGGGAACCAGAAAATTTCCCGTGATAGCCTGGAGAACTGCCAACGAACGGCAAAAAGCGAAGCCATCCGCTCGAATGTCGGGTGTTTCGAAACCGGGAACAATACAGGCCGGCTTGGTGGTGGCATACATTCGGGCTATATTAACAACAGTTACAGCCGGCACCCAGGTTATCCTCTCTACTTCCTCGGGAGTAAACGCCCTCACGTGATTTACCAGTTTATCGAAACCCTCCGTCCATTTATCAACAAAGGCTTTATCATAAAGCTCCTCAGAGATAATGACGTTCATGATGCCCAGAGCTAAAGCTCCATCACTGCCGGGACGGGGCTGGACATGCACATCTGCCTCTCGGGCAAAAGGGGTACGCCGAGGATCAATCACGATCAGCTTGGCGCCATTCTCCTTGGCAGCCGGAATAACCCACCAGGCGCGATGGCGTAAAGACGCATGGGGATTATGTCCCCAAAGTACAACACACTTCGACCTCTCGATATCAGGGCATACAAATGCTCCAAAGGTTTTCATCCTAGCTACAAC
>Ga0209427_10000649_pt1 | contig 37831 bp, 32 predicted proteins | sample DeeMarSWOR136_30_FD_187465 | JGI IMG/M metagenome (GOLD analysis project Ga0209427, IMG submission 187465) | Marine sediment microbial communities from White Oak River estuary, North Carolina - WOR-1-36_30 (SPAdes) (version 2) | ecosystem: Environmental > Aquatic > Marine > Intertidal zone >...
TATCTCCAGAGAAAACTCAAATTGGGCTACGCCCGGGCTGCCCGGATCATCGACCAGATGGAGCAAGAAGGCATCGTTGGTCCCTCAGAAGGAAGCAAGCCACGAGAATTTCTTGTCGATCCCCAAACCTACCTGGAAAAAATGAAGAGAGAGGAGTGAGTGTTTCCCCCCGGAAAACAAAAGAAGAAAGTCAAGAAAGTCCTCAACAACTCCAACCTCCAAAAGGCTCTGGAAAAAGCCTCATCACGCCATTTTAAAAAGTACAACCGCATCAAAGACGAAATCCCCTGGGAAGAGCTCAAAGAAAAAGCCAAGCGAATCCGGGAAGAATGCGTGAAGCAGCTTCCCCAACTCATCCAGAAATTCAGCGAGGAAGCAGAAAAAGCCGGAGCAGACGTTTACCATGCTGCGACGCCCGAGGAGGCTCTTTCAACCATCGAGAAAATCGCCCGTCTGAAGAAGGCCAAGCTCATCGTCAAATCCAAATCCATGGTCAGTGAGGAAATCCAGCTTAACAGCTTTTTAGAGAAAAAGGGGTACAAGATCGTCGAAACTGACCTGGGGGAGTGGATCATCCAACTCGCTCAAGAAAAACCATCCCACATTACCGCTCCCGCTCTTCATAAGACCAAAGAAGAGATCGCCGAACTCCTCAGCCGCCATCTCGGAAAAAATATCCCTCCCGATCCCAGAGAAATCGTCAAGGTTGCCAGGGAAGAAATGCGGAAATACTTCATTGAAGCGGATATCGGAATTTCCGGAGCCAACCTGGCTGTGGCTGAATCAGGAACTCTGGTTATCATCAGCAACGAAGGAAATGCCAGACTCGCCACTTCGCTCCCTCCTGTTCATATCGCCCTGGTGACGACTGAAAAGTTTGTGGAAACCCTGGAACAGGCCATCACCCTTGCTAAAGCTCTTATCCCTGCCTCATCGGGAATGAAATGGACTTCCTACGTGTCATTCATCACCGGGCCGAGCCGCACAACCGACGTCGAAAAAGAACTCGTCACTGGCGTTCACGGCCCGCAAGAACTCCATATCATCATCCTCGACAACGGAAGACTCAAGATCAGCAAGGACAAGGAACTGGATAAAATACTCTACTGCCTCAAATGCGGAGGCTGCATGCTCATCTGCCCTGTCTTTCAGTCTCTGGGAGGCCACGTCTACGGAGGACCCGTTTATCCGGGAGGAATAGGAGTTCTGTTGACCTCGATAACACGGTCAAATAAAGAGGCGTCTTCGTTGCTTGATTTCTGTGCGGACTGCAAAAAGTGCGAGGAGTTCTGCCCGGTGGGGATTCCCACGGGCGAGCTTATCCAAAAACTAAAGACAAAAAGAATACCTCAGCTCTGGGAAAAAGCACTGTCCTTCTTCTTCAGGGAAAAGTCTTTCGCTGAAAAATCGGCAAAAGTCCTTTCCATTCTACAGAAGCCCTTCCAGAAGAACGGGTATTTGATAAACCTCCCTTTTGTTTGGGGAAAAGGCAAGTCTTTCCCTGTGATCAAACCCGTTAAAACTTTAAGCCAAGATAAAGAAAAAGGGGGGAAAGTCTACCTTTTCCAGGGATGCCTGGTGAAATTTTTCTTCCCTGAGATTCGAGAAAGCGTTATCAAAAGCCTTTCCCGCTTAGGCTTTCAGGTGGTATCGCCTCCTGAGCAAGCCTGTTGCGGGGCTCCCGGTCTTCATCTGGGAAACGAGAAGGATGTCCAGAAACTGGCCTTGAAAAATATCGAATCATTCAAAAAACTCAACCCGGATTACATCCTCACCGTATGCCCGACAGGTAATTCTATCCTGAAAAAACTCTACCCGGAAATCGATCCCACTTTTTCTCGCTGGGCGGATAAGATCTTTGACTATACTGAATTCATGGTTAAAAAGGGCTTACTGCCTAAAAAAAAGAAGGGGATACACAAGGGAGCGGTATACTACCATTACCCCTGTCATTATCTGAATTCCTTGAAGCTGAAAGATGAACCCAAAAAAATGCTCAGATCTCTTTCGTACGATTTTAAAGAGGAAGAGGAGCCCTTCACCTGCTGCGGTTTCTGCGGCGTATTCTCCCTCAAGAATCCGGAGATATCAGCCCGAATGTGGGAGAAAAAAAGGAAAAGCATAATGAAAAGCGGAGCAGGAATCGTCGCCACAGATTGTCCCGGCTGCCTCTTTCAGCTCAGGTCCAACCTGAAAAAGGAAAGTCGAGCTTTCAACATATTCCATTCGGCTGAACTCTTTGACAGAGAGACCAAGAAAACTCCATAAAAAAGACAAGCCGCTTTCCGGGGATTGTCCCTTTCAATCCTTTTGTAAATGAATAGAGGGATTGTCCCCTTTGCCTTTATTTTATTTATGCGTTTCGACAGGTGAAAAATTAAAGCTTAAAACCTGGGCTAAAAAAACGAAACTAAAAGAGGGGATTTCAAAAAAGAAAATATATCAATGGACTGCGGAAAGTGGAAGGGAGATGCTGGATTTACGTTTGATGTCCTGCCATCTTTCTATGGGGATCGAAAGGAAGGCCCCAGTCAGGTAAGGATCGAACTGGCTCCCTTGGCATTTCTCTATCTCTGCCAAAGCCAGTTCAAAGCTTCTGCCCGCTTTATAAGGCCTATCCGATGTTATCGCATCCAAGGTATCTGCCAGAGCAAAGATCCTTGCTCCGAGGGGAATATCCAATCCCTTCAACCCAAAAGGATAGCCCGATCCATCATAATGCTCATGATGGAACAAGACCACCTGGGCGGCCTTCTTTAAAAAATCGAATTCTTCAATCATCTCATACCCAAGGTAAGGATGATCTTTCACCACCTCTTTTTCCCTTCTGGTCAACGGACCGTCTTTTCTCAGGACGAATTCAGGTATTCCTATCTTTCCGATATCATGGAGCAAAGCCCCTCTCTCAAGGTCAATCAAGAAATTCCGGTCCTCGATCCCGAGTTCTTTGGCAAAGAGAATCGCGTATCTGGAAACAAGCTGGGAATGCCCCAGCGTATCCTCGTTGCCGTCAGTAATAGCGATTAAATAGAGCAGATTCGAGTTGAAGAATGCCTCCTTTTCTGCATCCTCCTCTTCAGAGCCTGAGTTATGGTCTTTGAATACACTTTTATGGCGCCGGTCCAAACCGACGAGCACCTTTCTGGCCAGCGACATTTTCCTGGTTTCCCAGAAACCTCTTTCCCAAAACGAAACAACCTCAGGTTCCTCCCTCATATCAAAATCGGATAAGAAGGGAGCCTCTGTTCGCTCCTGGATCGGGGCTTCTCTGTTAAAACCGCTGGAATCGTCGGGATTTCCGGGAAAATTCAGAGAAAGTTCGGTCGTTTCTGGGGTCGAAAATGAATTGTATCTGCTGACAGTAGAGGACAAAGGCGTCTCATAAGAGCCTATCGTCTCTTTTATCAATCCCTCGTTGACCTTCAATCCTTCCACAACATGGCCTCGTTTCTTTTGGCACTGAAGTTAGTCGCCGCATATTCACAAAAATTGAAAAATCCAAACTTGCCAACTTCCACATAAGTCTATATAATGATTGCAACTATGGGAAATAAGAAAGAGAAAATGCTGTTGGAAGACATCTTTGTCAAATACAGGCCGATAGTGGGTTTTCGGGTAAGGAAATCTCTAGGAGCCAGGAATCCAGACTGTGAAGACGTGGCCAATGAAATCATCACCAACGTCATCGAGAAACTCAAGAAAAAGGAGTTTCGAGGAGAATCTTCGATCGGAACATTCATCTATACTATCACCAGCCGCAGGATCGTTGACTACATCCGGCAAAAGAGCAAGGTCTTGAAGCACGTTCCGGAACCCTCTGCCTATCCTGACCCCCAAGAGCAGATTGAAAGCAAAGAAAGAGCCGAGACGATCACAACCGCGATAAAAAAATTAAAACCCAAATACAGAGAGGTTCTTTACCTTTATTATTACAAAGATTTCACCAGAGAAGAGGTCGCCGAAAAATTGGGCATCTCACCGCGCAGAGTGAGCGAACGGGTGAATTATTCTCAAAAACTTCTAAAGAAATATTTAAAAAGATGACTTGTATCCATTTTTTTGGATTTATTTCGGCCAAAATTAGTCATTTTCAAATTCAAAAAAAAATTGATAAAAAGATGATTTTTTTCCATTTTTTTGGATTAGCTTCGACTAAATGTATGAAGTTAATTTGAGAGGAAAAAGCCATGAGGAACTGTAAATTCAACGCCATGATTGACGATTACTTACTAAAAAGACTCTCCGAAGACGAGAAGAATAAATTCGAGGAACATTATTTCAACTGTTCCTCTTGTTTTGAAAAACTGGTGGAAAGAGACGAGCTCATTTCCATCATCAAAAGCAAAGGGGATGAAATCTTTAAGGATGAATACGTTTCTGTGGCAGCGAAGGGAGAGACCTGGCGGGAAAAAGTCACTTCTTTTCTCACCCCCAGGCAGTGGGCCGCAGCTGCTGCTTCGGCTGCCTTTGTCCTTATCATTGTCTTCGCCGTCCTCCCCCTGCTAAAGCCCACCGCAACTCAGTTTTTCATCAATGAGGATGCGGTTGCACTCAGGGGAGGATCGATAACCCTCATCTCTCCTGTCGTCGAGGCGCAGACGGTTCCCTCCCATTTCGAGTGGAAAGCACTGGGGAAAGATGTCGAATACAAGATCTATATCTTCGATAACGGCAACAAGCTTTGGGAGGCAACAACAACAGAGACATCCATCAACCTTCCTGATAATATCAAGAAGATCATGACATCAGGAGAAAAATATTCGTGGCAGGTCAAGGCTTTCTCGCCTGAAGGAACTCTGATCTCCATGTCCAGCAAAGTTCAATTCAAGATCAACCACTTCGAATAAAACCCGAGTCCATCAGCTCTCTATCAGACTCAACTTCTCTCTAATCCTCTTCGAGCTTCTCTTCCTCTGCGTACATCCGCCCGCGACTCTCATCTTCAAAAGCCAGGCAGCACATCAAACGTCCGCACAAACCGGAAATCTTCTTGGGATTGATGACAATCTGCTGCTTCTTGGCCTTTTGGATAGTCACCGGCTCAAAACTCTTCATAAAGCTGGAACAGCACAGGGGACGCCCGCAGACACCCAGGCCGCCGACCATCTTCGCTTCATCCCGGACACCAACCTGGCGCATTTCGATCCGCATCTTGAATTCCTTGGCTAAATCTTTGACAAGCTGCCTGAAATCGATCCGCCCGTCAGCCGTGTAATAGAAAATTCCCTTTTTCTCGTTGAAAAAATACCTCACCAAGACCAGCTTCATGGGGAGGTTTCGAGCTTTGATCCTATTCAGACAAAAATCGAAGGCTTTTTTCTCCTTCTTCCTCAGCCACTTGAATTTTTTCTTGTCATCCTCGGTGGCTAGGCGAATCACTTTAACAGCCTCTTGAGCAGATTTCTGATGGCTGCAGATAACGCTCGAATCGTCTACGACAACAGCCAGGTCCCCTCCCAAATCGGACTCGATGATGCAGTAATCTCCGATCTTTAAATCCTCATCTCCTTTTTTGGCCCTAGAAACCTTTCCTGTCAGGTCGGAAAGAACACACACGATCTCAGACATAGTCCCATTCCTTAAAGTGAGCAAAAAATGCACTGATGAGCAGGTTGACGTTGAGATTTTTACGCAAGCCATAAACAGCGTGGTCAATCTTTTGCAGACAGCTCATCAGCCAATCCAAGCTCACCATTTTTTCAGCTTTATTGATTTTTTCTTCATAGTCAGGATTCATCAACAGACTGCCCCTGCTTTTTTCCTTAACCAGAATCGAATCCCGGCAGAAGGAGGACACAAGCTCCAATACCTGCTCCCAATCCTCCTTGATCAGGGCTCGGTAAGAAAAGGCATAATTCCTTAAATAGAATGGCAGGTTTTCTTTGGTGATCAGTGAATAGAAAAGCTCCCAGGCTTGTTCTCTTTTGGCTTGGACCTCATCCCAGTCCAAATTCAGAGCCTTATTCAAATTTCCCTGAACGAACAAAGAAATGACCCTGGCTTTTTCTTCTTCACAGCCTCTCTCGATTAGAATTTTTTCAATGTCCTGCCTCGATACCGGCGGAAAATTCAATATCTGGCAACGGGATTTTATGGTTGAAGTGATGAGGTAGGGATTTTGAGTCACGAGTATGATATAAGAAAAAAGAGGCGGTTCTTCAAGAATCTTGAGAAGAGAATTCGCCGCTTCCTCTGTCATTTTTTCCGCCTCATCCACGATAAAGATCCTTTTCTTCCCGACCATCGGCTTCAGGTAAGCGATCTGCCTTAAAGTCCGCATCTGCTCGATCTTTATCACCTCACCATCAGGTTGTATCTCCATAACATCGGGGTGATTCCCGGCATCGATCGCCTTGCACAATGAGCAGGTTTCACAGGCGTCATCTTTTTTTTGCTCGCAGTTGATGGCTTTGGCCAAGGCAAAGGCCATTCCTCTTTTCCCTACTCCTTCAGGCCCGCAGAACAACATCGAGTTGGGGATCTTCTTTTTCTGCAGAGACTTCTTCAGGATTTTCTTCACCCGCTCATGTCCGATGATATCTTCAAATCCCATTTTAAATCCAGGGGTCAGGGCTCGACATTAGACATTTTTTCATCAACTATCATTCCTATCACATTCTTTTTTTAATCCACTCAGCGGCCAGATGTCTAATGTCGAGCCCTGACCCCAATTTAAGCCTATCTTGCTCCCTTTGGATTTATCTTATCCCGCACAGCATTGGATCCTGAACCACCTGGAGTTTCTTGGTGACCACTTCCTTTCCATCCACGACCAGAGTCACGGTGAACTCACCAGGATCAACAGCGGGCGCAAATCGCATCCGAAACCGCTGCTGGCCCTCTTGTTGTTCTGCCCTTTTTCTGAGGTTCCAGAAAACCCTCTGGATGCCTTTTCCGGTCATTCCGTTAAAATCCTGAATCTCATTGCCTTCAAGGTCATTGATCACAACCTTCACCGACTTTGCCGGCTGCTTGAGATAATAATAAATCGTCGAACCGACCGGAGGATTATCCACCCGGGCGAATTCTCCGAGGGTGGGTCCCCTTCTCTCCAGCATATTCCATTTGATGGTTCGCTGGATGTCAAAAAGATAGGCGTCCTTCTCAAAAACCTCTGGTTTGAACTCTTTGAACGGGAAGATGTCGGCGATGTAGATACCCCGTCCGTAGGTCCCGATGGCCAGGTCCCGCTCCCGCTTCTGGATGTCCAGGTCCATAATCAACACATCGGGCGCTGAAGAAGACATCTCGACCCAGGTCTGCCCCTTATCCGTAGTGACAAAAAGCCCGTAATCGGTGGCCAGGTAGAGAACATCCGGATTGTCCGGGTCTTCCTCTATATCGCGGACAGGGTTCATCATTCCCTGGCTGATATCTTGCCAGCTCTTCCCGAAATCATGAGTGACGAAGATGTAGGAGTTATCCTCGTTGTGCGTCCTGTAGCCTGAATAGGTGACGTAACAGGTCTCCAGGTCATGAGCGGAGGGTTCGACCTTGGTGACCCAGCGGTCATAGGGTATACGCACGCCTTTGAGCCCCTTCTTCGGCCTTCCATCTTTGTCATAGAAATTCATGGTGATATTCTGCCAGGTTTTGCCGCCGTCTGTGCTCAGCTGGAGGTTTCCGTCATCAGTGCCTGCCCAGTAGACTCCGGGTTCGACAGGCGATTCCTGGAAGGTATAGATGGTGGCGTACTGGAGGTTGGTCAACTTGGACAGCTCGATCCTCTCCTGGTCATTCTTGGAGAGGTCAGGGCTGATGGTCATCCAGGTGCCCCTCTCCCCCCGGCTCCGGGACATGTGCACATGCTGGGAACAGACATAAACAATCCCGGGATTATGAGGAGAAAGATGGATAGGGGAGTCCCACTGGTATCTCTGAGGTGGCTTTCCCGCCTCATCCTCTTCCTGAGTATTCCGCACCGAAAGGGAGATGATCTCGCCCGTCTTCAGGTTTATCCGGCTTGACCGGCCGAACTGACTCTCAAAATAGACATATTCCGGGTTCCACCAGTCTCTCAACGCGTAATAGCCGTCGCCTGTAGGAAGGTAGGTCCAGTCCGCAGGAAACACCCCGTACTGATTCCTGTTCTGCGACGGCCCGAGCCAGCAGCCGTTATCCTGGGTGCCGCCCATGACGTTATAGGGCATCTCATTATCGACGGAGATATCGTAAAACTGCTGGGCGCTGATGGTGTCTTTCTGTGACCAGTGTTTTCCGCCGTCCCAGGTCTCACTCACGCCGCCGTCATTCCCGTTGAGGATATGATCAGAGTTGAGCGGGTCGATCCACATGCCTCTTGTGTCCACATGGCATCTGTGTCGGCCTGTCCAGGGAGTGTTCCTGAACGTCTTCCCTCCATCATTTGAAACCAAGACCCGGACTTCTACGGCATAGAGCTTTTTATCATCATTGGGGTCGACATAGATCCGTCCGGAGTAGCCAGCCTCGATCTGATTGACCACAGCACTTCCTCCGATGAGCTTGTACTCGGTCATTTTTTTCCATGATTCTCCCTGGTCCTCAGACCGGTAGATGGCACCGGCTTTCTTCACCGGCTCCAGCAGCATCAGAGCATCGGCGTAAATAATCTGGAGGATGTGCCGGTTGATGACCTGGTATCTTCCCTTTCTGTTCTCGAATTCATCGATTTTATCTTTGACTTCCTTCAACTGCGGCTGGAGGTCTTTTCTGTCTGTATAGGCTTTTACCGCCTCGGTGTTGAATTTTCTCAGGTCGATCTCCAGCATATCGATCATCCCTTCATTTTTGATGAGCTCATTGGCCTTGCGGGCCAGCTCCTTCTCATCCTTGACTGTCTTCTCGTCGAACTTGACCAGAGATTTGAGCTTGGGGTTGATCCCAACCTTTCCCACATCGGTCACAGTAAAAACCCCCTCTTTGACCTCTATTCCGTCCGAATCAGCGAAAAGCATTGACAGGACAAAGCTGTTGATTCCCTGGCAGAGCTCCTGGTACTCCTTCTCTTGTTGCAGTATTTTATCGATCTCATCGATGCTGTCGATGATCTTTTCGTTCTTGGAGAAAACTGACCGGGCTGTTTTGTTCAAGGCCGCGACATCCACTCCGATCTTCTTCTGGAATTCTCTATCCCTGATAAGCTCGTTCAGCTTGTCCGCCAGGTCGCTTTCCTTTTCGAACTTGACAGGCTCGAACTTGACCATTCGCTTGATCTGAGGATGAATCTTGAAATCTTTAAATTTATTCAAATAATAACCGTCCCGGAAGACTCCCCTTCTGAAGAGAGCGTCGCCATCCCCCTCGCTGAAGCCCAGGTTGACCTCTTCATCCATCCTGACATAGACGATATTCGGGTCCTTGGGGTAGATGTCGAGGCCGTTCCACCCACTCTTGATGTTCATCGGTAGCCCGTTTGTCAGTTTCTTCCAGGTCTTTCCCCCGTCTGTAGTCTTGTAGAGATAGTTATCCGGCTGGCGGTCGATGTAGGTCCAGGTCCTCCTGTAAGTCTTGTAAGCCGAGGCGATCACGATATCCGAATTGTTGGGGTCGATCACGAAATCCCCGACGCCTCTGTCCTTGAGGTCGAGTACCTGAGTCCAGGTCTTCCCGCCATCGACCGTCTTGTACAGCCCCCGCTGGCAGTCCATCTTGTTGTCATAGAGCTTTCCCTCGGTGGCCACGTAGACGATATCCGGGTTTTTATGGTCAACCTCAACTCTGGGGATAAAGTAGCTCTGCTCCAGCCCAATATGCTTCCAGGTCTTTCCGGCATCAGTGGATTTCCAGATGCCGTTTCCATGAGCGCTGGACCGGGCATGCATCGGCTCCCCGGTCCCGGCGTAGATGATGTTAGGGTCGGAGGGAGCCACGGCGAGATCCCCCATGCTCATCAGTCCGTACTTATCGAAGATGGGTTCAAAATGTATCCCCCCATCCTCTGTTTTCCACAGCCCGCCCGATGCTGTAGCCACGTAGTAAGTCTGGCTCTGTCCTGCTGGCACGGCAAAAGAAGTGATCCTGCCTGAAAATGTGAACGGTCCGATGTGGCGCCAGCTGAACTTATCCAGGTCTTTCGTGGCCAGGGGAGCCTCTGCGGAAAGCAACGGATAGACAACGAAACACAAAGTTAGGAATAATACCCAAACCAAATTCCGTCTAAATCTGATTCTTCTCATCATGCCTCCTTTTTAAAATTGTATCGATCTTCCCTTCCTGGAAGTCTCTTTTGCCTCCCTCGAAGAGCATCTTAAGAAACTTCCCTGTGTAGGAATTCTCTTCTTCAGCCACTTTCTCGGGAGCGCCCTGAGCTACAACCCAGCCACCTTTCTCGCCTCCCTCAGGACCTAAGTCTATAATATAATCACAATACTTGATAACATCAAGATTATGTTCGATGATAATCACGGTGTTCCCCAACTGCACCAGTTCTGAAAGAACCTCAAGAAGCTTGCGGACATCATCAAAATGAAGTCCTGTGGTGGGCTCGTCCAAAAGGTAAAGGGCCTGACCCGTATCTTTCCGGCTCAGCTCCTTGGTCAACTTTATCCGCTGGGCTTCTCCTCCGGAAAGAGTAGGAGCTGGCTGGCCAAGCCTGATGTATCCCAGGCCTACCCTCTTCAAAGTTCCTAGCTTCCTTTTGAGCATGGGATGCGCCTTTAAATACTCATAGGCTTCATCAACGGTCATTTCGAGATAATCCGCGATATTCTTGCCTTTATAATGAACAGCCAGCGTCTCCGTGTTGTACCTTCTTCCTCTGCATCGGTCGCAGGTAACAAAGACATCGGGCAAGAAATGCATCTCGATCTTTTTCACACCCGCTCCCCGACATTCCTCACAGCGTCCGCCGGGAATGTTGAAGCTGAAACGACTGGGGATGTACCCTCTCATTCTCGATTCCTGGGTCCGGGAAAAGAGCTGCCGCAAGGGAGTGAAAAGGCCGGTGTAAGTGGCCGGGTTGGACCTCGGGGTTCGGCCAATGGGTTTCTGGTCCACCGAGATGACCTTGTTCACCCTGTTTACACCCTCGATACTCTCATGTTTTCCCGGCCTTTTCTTCGCCTTATAGAACAGATTCAGAAGCTTTTTGTAGAGGATATCGTAGACAAGAGTGCTCTTCCCTGAGCCGGAAACACCGGTGACAGCTGTCATCACGGAGAGAGGAATAGGGACATCGATGTTTTTCAAATTATGCTCCGAGGCATTTTTCACCACCAACCATCCTTCTGGTTTTCTCCTCTGGGTGGGAACAGGGATGCTCTTTTCCTCCCGGAGATACTGAGACGTCAAGGAGTCCGGAGAGGTCAGAATCAGATCCAGGCTTCCTTCAGTGACCTTAAAGCCCCCTCCTTCTCCAGCTCCAGGACCCAAATCCAGTATAAAATCAGCCGAACGGATAGTCTGCTCATCATGCTCCACCACGATAACTGAATTGCCCTGGTCCCGGATATTCTTCAGCAGAGAGATCAACCGGCGGTTGTCTCTTTGGTGAAGGCCAATGGTCGGCTCATCCATGACATACAGGATTCCCCTCAGGCGAGAGCCGACTTGGGCAGCCAGGCGCAGGCGGCGAGCCTCTCCTCCAGAAAGAGAAGATGTTGTCCGCGACAGCTGGATGTAAGGCATTCCCAGCTCGACCATGACCTCCAGCCGAGAGAGGATCTCCTTCTGTATCCTGGAGGCGACCAACTCTTCAGCAACAGAAAATTGCAGCGAGTTAAGCTCTTCAATCAGCTTTCCCACCGGAAGCGAGCTATACTCATGGATATTTTTGCTTCCGATTTTCACAGCAAGACTCTCTTTTTTTAGCCGGCTCCCCTCACAGAGAGGGCAGACATCCTCTGTCAGCTCCACCTCGCCCCATTTATCCAGAATGGTCTGGAAACCGAGTCCGTGGCATCGCGGGCAGGCCCCGTAGGGACTGTTGAACGAGAAAGTCCTCGGCTCGAGTTCCGGGAGGCTGATCTCACAGAAGGGGCAGAGAAGACTCATGGAGAAATAGGCTTCTTTGCCATCTTCTTTGACCACCAAAAGGTCACCTCCGGCCATCTCCAGGGCCTTCTCCACGGCCTCTTTCAACCTATCTTTCAAGTTTGCGGAGACAAGGACTTCGTCGACGAGAAGGTCAATGTTGTGCTTTTTTGTCCTCTCCAGAATAATCTCTTCCTCGAGTTCCCGAAATTCTCCATCCACGCGTGCTCTAAGGAAACCCTTACTTCTCAGCCTTTCAAAAAGACGCTGGTATTCCCCCTTGCGCCCTTTCACCACGGGCGAAAGGATTTTCACTTTTTCTCCAGATGAGACATTCAGAATTCTTTCCAGGATCTGTTGAGGAGTTTGAGAGCTAATTCTCCTCCCGCAGCGAGGACAGTGAGGTATTCCCACACGAGCAAAAAAAAGCCTCAAGAAATCATATATTTCAGTCACTGTCCCCACAGTGGACCGGGGATGAGAAGATATCGTCTTCTGGTCGATAGAGATCGAAGGAGAAATGCCCTCAATCGACTCCATTTCAGGCTTCTCCATTTGTTCGATATATTGCCGGGCATAAGCGGAGAGGCATTCGATGTAGCGCCTCTGTCCCTCCGCAAAAAGTGTGTCGAAGGCAAGGGAAGACTTCCCGGAACCGCTGGGACCGGTGATGACGATCAGCTTATTGCGGGGCAGGTTCACATCGACTCGTTTCAGATTGTGCTGGGCCGCTTTTTTGACTCGAATTTCCTTCAACATGACACACCTAAATAATCCAAGTGAATCATTTTATCATACTTATTCTTGAGGACAAGCAAGAAGATGATTTTGCAATTTGGGACTGGCTTTGTGAATCGGGGTCAGGCCTTGTCAGGAAGTTGAATTTCAGGACATGATTCCTGCATTACTGACAGCAAGATCAATAAAGCCTATTCCCATTTTAGCCGTTGACCGCTTTCCTCTAAAAATAATATCATAGGAGAGAATCACATTTCTTAAGGATGAGGCCCATGCCCAAAGAGGATAATCTAAATAAGTCCCTGGAAATCCTGAAAGAAATCGGCGTTAAAGCAGAGTCAATCCGGGCTATAAAACATATCCCTTCTCAGGTAGGCCAATACCAGGAGTATCCTCCTGATGTCCACCCTATCCTGGTCGACGCCCTGAAAGAAAAAGGATTCTCCAGCCTCTATATCCACCAGAACAGTTCCTGGGAACGGCTCAAAAAAGGGGAAAACGTCGTGGTCGTCACTCCCACAGCCTCAGGAAAGACTCTCTGTTACAACCTTCCGGTGCTGGATGCAATCCTCAAAAATCCCTCAGCCAGAGCGATCTACCTCTTCCCCACCAAGGCTCTCTCTCAGGACCAAAGGGCTGAGCTCGACGAAACGATCAAACTTCTCCAGGAAGAGATCCGAATATTCACTTACGACGGCGACACTCCCCAGGATGCACGGAAAGCCATAAGATCTCGAGGTCACATCATCCTGACCAATCCTGACATGCTGCACACGGGGATCCTTCCCCATCACACCAAGTGGATAAAGCTCTTCGAGAATTTAAAATACATCGTCATCGATGAACTCCATAACTACCGGGGCATTTTCGGCAGCCATCTGGCAAACGTGCTTCGGCGGCTGAAAAGGATCGCTCAATTCTACGGGTCTCAACCCCAATTCATCCTCTGCACCGCTACCATCGCCAATCCCCAGGAAATAGCAGAAAAAATGATAGAAGAGCCGGTATCCCTTGTGGATAACAACGGTGCTCCTCGAGGGGAAAAGTACTTCATCTTCTACAATCCTCCTGTGGTCAACCGGCATTTGGGAATCCGCCGCTCCTACGTCAACGAATCCCGTCGTGTGGCTTCGATCTTCCTCAAGAACGATCTTCAAACCATCGTCTTCGCTCCCAGCCGTCTTATCACTGAGGTCCTGGTAACCTATCTCAAGGAGGATATCGAAAAAACCATAAAGGACGAAGGCCTGATCCGGGGCTACAGAGGTGGCTATCTCCCCTTGAAGAGAAGAGAGATCGAGAAGGAACTCAGGGAAGGGAAGATCAGGGGAGTTGTTTCCACCAATGCCCTGGAACTGGGCATCGATATCGGAAGCCTCGATATCGCTGTTCTCGCCAGTTACCCGGGGACCATCTCCAGCACCTGGCAGAGAGCAGGGCGGGCAGGCCGGAAGAGAAAAGGTTCGGCTGCGGTGCTGGTCGCTTCCAGCTCCCCGTTAGACCAATTCATCATCAATAATCCGGACTATTTCTTCTCCAAAAACCCGGAGAAAGCCCTGATCAATCCAGATAATCTCTCCATCCTTGTCAGCCATATCGAATGTGCTGCCTTCGAGCTTCCTTTTACCGAAGGTGAAAAATTCGGCCGGGCCAACATAGACGAAATCCTCAAATTCCTTGAGGAAGAAAAGCTCGTTCACCATTCGAAGGACAAGTGGTACTGGACCTCAGATGCTTATCCCGCCGACGGCGTCAGCCTCAGAAGCATCAGCTCCGATAACTTTGTGGTCGTGGATGCGACTGAAAAAACCAGAGCTATCGCTGAAGTGGATTTCTCATCCGCTCTGACCACCCTTCACCCCAAAGCGATCTACATGTGTGAAGGGGAGCAATTCTATGTGGAACAGCTCGATTACGACCAGCGAAAAGCCTATGTCAAAAAAACCGATGTCGACTACTTCACAGACGCCATCGACTATACAAAGATCAAGATCCTCGACGTCTTCGCTCAAAAGAACCTGAAGACGAGCTCCATCTCACACGGGGAGGTTCACGTGGCCACTCAGGTTGTGGGCTTTAAAAAGATCAAATTCCACACCTCAGAAAACGTGGGATCAGGAGACCTGAGCCTGCCTCAGAATGAGATGCATACCACCGCTTACTGGCTGACCATCCCGGCTGAGATATTTCAGTCCCTGCCTTTCTCCTCAGAAGAGAAGATAAACGGGCTTTTTGGCCTGGCTTACCTTCTCCATAACGTCTCACCTCTGTTCATGATGTGTGACCTCCACGATGTGGGCGTATCCATCGGCGACAACTCCACGGGAAAATCCATCCCACCCAGAGACATCCGTCTGAAAATCTCGCCGGAGGAGCAGCTCCAGGATTTCTCTGATGTGGCCTTCGAGCCCAATATATTCATCTACGACAACTACCCAGGGGGGATCGGATTAAGCCCCTCGCTCTTCGACCTGGAAAAAACACTGCTGGAGCACTCTCAAAAGACCATCCAGGCCTGCCCCTGCCAGGAAGGCTGCCCGTCATGCGTAGGTCCCACCCGGGCCAGCGGAAAGCAAGCCAAGCAGGTCGCGCTGGAGATCCTGACTCGCCTGCTTCGATCGATGTGAACGCCAGGACAGCAGGAGCTGGATTTTTTCTCTCTCTTCCAAGGACCACCGTTCCATCTTTTTTCGTCTTCCTTTTCTGCCTCACCTTCACTCGCTGCAGACCTGCCCGCAGATGTATCTGGCTATGAGAATGATACCGGGGAATGCAGAATTTGACCGATGACTTCAGAAAGAGTTGATCTTTTGGAGCTTTTTCTCCTCCCCCATGATAATCAGGATATCGCTGTCTTTAATCACGAAATCCGCACGGGGAACAAAGTTTGTCTTTTCAGGGATGAGCTCCTTGATAGCAATGACCTGAATACCGTATTTATTCCTTAAATCAAGCTCTTTGAGACTTTTACCGATGAATTTTTCAGGAGGCGCGATCTCCTGAATGCCGACGCCCGAAGTCAGAGGAAGGTATTCCAGTATGTTGGGGCAGCTCAGCTTCAAAGCTGTCCTGATGGCCATATCCTTCTCCGGATAGATGACTTCAGTAGCGCCCACTGCATCCAAAATCTTGGCGTGGTCCTCTGTCAAAGCTTTGGCCACGATCCGCTTGGCTCCGATCTCATGCAGGTAGAGGACCGTAAGGATGGAAGCCTCCATCTCCGGACCCAGGCTTACGACGACCACATCCATTTCCTTGATACCCAGAGCCTGCAGATTTTCCTTATCCGCCGCATCCATGTTCACTGCATGCGAGACAAAGGTCTTGACTTCCTCTATCTTCTCCTTGCTCACATCCACTGCCAGCACTTCATTTTTTCTCTCGTACAGAGTCTTAGCCACGTTGGAGCCAAAACTTCCGAGCCCGATGACTGCAAATTTCATGGTCCTGTACTCCTTATCTGATTCTATCCTATCATGACCGTTTCTTCAACATACTCGTATCTACCAAAAGATCTCTGGCGGCTGAACGCGTAGAGCAGGGTCAAAGGCCCGATCCTTCCAATGTACATGGTGAGGACGATCACAGCTTTGCCCAAGGTGCTCAACTCCGGGGTTATGCCCAAGGAGAGCCCGACAGTGCTGAAAGCGGAAAAGACCTCAAAGAGCACATCTTTCATCGCTGCCCAGGGATGGGCAATCAAGAGGATAAAGGAGGAGAGGAAGATGATCCCCACGGCCAAGGTCACAACCGTAAAGGCCTTGGTGATCGATTCCGCAGGCAGAGTCCTGCGGAAAAAGTTGACAGAATCCCGGGCCGCGATTTTAGATTTGAGGAAAGCGAATATCGCTCCCACGGTGCTCGTTTTCACCCCGCCGCCAGTCGAACCAGGAGAAGCTCCGATAAACATCAGGAAGATCAAAAGAAAGACCGTTGCGAAGTTCAACGTGTTGAGGTTCAGGGTGTTGAAGCCAGCTGTCCGGGGAGTAATGACCTGAAAAAGAGAAGAAAGCACTTTTTCTTTCAGGGTAAACATCTTCAGGGAATGATTCCACTCTATGGCCAGGAATAACACAAAACTAAATCCTATAAGAAAGGAGGTCACAGTAAGGACCAATTTAGTGTGAAGGGAAACCTTGTTCTTCTTCTTTTTCATGAATCCCAGGAAAATCTCTTTTCCCTCCTGGAGGACAAGGAAACCCAGCCCCCCGACTACGATAAGCAGGAACAGAGTGATGTTTATCCAGACATCTCTCTTGTAAACGAGAAAGCTCTCGCTGAATAGGGAAAATCCGGCATTGCAAAAGGCAGAAATAGAGTGAAAGACAGAAAGGAAAAGAGCTCTGGGCCAGGTGAAATCCTGGTGCCAGCGGAGGAAAAAAGAAAGGGTTCCGGCTGCCTCAAGGGCCAGAGCGAAAATGAAAATATCCTTGATAAGAGACCTGACATCTTTCGGTGCCCGGTAGTGAAAGGCTTCCTGAATAATTATCCTGTCCTTCATAGAAACCCTTCTTCCGGCAACCAGAAGGATGAGCGTGGAAAAAGTCATGATCCCCAGCCCCCCCAACTGGAACAGAACAAGAATGACCACCTGGCCGAAAGGAGTGAAGTAAGTCGCCGTATCCTGGACGATAAGTCCTGTCACACAGACTCCAGAGGTAGCGGTAAAGAGAGCATCGATAAATGAAATGTGGCCCGTTTTTGTGCTCAGGGGCAGTAAAAGTAGCAGCGTTCCGATCATGATGGCCGCGATAAAACTTACTGCCAGGAACTGGGCTGGATTGAACCGTCTTTCTGGCTTCATGTCTTTCTAACTGTTGGCCTCGAACCCTTCATAAAGATGTAAAACCAAATCTATTATGTAATCGATATTTTGTCAATTATTAGGGTCAGGCTTCCAAAACTTCAGTAATTTTTTTGAATTGGAATCAAGCCTTATTAGGCTCTTCGTCAACAGAGCAAGAATAAGGTTATGAACCTTGTTTTTTCACAAGGCCTGATCCCGAAATTACTGAAGTTTTGGAAGCCTGACCCCGACCGTGAGTTTGACTTTAAACCTGGCATATGCTACTTTTTTTCAGAGAGATGAACGTATTCAAACTGATCGGAGATGCGAGTTTCGTCGTCCAGCTCGTGCTGCTTATCCTCGTTTTCTTTTCTGTGTTTTCCTGGGCGATCATCTTTTTTAAAAGAAAAACCATTAAATCGGCTTCAGCCCAATCTAAAAAATTCCTCAAGATCTTCCGCAGAAGCAGTGACCTATCCGAGGTGAACAAGGCCTCCAAAATATACAAGCTCAGCCCTCTTGCCTCTCTATTCCAGGCTGGCTACAGAGAGCTCGCTCACCTAAGCAAATCCAGCAAAGTGAATCTGACGGCGGAAGGACTGGAGAGCATAGACAGAGCTATGGCCAGGGTATCCAACCAGGAAATTTCCAAGCTGGAAAATATGATGAGCTTCCTGGCCACAACAGGAAGCGTGACCCCCTTCATCGGACTTTTCGGCACGGTCTGGGGAATCATGGATGCTTTCTTGAATATTGAGGTCCAGCGGTCAGCAAGCCTTGTCACCGTTGCTCCTGGGATCGCCGAAGCCCTCATCGCCACAGCCCTGGGACTCTTTGCCGCCATCCCGGCCGTTATCGCCTACAACTATTACCTCCACCGCATCAAGGGCATCATCACGGAAATAGAGGATTTTTCCCTTGAATTCTTAAGCATTGCGGAAAGACTCTATGGCTCTTAAAACGTCCCCTCTTCGGAAAAGACAGCTCGGAACTTCTCTGTCCGAGATAAACGTCACTCCCTTCGTGGACGTCATGCTCGTCCTCCTGGTCATCTTCATGGTCACAGCGCCGATGATGCAATCGGGAATCGGAGTCAGACTTCCTCAAGCAGAAACAGATTCTGCTCCAGCCGAAGAGGGTTTGACCCTGACCATCACCGAGGATAAATACATCCACATGGAAAACTCGGTCATCAATCAGTTTCTTCTTGAACAGAAGCTGAAGGAATACTTCTTCGGGAAAGAAAAGAAAATCGTATTTATTCGAGGAGATGAGAATCTCCCCTACGGCTTCATCATGACCATCATGGATATAACCAAAAAAGCCGGGGTGGAACAGATCGGACTTGTGACCAGACCGGCAGAGCCCGCCAAAAAGAAATAAAATGACAGCGCTCGACCGAAGCCCGATGGCCTTTAAAAGAGCCGTTTATCTCTCCTTAACCTTCCATGTGGCCATCTTCCTCCTGGCTGTTCTCTCTCCCCGTCTGCCGAAGCCAGGAAGAAACGAAATGATCCATTACGTGAGCGTCATCTCTTTTCCTGGAGGCGGACCAGGCGGCGGAGGTCCTGCAGGAGGAGGAGAAAAAATCGCTGAGACTCCCCTGCCAAAGAGAGAAACTCTAAGAGACCTGACCACTCCAGAGAAAATCGAGCAAGAGGCCGCTTCATCTTTCAGACATCCCGTCGAAAAGCCCAAAAAAGAAACACAACCGAAGAGCGAAAAAAAAGCCTCTATTCAGAAGGCCAAGCCGATCACAAAACAGGCCGCATCTACCCCGACTTCTGAAGAGCCTTCCGGAAAAGGCAGTGAAGAAGGGTCAGGGACCGGAAGCGGCATCAGGATCGGCGGTGGCGGCGGCCCGGGTACTGGCGGATCAGGGACAGGGGAAGGAAGCGGTCCAGGAGCGGCTTTCTCCTCTCAGATCGGCCTCTCCAATTTCCCTTTCACCTATTATCTCCAGAACCTTATCAACCGGGTTTCAGGGAACTGGTTCACCTCTCTTGTCGATCCCGGAATTACAGGCAGTTTCCAAACCATTGTCCACTTCAGGATCCATAAAAACGGCCAGGTCTCAGACCTTAAAATCACGGGAAGCAGTGGAATACGCTCCCTCGATATGTCTGCTCTTCGGGCCATCCAGAATTCTGCTCCCTTTCCTCCACTCCCCAGAGCCTACGAGGATGAGTACCTGGGAATCAACTTGATATTTGAGCATTCCAAATGAAAATGATTCGGTATGCCATCTGCCTCTGCCTGGTTATCCTAGCAGGCACTACCCTCTATCCTCAGCAGGAAGTCTACTTGAGCATAAAAGATGGAATGCCGGCCATTCCGTTGGCCCTCCCTGAGTTTATCGCCCAGAGTCCTTCCCCTGAAATCAGGGTGTTCGGAAAGGAACTCCATCAGATCATCGCTGATGACCTCGGTTACAGCCGTGTCTTCCAGCTCCTGCCCGAGAGCTACTACAGCTACATAAGGCCATTGAACCCGAAAAATATATTTTTCAAGGACTGGGAATCAATCCAAGCCACGCTTCTTCTGGTTGGCATCTTATCAGAAAGCGAGAAAAAGGACTTTCTGTTCGAGGGCAAGATCTATGACGTAAAAAGTGGGAGATTCATCTTTGGCAAACGCTATCAATCCGCCAAATCTCTTCTCCGTCTGGTAGCCCATAAAATGGCAGATGAGATCATGAAAATTTATGGAGAGCGACCCATATTCACTTCCAAGATCGTCTTTATATCTGATAGGGACGGCAATGACGAACTGTACATGATGGATTACGATGGTCATAACCAGACACGGCTCACGTTCAATAAGATCATAGACTATATGCCTGCCTGGACTGCGGATGCTGAAAAAATCGCTTACACCTCTTACAGGGGAAGCGAAGCAGGGCTGTACATTTACAATCCTTATGAGGGAACCAGAAAAGAAGTGATGAGCACTGGAACGAACTACGCTCCATCCTTTTCGCCCGACGGGAAAAAGCTGGCTTTCTGTTCAACCATAGAGGAAGGAAACTCGGAAATCTATGTCTCCGGAAGCGACGGCACAAATATCCGAAGGATAACCTTCAATAACGCCATTGACACATCTCCCGCTTGGTCTCCGAACAGCCGCGAAATCGCCTTCACTTCTGACAGGGGCGGCACTCCTCAAATCTATGTCATGGACGCCGAGGGCTCAAACGTCAGGAGAGTCAGCTTCGGAGGGAGCTATCACGATGCCCCTGCCTGGTCTCCAACAGGGGACAGGATCATCTACGTCTCCCGTGTCGACCAGATCTTCGACTTATATGTCCTCAATCTCAGGACGAATAAGATCATTAAACTCACCGAAAGCAACGCACGTAATGAATCCCCCTGCTGGTCGCCTGACGGAAGGCATATCATCTTCTCGTCCAATCTGAATGGAACGATTCAACTCTATACGATCGATTACGACAGCCGTAACCTTAAACGTCTCACATCCAGGGGAAACAACAAGCTCCCTGACTGGTCCAGATAAGAGAGAGAGGTATTGCTCCTTGAATATGCGCAAGAGGATAAAAATATCACACTCAATCCCAACATTTTCTCCGACTAAAGATATAAAGTTCTTCGCTTCACCTGTTGACATAAATTCTTTTTGATTGTATAAGATAAGGAGATAAAGAGGCTCCCTGATAAATCCAGGAGAGCATAATATCAAATCAAAAGGAGTTGCGATGAAAAAACTTACTATCTATTCATTAGCTTTCCTACTGGTTTTTTCCTTCATAGTCTCCTGTAAGAAAAAAGTGGAAGAGGCCCCGCCTCCACCTCCGATCGAACCCACTGAACAAGAAGAGCCAGTGGTCGAAGAACAGCCAGTGGTCGAAGTCGTTGAAGAAGAGCCGGTGATCGAAGAGCCTGAACTCACCGAAGAAGAGATCTTCTTGCAAAAATCCATCGATGAGATGAACGCAGAAGTCACCATGGATATGATTCATTTTGACTTTGACAAGTACTTCATCCGGGATGATGCCAAGCCAGTTCTCGAGGCCAATGCGGAGTGGCTGAATAAATTCGACACGATCAAAATCCTCATCGAAGGCCACTGCGATGAAAGAGGAACAGAGGAATACAACCTTGCTCTGGGCGAAAAAAGAGCCAAAAGCACCATGGACTACCTGGTCTCTCTTGGAATTTCAGCTGACAGGATAAAAATCCTTTCCAAAGGAAAAAGCGAGCCTATAGACCTGGAACATAACGAAGATGCGTGGCAAAAGAACAGGAGAGCTCAATTCAAGATTATCGGAAAATAATATATGAGCAGAAGGCTCGTCGGGATATTTCTTATCCTGCTTTTGCCTCTTTTATCCGCAGGATCAGATAAAAAAGAGAAAACCTACGAGCTGATCTATAAAGACGTCCAGCTTCTCCGACAACAAGTTGAACTTCTGAAAAAAAAGATAGATAAAAATACCGAAGATATAGACTCGATCAAAGTTCAGCTGAAAGAACTCCTGACTATCGCCAAGCTCCTTCAATCAGAGCAGGCAAACTTCAAGCAGGAACAACAAAAGATCCCGGCGCAGTCTCAAATTCTTCTTGAAAAAATTGAGGCCTTGAGCCTTCAGCTTGTAAAGGTTTCCGAAGAAATTATCACCATAAAAAGAGCCTCTCTCCTGCCGTCGGAAGAGCCTGAGAAAAAACCCGAGAGCCAGCAAACAGAGACCATAACTCCCGAAAAAAAACCCAAAGATGAAAAAAAAGAGGAGCAGCTCGAGGAAGAGACGCCCACAGCCCCCTCAGCCATGCTGTCCCCCGCAGAAGTATTCAACATGGCTTACTCGGATTACCGAAACGGAAATTTTGAACTCGCCATCGATGGTTTCAAAATGTACAGCGAACAATTCCCTGAAAGCCCTCTTGTGGATGACTCAATTTACTGGATAGGCGAGTGCTATTTCAGTCAGAAAAAATATGAAGAAGCTATCGAGCAATTCAACGAGCTGATCCTCAATCATCCCCGTGGAGACAAAATCCCTGCTGCCTACCTGAAAAAAGGGATAAGCCTGGCTGAACTCGGCAAAAAAGAGGAGGCTCTGTCGGTATTCAAGCTTCTGGTGAGCAAATTCCCCCTCGAAGAGGAGACTAAGATCGCCCAGCAAAAAATAAAGGAGCTAAAATCAGAAGATGCGGGATATTAACAGCCTCAATAAGGTAATTCTTATCGGCCGCCTGGGTCAAAATCCTGAATTGAGGTACCTTCCTCAAACAGAGAGGGCTGTCGCCAAATTCACTCTGGCCACGAATGAACGTTATTTCAATCCGAGCACAAACGAAAGCGATATTCGTGCCGAGTGGCACCGGATCGTGACCTGGGGAAAGTTGGCTGAGTTCTGCGATAAATATTTAAATCAGGGAAAGCAAATATACCTGGAGGGGAAATTAAGGACTCGAACCTGGCAGGATAGAGAGGGGAACAAAAGGTCGACCACAGAAATAGAAGCGCAAAACATCATCCTTCTCGGCAAGAGGGAAGAAATCCCCGAAAAGCCGCTCGCCGAAGAGTCAGAGCCGGCTCCGGAGGATTCTACTGAGGAAGAAGCCTCCCCCGAAAAAGAGTGGGAAGACGAAGACGAGGTTCCGTTTTAGTTTTAAATAAGAAATACCCGTAAATTCCTTTAAAGGCTGGGGGAGATACCAAAGGTCCTCAAACTCATGTTTACCTCTTCCGCATCTCACGTTTTTAGGGTCAGGCTTTGTCGGGAAATCAGAGTAAGAACTTGATTATTGCCCTTCAGGCAACAGGCGTAATAGGGCCTGACCCCAAACTCAAAATTTGAAGGGAGCGATGCCGTTTATATGTATTTTACCAATGAAGTTATCCACACTCTCTGGAAGACAACTATTTAAAACAATTCAGGAGCATTCATGAGTATTCCTAAAACGAACGATATCGAAAAATTCAAGAAAGGAATCCAAGAAGACATTCGGCCATGGGGAAAATTCAGGTCTTTTCCCTACGAACAAGCCAGAAGCATCAAAATCATCACTGTGAATCCTGGTGCTTCTCTCTCTCTCCAATACCACCACCGGCGCAGTGAATTCTGGGTTGTGCTGGATGAAGGGCTGGAGGTCACTGTCGGTGATAAGACCTGGCAACCTGAAAAAAACGATGAATTGTATGTCTCCAGAAAAACTCCTCATCGTCTGCGCTGTGTCGGTCAGGAACAGGCCCGGGTCATGGAAATTTGGATCGGTGACTCTGATGAGTCCGATATCGTCCGCATTCAAGATAAGTACGGCCGTAAATAAAAGGGGTCAGGGCTCGACATTAGACAATTTAGAATTGAAGCTAAGTTCTATTTATCAGTACATCTGGAAATCGTATTTTGCCTAACTCAGTCCGTTATTGATAACGACTGGTCCTGAAGTGTCTAATGTCGAGCCCTGACCCCATCGGCTTTCTCACTCTTTGAGGCCTTGGATGATCTGAGGCAGGACATCGCCTGCCTTCCCCTGGATCACAAAATCGGCCACATGGTCCAGTCCTGTTTTCTCCTTGTTGATGATGACCAGAGTAGCGCCGTTTTGTCTGGCAGCCAACGGAATCTCGGCCGCAGGGTAAACAACCAATGAGCTTCCCACGACAAGCAACAGCTCGCATTTTCCGGCTTCTTCATAGGCAGAACGGAGAACATGAGGATCAAGGGATTCTCCAAAGAAAACTACGGCAGGCCTGAGGCTTCCTTGACATTTTGGGCAGCGGGGAGGAAACTCTTCCATCAACAAGGAAAAGGCCTTCTCCATGGTATACTCTTGAGAGCAGCTCATGCAAAATATGACCCTTGTCGTTCCATGCAATTCCACGACAGAAGAAGAGCCCGCAAGCTGGTGAAGGCCATCTATATTCTGGGTTATAACGGTTTTCAAATTTCCCATGGCCTCCATCTCGGCTATAGCGAGATGGCCCTGGCTCGGTTGGGCCTTTTTGAGCAGGGGATAACGGACTTCCCGAAAGAAATTCCAGTAATACGTAGGATCTTGAAGGAAATAGTCAATGTTGGCGTATAAGTTGGGATCATACTTATCCCAAAGCCCGCCTTCCCCTCTATAGGTAGGAATACCGGCTTCTGCTGATATGCCAGCTCCGGTAAAAGCTACAACATATCGAGACTTTTTTAGAGCGACAATCAATTTTTCAGGAATTTCATTCATCATCTTTTATCCATAAATAATGAAAAATCCGGTCAGCATTATTTATGATAGCAACTGTATCCCAGGGATGCAAAACAAAAGGAAAAGGCTTTTTATCCAAACGATTCTGGTATGAATCTCCTCTTTAAAAAAGGCAATCAATCCGGTTCACGCTAAAAAAATTTACATTTGCAAAATTTATTTACACTCAGGCTCAAACCAAGAATCATAGGAATACCAGAGAAACCTCATCCGTTATGATGCAATTGGCACGATTTTTGCAGAATGTGGCAAGGGAGAAAGAAAATGCAGACCGTTCAAGAAACAGACCTACAAAGTCAAATTAATGAGGCCTTGAAAAGAGCAAAAGACAAAAAGGTCCTCTATTTCTATGATGAATCAGGATACAAGCAGCTTATAGGGGTATTCGAGAAGAAAAAAGCAGAAGAGATAAAAAAATATTTCAAGGACAAAAAGCTTATCAACCGAGTGACTGAGTTCGAAATCAAAACAACCGAACCAGACAGCGCCTGGGGATAATAATTAACACCCATCTGCACTGATTATTCGGTGCTCAACCTAATTCCCATCCACCGATATTGAAGTATTTCTTTAGTTCTTTTCATATCAATACCACATCCAGCGAAAAATGTTTAGCTGCAGAACTCCGAACATTTCCTCTTTAAAGCTCTTTACTTTTCAGAAGCCTGGACAAAGACTGATCCTTTTTTGACATTAAGACCCCACGCCTTCACCTCAATCTTCTTGGCAACGGGGGCTGTTATAATGGCCGAAAATACCTGATATAAACGCAATAAATGAGGTTACAATCGCTTTGCGGCCCGAAGCCAACGGGAGGAAACGACGGGACTGGTTCCCTCGAGGTCCGGCGGCTGGAGGCGGCTTCAAGCCGCAAAGAGACGGAATGCTACAAAATTTAATGCGCTTACACGAGTTTTACCGACAGGATAGAAAAGGAGCAGGATCAGAGGATGGTGCTTGTTAAGAAAGCGTTCGGGTGCATGACCAGAATTTTTTCAATCACGTATTCCTCGATTTCTTGAGCAGTTTTTAAATTCATTGCTTCCCGAACCACTTTTTTTACCGTCCTGAGTTCAACCGAACGCAAGGCCTTCTTTATTTTCGGGATAAAAATGGGGTTCATGCTGAAATTTTTCAAACCGAACCCGAGCAAAACAAGGGCCGCTACAGGGTCAGCAGCCATTTCCCCACAGACTGCCACTTCCTTGCTTGCTCTCTGGGCTGTTTCAATGATAGACCTGACAAGCCTCAATATCGATGGATGGAGCGGCTTGTATAAATAGCTGACAAACTCGTTGGATCGGTCAACCGCTAGATAATACTGGATCAGGTCGTTGGTTCCTATGCTGAAATAATCCACCTCTTTCACCAGCAGATCGATCATGGCCGCCGCTGCAGGGACCTCTATCATCACACCCAAAGGAATATTCGGAGCGAATTTTATCCTCTTTTTTTTAAGCTCATTCTTGACTTCGCGCAGAAGGATCTTGATCTCCTCCACCTCCTCTATCTCAGTTACCATCGGGATGAGAATCTTTACATTTCCATGGACGCTCGCTCTTAAAATAGCTTTGAGCTGAATCTTGAACAGGTCAGTGTCCCTCAATGACAGCCGAATGGCTCGTAAACCCAGGGCAGGGTTGGGCTCCTTTTCTATTTTCAGCTGAGGCAGGTTCTTCTCTCCTCCAATATCCACAGTCCTTATGTAGACAGGAAGGGGAGCGGCTGTTTTGGCGAGTTGGGAATAGATGGAATAATGGTCCTCTTCCGTAGGAAGGGATGTACTCTGAAGGTAGATGAATTCGGACCTGAAAAGCCCGATTCCCTCAGCTCCAAGGGAAAGAGCGGGTTTTACCTCTTCAGGAAGCTCGATATTGGCTAAAGGATAAAACCTGAACTCATCCAGTGTCTCAGATTTTAATTTGGCTGTTTTCTTCAGTTCCTTTCGATAATCATCATATTTTTCTTTCTTGCTGAAAAATTCTTTTCTGATAGCCAGCGGAGGATTGACAATCACTTCTCCGTCGGTCCCATCGACGATTATGTAATCGCCATTCCTGACTCGCTGGGAGATATTGCGCAAAGCGACAACAGCAGGGATGTTGAGAGAGCGGGCCAGGATAGCCGTATGGGAAGTCTGCCCTCCCATATCGATGGCAACAGCCAGGATATTTCCCCGGCTCAACCTCATGGCCGCCTCTGAAGGTAGAAGGTCATGAGCCACTAAAATTCTTTCGTTATCATCATCCATCCTTTTCTTATGGCGTGGGGCCTCGAGATTCCTGTAGATCTTTGTTAACACATCTGTGATATCCGACTCTCTCTGTCTAAAGTACTCATCGCTAATAGACTCAAACAGCCTCTTGTATTTCGCATGAACACGGGAAAGAGCCCATTCAGACCGGCATTCTTCTTCCTCGATGATCCTCTCAAGGTTAGCGCGCATCGATTTGTCCTCCAGCATGAGCAGATGAGCCTCCAGGATAAACGAATGTTCATCACCAACCTTTTTTCTAATTTGATCCCTCACTCGAGAGAGCTGAGTTCTTGTTCTTTCTATCGCCCTGCCCAACCGCTGCAATTCGAGCTCAACGCGATCGGCAGAGACAGATTCCTTTCGTTGAGTGAAAATGACTCTTTCTGTGAGCTGGACTTCGCCTATCGCAATTCCCGGGGAAACTCCGATCCCTTTCAGCCTGAAATATTCCATCTAACCTACTCTTTTTCTTGAAACTTATTGTTTATCAGGTCGACAAGCGCCTTGATTGCCCTGTCCTCGTCCTCTCCGGAAACCCTCAAGATTATTGAGGAGCCCTGGACAGCTGCTAAGGTCAAGATTCCCAGTATGCTCTTGCCGTCAATCTCATCGCCATCTTTTTCAATTTTAACCACCGAGCTGAATCGGTTGGCCATATTGACGAATTTAACCGCGGCCCTGGCGTGCATTCCGAGCTTATTCTTAATGATAATCTTCTTTTCAACCATGAAATGAACTGGGTCAATTCTTAGAGCTTAACAGAGCACTGGCAAGATGGATATTCTTCTTGCCCTGCTCGACAACCTTTTTGGCCACTTCTTTTAAATTGTTGCTTCTCTGAAGAGACACGAATTTAATCAGCATCGGAAGGTTGACCCCCGTGATAATCTCGATCTGGTTGTCCTTCAAAAATGAAAAACTCAAATTGGAGGCGGTTCCTCCAAACATATCAGTAAAGATAACGACTCCGTTCTTCTGGTCAATCCTCTTCAAGCTTTGGCTGATCTTCTTCTTCGATTCTTCAACATCATCATACCACCCGATCGAGATGGCTTCTATGTTGACTGCTTCGCCGATGATTATCGTCAGGGCATTCAAAAGTTCCTCTGCCAGCTTTCCATGGGATACGATAAGTCCTCCGATCATTATCTCTTTCCTTTTGAACGAGCGGCCGTCATTTATTCATCCCAGTAGGGGTTGAAAATCATTGCCGCCAACATTTTACCATTAACCACATCGAACCTTAAGTGTTTTTCTTGGACTTAAAAAGCCAAGTCGATAGAGATCAATCTTCCGGATACCGGAAAAATAAACCTATTTATACAGGTCGCGGTGGTAGATCCTCACCGAGTAGCCCTGACTCCTCAAATGCTCCTTCAGCTCTTCTGCAATGATGACCGAACGGTGTTTCCCGCCTGTACATCCTGTGGAAATCGTCAGCAGGCTTTTTCCCTCTTTGACGAATTTAGGCATCAGATAATCCATAAAACTTTTCAAGCGGAGAAGAAACTTTTTTGTCTCCTCATCCTGCAGGACATATTCCTTGACCTTCTTCTCCTTGCCGGTCTTATCCCTTAGCTTGTCCATATAAAATGGGTTGGGTAAAAATCTCATATCAAACAACAGGTCCGATTCCAGGGGCACTCCGTATTTATAGCCAAAGCTGACCATCCTGACCTGCATCTTATCCACTCTCTTTTTGAGAAACCTCACATTCAAGCGTTCCTTGAGCTGAGTAATATTGGTATCCGTGGTGTCTATAACCTCATCCGCCAATCTTTTCACTTCAGCCAGCCTCTTTCTTTCCAGCTGGATGCTCTCCACAATGGACTTCCTTGTTTTCAGAGGATGAGGCCGCCTGCTTTCACTGAACCTCTTGAGCAAAGTATCATCCGCTGCGTCGAGAAAAATCAATTGGGGAGATACTTTTTTGCTGATTTTATGGAAAACCTCCAGGAACTCAGTCTCAAATCCTGCTTCCCGGATATCAATGACAAGAGCGACTTTTTCTATCTCTACCTCTTTCCTTCTCCAAAGCTCAACAAAGCTGGGAATAAGCTTGGCAGGGAGGTTGTCTATACAGTAATAGCCTAAATCCTCAAGGAACCGACTGACCACGGTCTTGCCAGACCCGGATAACCCGGTGATGATGAGGAATTTTTCGCTCTTCATGATCCTTCCCCTATCGAGTTTATTGAAGCGATAGGACACGATCCAGTCTTCGGACAATATCCTGAGGTGCATGGTAACCCTTTCTCCGCAACACATGCACCTTGCAGGCGACTTCAATCAGGGTGGCGATATTCCTTCCTGGCGCCACAGGAATGGTGATCTGAGGGACTTTTATCCCCAATATAAGAAAATCATCAGGGAATTTAAGGCCAAGCCGGTCCTGTTCTCTATCCTGCATTATCTTCTTTAACCGGCTTAATTTGATCACTAAATCGATACCGGATTGCTTCAGCACTGACCTGGTTCCGAAAATTTCTTTAATGTTAATGATCCCCAATCCCCTTATCTCCATGAAATTACGGCTTAAGCGGGGGGCTGTTCCTACCAATTTGCCGGTGATATCTTTTTTCACCTGGACCACATCGTCGCAGACAAACCGGTGTCCTCTGGAGATAAGCTCAAGGACGCTCTCGCTCTTTCCGATCCCGCTGTCTCCTCTGATAAGAACCCCAAGGCTCAGAATCCGGAGTAATCCCGCAGAAATCTTGACCACGTCAGGAGAAATACTGGAAATGAAGTCTGTTACTGCTTCACGACATTTTCTTGAAGAAAGCTCAGAAAGAAAAAGGGCCAGGCCGCTCTGCCTGGCTTCGTCCAAGACTTCAGGGAAAAAGCGGGCTCCCCCGGCAAGGATCACACAGAACGTTTCCTCCTTCAGTTTCTTCCTGAGCTTTTTCTTCCTCTCGATGGGAGACAGGCCTGCCAAATCATTGATCTCTTTCTTTCCCCATACCAGTATGGGCAATCGGGGTTTATTCAAAGAAGACCGAGCCAGCTCTCTGGCGAATCCCACTCTTCTTGAAGCCGGTTTAAGCCTGAGAAGATCCTTTGTTCTCTGAAAGAATTCTTTGACATCGAGCAGAGAATTTTTCTCACTTTTCACTTATTTTCTCTTCTTCCTCTCGGATTATTTCCAAAATAGCACCTGAATTCTTGGCTTCAAGAATTCTCCTGAGAAGAGGACCTGATTTTCTTACCAGATGAGCTATAGCGGCTAGGATCTGAAGGTTCAGGCTCGGATTCTCGGGGGAGGACACAACCAGGAAGAATATATTCGAAGGCTTCCCATCTAAAGATTGAAAATCCACGCTTTTCTTCGATACAGCCAACATAACCAGAGGATTCTTGATTCCCTTTATTTTACAGTGCGGAATAGCCACTCCTTCGCCTATGGCTGTACTCCCCAATTCCTCTCTCTGGAGCAACTTTTCATAAAGCTCCTTTTCTCTTGCGATTTTCTTCCTCTTTTTCAAGAAACTGACCATTTCTTTCAGAACACCTTCTCTGCTCTCAGACTCCAACCCTTCTATAACCATATCCTGCGTAATCAAGTTAATCAGTTTCATCTCTTTTCTCGCTTTCGGCACTCATTCAGGCTCGACCAGGCCGTAATTTCCGTCTTTTCGACGGAAAATGACCGCCCATTTTTCTGAACCTAACTTTCTGAAAACAAAAATCTCTTTTTTGCCGAGTTCAAACTGAAGAAAAGCTTCATCCAGTGACATGGGCTTTAAAGAATAATCCTGGCTTCTTATAACTCTTTTCTGCTGATCCTCTTCTTCGACCGGTAGGACGGGAACCTCTACCTCGCGGATCTTCCTTCTCTTTCTTTCTCTGAGCTTCTCTCTCTCCTTTTTGACTCTTTTTTCGATGTTATCAAAAGCCAGGCCAAGAGAACTCGTCATCTCGCTGGTCTCCTCCATTGCATTCAAATGGGCTTTCCTAATCTTTACGTTTATCTCAGCCTTATGCCTGTACTTCTCGACAGAAAGAATGATATCGGCCGTCATTTTTTGTCCGACGACTCTTTCTAAAGACTTCAATCTTCTGGCACAGTATTCTTTAATCTCCGGAGTTATATTGGTGTTTCGAGCGGTGAAATTGATACTCATCAGGCTTCCTCCATCTTAAACCTTCTCTTTCTTATGTGAGAAGGCGGAATCTTAAGCTGTTTTCTGTATTTGGTCACGGTTCTTCGGGCCACCTTCAGGTTTTCCCTTTCTAATATATCGCCGATCTCTATGTCGCTCAACGGGTGCTCCTTATCTTCGCTATCAACGACCTTTCTGATCCTTTCTTTGATCCTTAGAGAGGAAATTTCCTCACCGTAATCTCCGGTGAGAGATTTGTGAAAAAAATATTTCAGGGAAAATACTCCTCGCGGTGTCATCATATATTTATTGGCCACCACCCGACCTACAGTGGACTCATGAACCCCAATCTCCTGAGCGAGTTCGATCAAAGTCAATGGTTTGATGAATTCGATCCCCTTCTCGATAAAATCCTTTTGTTTATCCACGATGTATTTGGCTACCTTGTAAATCGTCTGGTCCCTCTGGTCAAGGCTGCGTAAAAACCAGAAGGCTTTTTTCATCTTATCCTTCAAGAACCGGTAAGCATCCGGATTATCTTTCGAGGCTTTAGCCAGAAGCCTTTTGTAATACGCGTTGATTCTCAGTCGAGGTAGGCCTTCGTTGTTCAGCATGATTCTCAGCTCATCGTCCTCTTTGGTGACGATTATGTCAGGGACAACATAGAAAGTCCTCTCCTGAGTGTATTTCCTCCCCGGAGCAGGGTCCAGGTGCTTGATAAATTCCACGTGGTACTTCACGGCAGAGAGGGGGATCCCGAGTACCTTGGCGAGCTGAGAGTAGTCAGACTTTTCAAGAAGATGAAGATGTTCCGTGACAATGGTCCGCGTAACTTCATCCTTGACTTGAAAATGATCCATCTGGCTTAAAAGTGCTTCCTGAAGAGTCAAGCTTCCCACGCTTATCGGGTCAAAACCTTTGATCTTCTCCCGGATCTCTTCCACCTTCTTTTCAGTAGTCTCGAACGTATTGGCGATTTCCTCCACAGATGCCGTCAGATAACCATCCTCATTTATGTTACCGATGATATACTGAGCAATCTCTTTATCCGTTTTATCAAAAAAGGTTAAATTCGCCTGCCAGCTGAGATGGTCCCAGAGAGAAGAGCTTTCAGCAACCACATTCTCTAAGGAAGGCGCTTCTTTGACTTCCTGAGAATATGTATGGAAGCCGTTATCAAAATATTCTTGAAAATAGGATTCAAATTCAGTGGCCTCAGCCTCTGTCTGAGGCTCCAGGCTCTCTTCCGGATTTAAATCCTCTTGAGTCGTCTCACTCGCTCTCTCCTCTTCCTCAGTCTTGTCCTTTTCTTTCTCTTCAGGTCCCTCCTCAGGCTTCTTTTCGAGAGTTTCTTCCTCAAATTCCAGCATAGGATTCTGGGAGAGCTCGGTATCGATTATCTCAATTAGCTCCAGGTTGGTCAGCGGAAGGAGCTTTATCGCCTGCTGAAGCGCAGGAGCAAGGATTAACTTTTGAACCTGTCTCTGGTCTAACCGTTGTTTCATAATCATAGTCATATCCGCTGATCTTGCTCTATTAAATCAGAAGAAAGTCATCTCCCAAATAGCTTTTCCTCACTTCCTCGGAACCCACCAGCTCCTGGGGAGTTCCCTCTTTCAGTATCCTTCCTCCATCGATGATGTAGGCCCTGTCGGTTATTTTTAAGGCTTCCCGGACACTGTGGTCGGTCAGCAGTATTCCGATTCCTTTATTTTTGAGAGCAAGGATGATCTCCTGTAAGTCCTGAATAGCCAAAGGATCGATACCGGTGAATGGTTCATCGAGAAGCATGAACCTCGGAGTTGTCAGCAAAGCGCGAGCAATCTCAAGCCGTCTTCTTTCTCCCCCGGATAGGGTAAAAGCTCTGGCCTTGGCCAACTCTTTCAGGCCAAACTCCTCCAGCATCTTTTTCACACCATCATTCCTTGCTGAATGAGCATTGCCAACGGTCTCGATAATGGAAAAAAGATTGTCCTCCACGCTTAACTTCCGGAAGGCAGATGGTTCCTGGGGAAGCAGACACAATCCCTTTCGGGCTCTTATATACATGGGAAGGGCTGTGATGTCTTCTCCGTCAAGGAATACCTGGCCGGCGTTTTGAGGTATGAGTCCGAGTATCAGAGAAAAGGTCGTGGTTTTCCCTGCGCCGTTAGGGCCCAAGAGTCCTACGATCTCTCCCTTGCCGACGTAGAGAGAAATGCCGTTCAGGACTTTCTTTTTTCGATAGCTCTTTTCCAGCTTTATGGCCTCTAAACAGTCTTTCATGTCTCACGTTTTATTACAGTTACGGACCTTTCTGTTCCTTTATTTTCAACACGGATTCTACCATCGGCCAGGTAAAATGTCAATTTGTCCCCCTGGGTTTTTCCCTGTTCGCGGTCCATAAAGACCGGGTTCCCAAGGAGAACAAGCGACTCCTCTTCAGGATCATACACAGCTTCTTCTCCACGGGCTTCGCCCAACTCCTGGCGGATGATGACCTTATCCCGGGCGACCAATTTCTGAACGTCGTTTCCCTCTTCATCAAGATAAAGAGAAATGGACCCGGCCGTCAGAATGGCCTCTTTTACCCTTAAAGTGCTTTTCTCCAGGTAGGTGACTCGGTTTTCCTCTGGGATATAGGTCATTCTTTCCGAAGTAATCTTCAATTGCTCCTCTTCCTCCTTGCCTTTGGGCCTGTGGGGAATGAGAGATTCGACGCCGCCTGCGCATATCAAATTCCCCGTATTCTCATAGATCATGATCTCACTGGAGCGGAGCAACGTCTTCTCCTGCCAGGCTTTCACGTCTCCATTAAAAAGAAAACGCCTGTCCTCAGCCATGTATCTCATTTCTTCGGCTTGGATGAATACTGGCTGTTCTTTGGAGAACATGCCGATAGCGCTTTCCTCCTCTGATTTCGACTTCAGGATCACCTTGACTCCTTTTTTTACCTCCAGGTTATCATTCTCGAGAAAAATGGCAATATCTCTGGCAAAAACATCCCTGTCCGGAGAGCCTATCCTGGCTTCATAGGCTCCTTTCCCTGTGACCCAAAGAATATCACTCTCCCTGTCTTTGGCGATAGTATGGCCCTCGATCATTTGCTGCTCATCAGGGCCCTCTCCCTGTTTGGTCACGCTGGCACCCTTTGATGCCAGGAATCGGGTCAGTTCTCCTTCCCTATCAAACTCAAACTCTACCGATTCACCCCTGACATGAGTAAAACTGCCGCTGGAAGAGATGAATTTAACCGAGGCAGTTCCTGCAGCCTTTACCTCATGGAGCTCTGAGATCTCCTCAAAAAACGTCAAAGTGATCTCTCTGGCCTCAAGGTCACGTCTTGCACTCCGGACGAAAAAAGACGAATCATCTTGTGAATCCTCGGTTTTCTTTTCTTCTTTTGCCAGATATGCCCGGGCGTTCTTCTCTAAAATCAAGGTTTTTATCTGTTCCCCGTCAGGAGTCAGCTCAAACCGGACAACCTCTGCTGAAGCCTGGCTCTCCCCATGAAAAAGCTGGACACCGCCCTCCACTTGGCCCCGCTTCGTTTTCTCCTCATAATCAAGCCTTTTTCCCCAGACTTCAAGTGGCACAGACGTTTTTCTTTTCGGTTTTATTCGAAGGCGTACGTTCTCTGTGAGCTGGAGCTTTTCCTGCTTCATCCGATATACCATATTCTGGGCAGACCCTTCCAGACGCTGGGAGGAAAAAAGAATCCCTTTATCTGTCCTGAAAATCTCTTTTTTATTATCATAATCCAACAGCACGGACTCGATCGTCAGATCTTTAAATCTCGCCCTGGCCTGACCTGTGGAGATTATCTGATTCCAGTCTTTATCATGGCTGACTCTATCCCCATTCAAGAAGATATCCTTGCCTTCTCTCCTCTTAAAGAAAACGACTTCGACCTCTCCCTCCAGATAATACCTATCATCCTCTCCAGCAAAATGCCTGTCAGCCTTGGCCTTAACATGTTCCTCTGCGCCCTTCCATTCGATGTATTCACCCTTCTCCTTTTTTTCTATTTTCCGCTGGGTAATCTCCTCTTTCTTTGCCGGGACGCGGGTCTCTCCTTGAGAACCGGTCAGGAAATATCTCACGATGGCAGCCAGAACGATCAAGAGCAGCACTGCCACTGCGATTTTCATGGTTTTCTGGAAACCCATCTCAATCCTTCGAGTTCAATCCTGTCTCTTCATGTCTTCCAGGGAAAGGCTCATCTTTGTCTCCCCGAGGTACTCTGAAAACTGTAAGGAATAAACCACGTCGATTCGTTCGCCTCTTTGATACTCCAGGGCCCAATCCACCCTGTCCCATCCCAGAGCCTCAAAAAAACGACCTTTCTGCTTCAGTAAAAATTTACTGTGTCTTCCTTTGATTCTCTGGGATTGGCGAGCCACTTCTGCGCCTTTGGTCAGAAATAGGGGTGTCCGATTCCCCACGCCAAACGGGGAAAGACGGGAATAATTCTCCAGGAAATCAGGATTGATGTCAGAAAATTCTATTTTTGAATCAATGGTGATTTTTCTTTTCAGGTCTTCATCGGAAAGCTTGGCGTTAGCAATGGCATTGACACTCTCTTTAAAAGCCGTCATCTTTTCCAGGGGAAGGACGCAGCCAACAGCCATGCTGTGCCCTCCATAAGTGGATAACAAATCCTTGCACTCATCCAGGCATTCAATAATCGGAAACTCACTGATGCTTCTTCCTGAGCCACATGCTTTCTCATCCTCGTAGGTAAAAAGGAGGACAGGTCTGTGAAAAAAATCCTTCAGCTTAGAAGCCACGATACCGACAACACCCCGATGCCATTCCTCACAGCCCAGTATTAACAGTCTATATCTCTTATCGAGCCCCCTGCTCTGGATCATATTCAAGGCCTGATTGTATGTTCTTTCCTGGACTTTTTGCCTTTTGGTATTCAGGCTATCAAGGCGTGCCGCAATCTCCAACGATTCTTCCCAGGAGTCGGAGAAAAAAAGCCGCACAGCCAGGTCAGCCACCCCCATTCTCCCCGCAGCATTGATCCTCGGCCCGATCCTGAAACCAACGTCTCCCACAGACACCTTCCTTCCTGTTAGACCGCATATGTCCAAAAGGCAAGATAGACCGGCGTCTGAGTCCTTCCCCAGGTCTTCGAGCCCATTTCTTACGAAAAGCCTGTTTTCTCCCTTCAACTCCGATACATCGGCTATGGTTCCGATAGAGACGAACTTCAAATAGTGAGAAAGCTGCGAGGACATCTCTTGTTCCTCTGAGAGCGCCTGGATCAATTTGAAGACAACGCCTATGCCGGCCAAGCCTTTATCAGGATAACCAGAGTTCTCAAGGACGGGATTGAGTATGGCCTTTGCCTCAGGAAGGGTTTCTCCAGGGAGATGATGATCTGTGATGATCACGTCGATACCTTCGGCTTTGGCCCTTCTGGTAAACGGCACAGCCTTTATTCCGCAATCGACGCTGATCACCAGGCCGGCTTTCCTTTCCAGTACGATATCGATGAATTCCTCTTTGATTCCGTATCCGTATTTCAACCTATCCGGAATGAAATAATCCACATCACCTCCTAAATACTCGAGGGCTCTGCGCAGGATAACGACAGAGAGGATCCCGTCCACATCATAATCGCCGAAAACGATAATTTTCTCTCCTTGGGAGATAGCCTGCTTGATCCTACCAACGGCTTCTTTCATCCCCTTCATCAGGTAGGGGTCATGAAGCTTTCCCAGCTCTCCGTAGAGAAAATTGTGGGCTGTCTCTGGCTCTCGTATTCCCCGGTTGACCAGTATCTGGGCTATTTCCAAAGGTATACCGAGTTTTCCGGCAAGCAGAGAGGCCTCCTCTGAAGGAGGATTATAGACCCAGATGGTATCGTCCATGGACTCTCTCAATTTACCACAAAAAAAGGGGACAGGCTACTCCTCCTCATATTAAGGCAAGAATTCATGTGACATTCTCTATTGAGCGGGCCAGGATACCGCCCTTAGCCCCGGACTCTGAGAGAACCAGTCCTGTCGGTTCCACCCTCCTCTACGGGGGCTCTTGGAAGGTATCCAGGCCCGCTCAGAGATTATAACTATATTCGCTGCGCTGACATGAGAAAAAGGATACATCTCTTTTTCCGTGGCAGTGAATGATAAAGGTGTAATCTATCGCGGCGAGGGTCTCCCCTCCATCCGAAGCCCATGGTGGTGGGTGGGAGGGTCTTGGCTTGGATGGAGGGGAGACCCTCGCCATACTTCCTTACTAAGTCAGATGTTTCCATCGTCACAGAAAAAAGATGGTCCCGGAAACAATGCCCAGCTTGAAATTTCTTAGACACACCTGGCCGGTGGATAAGGAGTGGAGGAAAACGTCCCTTTGACTTTAAAAAACGCGAAAAATATAATGATTGTGACATGCTCGGAAGCCTAAAAGAAAAGCTGACAGAAACACGGAAAGCCTTTAGAGAAAAATTTGATGAGCTGATCCGCAGCCCCAAAGACCTGGAAGAGACGCTGGAGGACCTGAATGAATCGTTGATCCTGGCCGATGTGGGTTTATCCTCCACAGAGAAGATCATTGGTTCTATCAGAGAAAAGAGCAAAAAAACCGACTCCTTTCAGACGATCAAGAAAATCCTGGAGGAGGAAATCGTTAAGATCCTCTCTCGGTACCCTTCAACCTTCGATGTGGATCATTCCCAATCTGTGGTCATGATGGTCGGGATTAACGGCGGGGGCAAAACGACTTCCATGGCCAAGCTGGCTTACCATTTTCAACAGAAAGGGAGGAGCATACTGATGGTTGCCGCTGATAC
>Ga0209427_10000650_pt1 | contig 37781 bp, 28 predicted proteins | sample DeeMarSWOR136_30_FD_187465 | JGI IMG/M metagenome (GOLD analysis project Ga0209427, IMG submission 187465) | Marine sediment microbial communities from White Oak River estuary, North Carolina - WOR-1-36_30 (SPAdes) (version 2) | ecosystem: Environmental > Aquatic > Marine > Intertidal zone >...
CTTAGGTAAAAGGAAGCTGGGAGCTATTTATACTCGTCCCAGCTCTTTATCTTGAGGTCGTTGAGTGTAGTACTACTCACCGCCTCGACCAATCTCTTTGCCAGTTGTAAATTCGTGATTAATGGAACACCGAAATCGATCGCTGTCCTACGAATGAGATAATCATTATCGAGCTCTCTCTTTTCAACCGTCTTCGGCATATTTATCACAAGATCGATCTTACCACCGGCAATATAACTGAGCGTGTTCGGCTCTTTGTTCTCTGATGGCCAATGGAGAACCGTTGCCTTAATCCCGTTATCTTTCATAAACTGGGCAGTACCGTGTGTTGCGTAAAACCGATAGCCCATCAGCGCCAAGATTCTCGTACTCTCTAAGAATTCTGCCTTACTGTCGATCGGACCTGTAGACAGCAGGATTGTTTTTCTGGGCACGGTAAACCCAACCGAGAAGAGGCTCTTCAGAAATGCCTCATTAAAATCATCACCCAGACACGCGACCTCACCAGTGGACACCATTTCTACACCCAATATAGGATCCGAGCCTTTCAACCGCAAAAAAGAGAACTGAGGTGCTTTCACGCCCACATAATCGAGGTCAAAAGAAGACCGGTCAATCTCGGGAATGTGCTTGCCCATAATTATCTTGGTCGCAACGTCGACAAAATTTATCTTAAAGACCTTCGACACAAACGGAAAGCTCCTTGAAGCCCGTACATTACACTCAATGACCTTGACCTCATTGTCTTTTGCGATGAATTGTATATTGAATGGACCGACTATCTCTAATCCGTGCGCGACCTGTTTGGCAATGGTTTTGATCCTGCGCATTGTCTCCAGATATGTTCTCTGAGGTGGTAATACCATAGTAGCATCTCCTGAATGGACACCAGCATTCTCAACGTGCTCAGATATAGCGTAGCAAAAGAGTTTACCTTTCTGGGCAACCGCATCAATCTCTATTTCTTTTGCACCGGTGATGAATTTGCTTATGACAACAGGATGTTCTTTACTTATCTCTGATGCCTTCTGAAGATATCCCTTCAATTCGTCTCTATTCAAGACAATGCTCATTGCAGCGCCGCTCAGCACATAACTCGGTCTGACCAAAACCGGATAACCAACAGTATCGGCAAATTCTTGTGCAGCCTGTAGACTGGATACTTCTTGCCAGACTGGTTGATCCACTCCTAACGAGTCCAACAATTGAGAGAATTTATGCCTGTCCTCAGCTCTATCAATGCTCAGGGGTGATGTTCCCAGTATCGGCACACCGCTCTCATGTAAGGGTACGACAAGATTGTTCGGTATCTGTCCGCCCATTGAGACAATAAATCCCAGGGGTCTTTCTTTTTCATAGATATCCAAGATTCTTTCAGCGGTAAGTTCTTCAAAATACATTTTGTCACAAATATCATAATCAGTACTGACCGTTTCAGGATTACAATTTATCATGATAGTGCCATATTTCAGCTTCTTCAATGTAATCACGGCGTTTACACAGCACCAGTCAAACTCTACTGATGAACCAATTCTGTAGGCTCCGCCACCCAAAACAGCAACCTGTTTCTTATCCTTAAAATCAAGGTCGTCCTCGCCTCCATTATAGGTGAGGTACAGATAATTAGTTTTAGCAGGATATTCAGCAGCGAGTGTATCTATTTGCTTCACACATGGAATGATACCGAGTTTCTTCCTTCTCTGCCTCACTGCTGATTCACTCATTGCGGTGAGTATTGCTATCTGTTGATCAGAAAAACCTTTTTGTTTTGCTTCGCGCAACAGATGTGCTGATAAGTGTCTGCCCTTATGGCGTCTCAATCTCTTTTCAACATCTACAATGTTTTTAATCTTAAACAGGAACCATTGGTCAACATGGGAAAGTTTGTGGATTCTCTTGATTGAATACCCTCTTTTCATTGCTTCTACAATGGCGAACATCCTCTTATCAGTAGGTTCTCTGATCTGTTTGTCCACATCATTGAATTGAAGTTCATTGCATACCAAACCATGCAGACCAACATCTAGCATACGGATTGCCTTTTGCAGAACCTCCTCAAACGCACGTCCGATCGCCATCACCTCACCGACGGATTTCATTTCAGAACCAATACCAAGGGTCACCTTTTTGAATTTCTGCAAATCCCATCTGGGGTATTTAAGGATGACATAGTCTAGAGCCGGCTCAAAACAGGCTGTTGTTTCCTTCGTGATGATATTTTCTACCTCAGTCAAACTATAGCCTAAGGCAAGCTTTGTTGCCACAAAAGCCAATGGATATCCTGTTGCTTTAGAAGCCAAGGCAGAACTTCTGCTGAGTCGGGCATTGACCTCTATTATCCGATAATCTTCGGATCGAGGATCGAGTGCAAATTGTATATTGCACTCACCGATAATGCCGAGATGGCGTATTACTTTTATGGACATTGCCCTTAACTTGAAGTTTTCTGAGGCAGTCAACGTCTGCACAGGAGCAACCACGATACTCTCACCAGTATGAATACCCATAGGATCAACATTTTCCATGGAGCAGACAACTATGCAGTTATCGTATCTGTCTCTGACAACCTCATATTCGAGTTCTTTCCACCCTCCACAATATTCCTCGATCAAGATTTGAGGTGTGAATGAAAAGGCTTTCTTCGTCAGCTCCACCAACTGTTTTTCATTCTGAGCGACTCCAGAACCGAGACCACCAAGGGCATATGCCACCCGGCACATGACTGGATAGCCAATCTTTTTTGCGACTCTCACTGCTTCTGTTACACTTGTGACTGCTGTGCTCATCGGAACCTTGAGATTGATTTCACCTATTTTCTTCACAAACATGTCTCGATCTTCTGTATTCAGAATAGCGTCGATCGGCGTTCCCAAGACCTTGACCTTATTCTTCTTCAAGACACCATGCTGCGCCAATGCTACACCGACATTTAATGCTGTTTGTCCTCCAAAACCAAGCAATACACCATCAGGCTTCTCTTTCTCAATGACCTTTGCAACAAAAGATGCCTCGATCGGCAAGAAGTAAACCTTATCAGCAAGGTAATCAGATGTTTGAATCGTGGCGATATTGGGATTGACCAGAACTGTCTTAATCCCTTCTTCTTTCAAAGCCTTTATTGATTGACTGCCAGAGTAGTCAAATTCTCCTGCTTGGCCAATCTGTATTGCGCCTGAACCTATGATGAGAACCTTTCTTGGCTTGGTCATTATCGCACTGCTCTCACAAACATATCAAAAATAAACTCAGTATCATCTGGTCCAGGCGATGCCTCTGGATGGAATTGTGTTCCAAAAAATGGTTTTGATATATGAATGATACCTTCATTTGTTTTGTCATTATTGTTGCGAAACCACTCGCGCCAGTCTTGAGGCAGCGTATCGGTCTCAATAGCATAACCGTGATTCTGTGGTGTTATGAAGCATTTTTTTGTTCCGACTTCCTCACACGGTTGATTCTGACTGCGATGACCATATCTGAGTTTGTATGTATTTGCTCCGGCTGCCAGTCCGAGAATCTGCGACCCGAGGCAGATTCCGAGCAGCGGTATGTTCTTGGCAAGTGCCTTTTTCACATTGACTATTGTTGCTTTGCACCTTTTCGGATCACCTGGCCCGTTTGATATGATGGCACCATCTGCCTTCTCTTTTAAGAAATCGTAATCCCAGGGAACTCTCATTACAGTGATATTTCTGCTCAGAAATGCCCTGATGATGCTGCTCTTCGCACCGCAGTCAACAAGCACTATTTTTGTCTTGCCTCGTCTGTATGTGATCGGCTCTGTGATACTCACCTCTGCTACTACATTTCGTTTATTCGGATCCTCAAAGGCGATATCCTCGTTGTTGAAAACGATCTTGCCAAGCATTGTCCCTTTCTTGCGCATCTTTTTGGTGATCGCCCTTGTGTCTACACCATATATTCCCGGAATATCGTGTTCTCTCATCCACTCTGACAAAGATATTTTGGCATTCCAATGAGAATAATCAGCAGAATAATTGGCTATTATTAACCCCTGCACTTGTATTCTTTCTGACTCAAAATATTTTGACAACGCATCTTCCTCTGTTTTGTCAGGAACACCATAATTGCCAATGAGGGGATAGGTGAGGACGAGAATCTGTCCTCTGTATGAGGGGTCGGTCAGGCTTTCTGGATAACCGACCATCCCAGTATTAAAGACAACCTCACCTGCCACAGTTCTCGTGGAGCCGAAGGTATATCCTTGATAAACAGAGCCGTCTTCGAGGATCAGTCGAGCGATATCGTTATGAGATACCATGCGAAAAGAGTACTCTCCTATTGTTCGGGCAGTTAAATAAAGGATGAATGATAGTCATCGCGCGCTTTACACGAGGTCGCCGCATGCAACCCGTACATATTTAATCCAATTATACCCCTTTGTCAACATTACGAAAAGAGTGCATGAATTTTTTAGTCTATTTTTTTTCTGAGATATAGACGGGATTCTCTAAATTAATGTGATATGTCTCACCTACTTCCCACTCCCTGCTTCCTGCTCCCTAATTCCTGCCCCCTGCTTCCCACTTCCCGCTCCCCAAACAAAACCCGCATCCTACATCCACAGAACTTGAGATGGAAAACAACGTAGGATGCGGGGTAAAGGTGGGCTCTGCCCCCCTTTTCTCCAAAAAGTTTTTGCACAGAATCTAAAACTTTTCGGAGACCTCGAATCCCCCCGTTCGCGCTCACCAACTCTACGCGCGACGACCTCATACGTCTTGGGGGCCAAATAACATTTAGTTACATCCTCTAACCAAACCCTATGTTGAGCAATGCTCAATATAGGGGATACCCCCTGCTGGCATATAGCTAATTGCTTGTGGCTCATTGTACTAAGTCTTTACCCGACTTACTTACTTTATCTACAGTCTCTGGAGCGCACACTTTGTTCTTTTTCCTTTCAAACAGAGTATAGAGAACTGGAATGAAAACGAGCGTTAAAAATGTAGAGACCGTGAGTCCGCCAATGACTGAACGCGCCATGGGTGCACGCAATTCATTTCCTGCACCGATTGCGAGTGCCATAGGAATAAGACCGAAAATCGTGGTGAATGCGGTCATCAAAATCGGTCTGAGACGCACCCTACCTGCCTCAATGACCGCATCTATGCATGTCATCCCTTGGTATCTGCGTAACTGGTTGGTGTAGGTAATATATACAATCGCATTGTTAACCACGATACCTCCGAGGAGCAAGACACCCAAAAGACTCTGCATGTTGATAGTCGTACCCGTAAAGAAGAGCATCCACAAGACACCAATCAGCGCGAGAGGAATTGTGAACATGATAATGAATGGTTCCCGGAACGACTCAAATTGTCCAACCATGATCATATAGACGAGCACGAATGCAAGGATGATAACGAAAAACAAATCCCTAAACGTTTCCATTTGCTGCTCGTATCCTCCTGCTAATTCGACAGTGAAGTCAGCGGGTTTGGGGATAGTGTTCAATAGACTCTGGACATCACGGGCTACGCTGCCCTGATCACGGCCTTCGATGTTTCCGTTAACGGTCATGACACGGTAGTTGTCTTCGTGGTCGATCTTTACCGGACCTACTGTAATAGTATCTTTGATAAAATTCTGTATTGGGATATCACCCATGGGTGTGGTAATAGTCATCGAGCTGACTTTTTGCAGGTCATCGTGATACTTTTTGTCATACATTATTTTTATGTCGTATTCATTACCACGTCTTCTGAATTGACTGGCAACAATGCCTTCGACGCGCGACCGCAGTACCTGACCAATTTGATAGGGTGTGAGTCCAAAATTCGCCGCCTTTTGGCGATCTATAATCAGACGCATCTCAGGTTTTCCTTCAGTGACACTTGTCTCAAGATCGACCAGCCCTTTAACACTCTTCAGCGTATCCATGAGCAGGTTTGAATACGATTTGGCTTTTGCGAAATCATAGCCGATTATCTTAATCTCGATCGGTTTGCCACCCCCAAACATCGAAAATTGCTGGGTAGAGTATTTTACCTTAAGTCCGGGGATATTGGTCATTTTTGGTCGTAGTTCGCGCTGGATCTGTTTCACAGACCGGTTGCGTTGCTCGCGGTCTACGAGTTCTAGTGTAATCTCAGCAGCATGAGGTCCAGAAGTTGCAGCGAACAGACTTGAGAAACCACCTTGACCACTACCGATCGATGTGGACATAATCTGACTCTCTGGTACCTCGGCAAGGATAATTTGCTCCAATTTTGATACGGCTGAATCGGTGACCCAGAGATTTGTTCCAACCGGCATTTCAGCACTAATAGTAATTTCACCACGGTCTACATCGGGCGACAATTCAGTGCCGATGAAGGGTACTAAGCCAAGACTCACCACGAAAATACCGATTGTTCCTAGAACGACAATCAATCGGTGGCCCAGTGCCCATCTAACGAGACGCACGTAAATTCCCTCGACACCAGTGTAAAAGCTATGCAGTCTTGTGCCGAAGCGGCTGCGTTTGACTTCGCCGAATCTTACTGATAGCATAGGAATGATCGTCAATGCAACCGCAAGTGAAGAAACGAGGGCGAATGTTACAGTCAGGGCAAGCGGCCGGAAGAAGATCGAGGCAAGGCCTGTAACCAGAAGTAAAGGCAAGAAAACTGCAATTGTTGTTAAAGTTGAAGCAGTGATCGCCATACCTACTTCCCTGGTTCCGGTACTAGCCGCCTTTATCGGTTCTTCGCCTTTTTCTTTGTGCCTGAAGATAGCTTCGAAAACAACAATCGTAGAATCCAGAACCATACCGATTGCAATTGTAAGACCACCCAACGAGATGATGTTGAGACTCATGTTGAAGAGGTACATGAAAAAAAGGGCGAAGAAGACCGCAACTGGTATCGCAACGGACATGTACAAAGTAGAGCGGAAACTTCCCAGGAAGAGAAATAGGACAATGATTGCCAGGATTGCACCCATGAGAAGTGTCTGAGCAGTGCTTCTGACCGACCGGCTGATGAAATCGGCCTGATTGAACATGACATCAACTTTGACTCCGGGCGGAAGGTCTTTTTTGATTTTGTCCAGCTCCTTAACGATCGCATTGCCCACATTCACTGAATTAGCATCAGTTCTTTTCTGCGCTATACCCCAGATGGATTGAACACCATTGGTTCGAGACAGTGATGTTACGTCCGAACCTTTTTCGCGGACATCAGCAACTTGGGAAAGCAGAATTGGTACACCATCATAACTCCCAACGATCGTTTTTCTTATTTCATCAAGATCAGCATACTCGCCAATCGTGCGGAGGATATACACCTTTCTACCGGCTTCGACGCTGCCTAAGGGGTAGTTCAGGTTTTGTGCCTGCAAGACCTGCTGGATCTGGTCCGATGTTATGCCCGTACCCCGAAGTTTGAGCGGGTCAAGGACAATCTGGATTTCGCGCATTGTTCCGCTTAGGGCATAGGAAGCAGCAACACCACCAACGCGCTGCACTCGATCGGCGATATCATTAGCGATTTGATCAAGCTCAAGGGGGTCAATAACGCCGGAAATGTTATACATAACAACGGGCTGCTGGGATACATCGAATTTGAAAATAAGCGGCAGGTCCGCATCGTCTGGCAGATAGGGTGTTATGAAACCCATGCGGTCACGGACATCATTGGATGCAGCGTCGAGGTCAGTCCCCCATTCGAATTCGAGAAAGATATTGGAGATATTTTCAGAAGTGGTCGAAGTGACTTTCTTGATATTATTCACCGTTCCGAGTGTCTTCTCGAGTGGTTCGGTTATCTGAGTTTCGATCTCTTCGGGGCCGGCTCCGGGGTAGTTCGTTAGAACAATCATCATGGGGAAGGTAACGTTGGGGAAAAGGTCAACAGGAAGATTGGAGACGGAAATAAAACCGAAAATGATAACGGCCAGAAACACCATTGAAATAGTGAGGGGTCTTCTTATTGATACATCGGTTAGGTTCATAATTCATTCCTTAGAACGGGGTTCACTTCTTCTCCGCCAGCGAGTCTCTGTTGACCGACGACCACAACTCTTTCGCCGTCTTTCAGTCCACTAATGATTTCGATATTCTTGTCGCCAATAATTCCGGCAACAACCTCGCGACGCTCGGCAGTGCTGTCTGATACAACGAACAAGTAGCCGTCCAATAGAGCATCCTTAGGGATTACTAAAACGTCGGTTTTCTCGCCAAGATTGACCGTTACGCGTGCCGTCATACCCGGCCTGAGTTTCTTTTTTGAGTTATTCACGGTCGCCTTGACTCCGAGCGTTCGCGTCATGGGATCTACAACCGGAGTGATTTCAGATACAATACCTTGAAATGTTTCATTTGGCAAGGCGTCGATACCAACGCCGATGCGGCTATTCTTGTTGATACAGTTCATGTTTGCCTCAGCAACATTAAACACAACCTGAACGCTTGAGTAATCCATGACGACAGCGACCGGAGCCTGGGGCGTGACCATGGCGCCAACATCGACCATGATATTCGCGACGTTCCCGTTTATGGGTGACCTGATGAATCCTTCCTCATATTCAAAGCCGATCGTCTCATTACGCATCGCCATCAAATTGTCTTCTTTGGTCACATAGGATCCTTCTTTAGTGAGCATCTTGGTGATCCGTCCCATTGTTTCAGGAAAAACCTGTGCTGTTTTGTCAGCCATTATCGTACCCAGTACTTCACAGGTGCTGGTGACATTGCCGCGTGATGCAGGTACTACCTCAACTGCGATTTTTTGAACAAATTCTTCAGTTCGTCCGCCACGTCGTGATGCGCCAATTCTGATTATGGCAGCAGCAATTATGACAACGACGACTATTATGATAATCAACCACTTGCGCATTTATTCCTCCTTACCAATTGCTTTGTAAATCTCAGCCCTCGCTGTATAATAGTTCTTGAGTACCGAGAAATAATTTGTTTTCGCCTGCATTGAGGCAAGTTGTGTATCTAAAAATTCAAGATTTGTCGCCAAACCATTCTTGTATCGCGTCTCAAGGATCTCGAATGCCTTTTCTGCCTGTCCAACATTTTCTTGTGCAGTACTGATTGCCTCTTTTGCTGCCTGAAGATTCAAATATGACTGCTTCACCTCGAGGGTTATCGCCTTCTCTAGATTATCGAGCGCTAGGTCCACTTCTTTTAGTTGTAGCGAAGCCTCTTTATACAGGTGAAGATTTCTGAAGCCTCTAAAAATCGGAAATTCAAATCCTATATTAAAGATTATATTTGATCCCCACTCGTTTCCCGTGATACTAAATGGTTTTTTCCTCTCGTACGTAGCGCCAGCGACAAGGGTGGGGAGATTTGCCCTGCGTGCGATTCTCTGGCTGAGTTTTGCAATGGTTACTGCATTCTTTAAATTCTTCAATTCAGCCCGATTGGCAAGGGCATTCTCTGTCAGTTCATTGAGGTCAAACTCCTCTTCGACCAGTTCCAATGTGCCAGAAACACTCACTTCTCGATCTAATGGTACACCCAATAACATCTTGAATCCCTCTCGTGCAAGTTTCAGTCCATTTTCTGCCTCAATGACTTGTGGCTTCAGATTTGCCACCTGTACCCGGGCACGGAGCAGATCGAATTGAGAGACGAGTCCTGCCTTGTAGCGCGTCTCAACTGCCTGGGCATGCCGTTCGAGTTGCGTTAGACTTTGCCGCAGCAGCAACGCAGTCTCCTTAAGGACCAAGATGCTATAAAATACATCAGAGACAGCATAACGCACCTCTTGTCTCTTTCTAGCGAGATTGAGTTCAGAAATCCTCAGACCTAGATCAGAAATCTTGTAGGCATTGTACAGCTTACCCCATGCAAAGATTACTTGCTGTAATGAAACCTGCAGGCTATAATTCTCGCTCTGGCCAAAGGGGATTGGCAGTCCGTCAAATTCGAATACCGGGATATCAGTCAGGTAGGCATACGAACCAGTCGCAGTGATGTTCGGATAAAACGAGGAGAGTGACTGAGCTACCTTCGTCTCAGATTTTTCAAATTCAATACGCATCTGTTCAATATCTGGATTATGTTCGAGCGCATAGTCAGTTGCTTGCTCCAGGGTGAATTGGAGTGTATCACCGCTGGTCATACTCATAAGAAATGTCAAAATGATAAACATTGTCACCTCCTCACAATGGCATGATGAACTTCACACCGACACCATTTTCCCAGATCTTCTCATCCTTATCATAGAATCCGTACTTTTCAAGATTAGAGCTGAAGATGTAGTTATATCGTGTGGCATACTCCACAGCAACATTTCTGAACGGTCTCATCTGTAGTGTAATCCCTCCGACAAAGCCTATGTCTCGCTCATTCACCTTCTCATCTGGTTCAACGAGCGGCACCTGAAGATGTGTGTCCTGACTTCCGGAAGAATATATCCAGGCCTGCCAGAGATATAACCCGAATCCGGTTTCCAGTGAGAGACGCAGCCATTCCTGTTTCAAAAAAGGAAGAATATTAAAACTGGTACAGAGCGTAAGTGGGACGTACTCGCGAATGAAAGTTCCCTCTCCAAATTCCATTGGCATGTCGTATGTCAATCTGCTCGCCCTCAGCTTAAGCCCAATATTCGGTATGAAATTGAGAAGGACAATCTCACCACCCGCATTCCAATTTGACTGCGGGTCTTCTTCATCCTGGTATAAGGTATAATGTGAATAGTGTGGGCCAAGAGAAAATTCGATAGTGTTCGCCTGAACAAGTGAACTAATTACTAAAAAACTCGACAAAAATGTCGGTAGCATTCTACCTCCTTTCTACTAGACCATTAAAAAACACCTCAAGCACTGCATCTTTCTCGCCAGACAGTTCTGGAAAGAAAAAACTTGCGAAGAATGCAGTGCGGATTGTATTGAGGAAGTGAAGCGCAGCAATGCGCGGTTTAACCTTTCGAAATTCTTTCTGTGCAATACCATCCTCGATTATTTGGGCAACGAGGTCTGTCATTTCATTGATGTGCTTGGGGATGAGTGGTTTTATTGCCTTCATAATCTTCCTGCTCAAGTTAATGTTCTCCATGGTGAACATCGGGAAGGAGCTCTTATGTTTGAGCATGTAATTGAACCATTCGTCAGCGATTTTGTTCAATTTATCAGTATTTGAAAGTCTTTCATCCTTGATCTCTTCTAGAAATGCAATTGCCCCTGAAAAATGCTCTTCAATCGTACTGATATAGAGGGTCGGTTTATCTTTGAAATACAGATAGACCGTACCCTTACCAATGCCAACTTCTTTCGCAATATCGTCGACTGTTGTCTTAAAATACCCTTTCTTAGCAAATACCTTTAATCCAGCCCTAATGATTTTTAACCTTGTATCGTGCTGTTTCATTGTTATCGGTGACTCCTTCCTTGCCTCTCCTGCTTATCTGACTGACCAGTCAGTCATTATATCAAAAATCAATGCCCTGTCAAGTGTCAATTTTAGCCCCCGCAAAACTAATTACTATTTGGACATACTGATGGTTATGCGGTTTATTCTGACTGAACGGTCAGTCAGACTCTATAGTTCAATCTTAATTTCCTATGATTAAGTAATTATTAAAAAAGCGTTAACAGAGGGTTAACTGCAAAGGCACGATTCTGTCTTTCGGGAACATAAAAAGAGCTGAGACAGTGGTAACTCGGTGTTGACTTTGTTGCATTTTTCAATAGAATATGTTAAAGGAGGAAGTATGGTAGAAGGAATGGAGAAGAAACTCAATCCTGGTGAAGTTTTATTCAATGAAGGCGAACAGGGCGATGTCATGTATCTCATTCGTGAAGGGAAGATTAAGATTACCAAAGGAAAAGGTGAGGATGAGAAGGTGCTGGCAGTACTCAAAGAGGGTGATTTCTTTGGTGAGATGGCAATTATTGACGGCTCGCCGCGGTCTGCCGGAGCGATTGCAGCAACACCGGTATCGCTCTTAGTCATCGATAAAGAGACATTCCAATCAAAGATTAGGGAAAATCCACTCATCCACTATGTCCTTGAGACTCTCTCGAGAAGATTAAGGACAACAGATGAACAGATTAAAATGCTCACGATAAAGAGTGAGGAGCGAAGAGTCGTCGCCTACATTATCACGAAGGCCAAGGAGGCCGGTAAAAAAACTGACCAAGGTATTGAGATAACTCCCTTCTCCTTCGAAAATCTTGCCCACATGACAGGTATACGAGAGGATAAGATCAAAAACTATGTGACGAACCTTGTCAGGGCAAACCTCATTACATTAAAGGAAAACACAATGACAATTAAGGGTGTTGAAGATTTGGATGACTATCTACGATATATCGCATTGAAGGAGAAATTCGAAAGACCATAAATATCATCTCCATGATCGTATCAACCCTTTAATCTATAACAGGAGTGTTCATTTGGAGACCCGAAGCAGAGAAGAAACAAGACTCAAAGAATTGAGCGCACTCTTGCTTTCCCCAGAGGTTTTAAAAAATCCTAAAGAATATGCTGCTATTTCAAAGGAATACAAAAAAATCGAACAGATTCTTCAAAGATATGAGAAACGTGATAAAATTCGCAAAGAGATTGAAGACGCAAAGGAACTGCTGAGCACGGGCGACGAACAGATAAAAGAAGTTGCTACACATGAGCTCGATACTTTAGAAAAGCGATTGGCAGTGGTGGAGGCTGAAATCGATGATTTATCCAATCCAGAGTATGATGCATATCAAAAGAATTGTATTATAGAGATTAGAGCCGGAACCGGTGGCAATGAGGCATCACTATTTGCAGCCGATTTGCTCCGCATGTATACAAAGTATATAGAAAGAAAAGGATTGAAATACGAAGTACTCTCCTCGCACCCCAGTGAAATAGGAGGATTCAAAGAGATTATATTTCTCGTCTCTGGGGAAAATGCATATGGAGTGTTCCGCTTTGAAAAAGGCGTGCACCGTGTGCAGCGTGTACCGGTTACTGAAGCAGGCGGGCGAATCCACACATCGACAGTAACGGTCGCCGTTCTCCCTGAAGTTGAAGAGGCTCAGTTTGAGATTAATCCCAACGATTTAAAGATAGATACGTTCAGAGCGAGCGGTCATGGTGGACAGCATGTAAACAAAGTGTCGTCGGCGGTGAGAATAACACATCTTCCTTCGGCCACAGTGGTAACGTGTCAGGATGAACGTTCTCAACACAAAAACAGAGTTAAGGCGATGAAGATTCTGCGCGCACGATTAGCTGCGGTTGAACAGGAAAAACAGCAGCGTGCAATTGACAAACAGAGACGCCAGCAGGTAGGTACTGGAGAGAGAAGTGAAAAGATTCGCACCTACAACTATCCCCAGAATCGGATAACTGACCATCGGATAGGACTCAGTCTGCATAATTTGGATACGATCATAGAGGGTGATTTAGATACGATTCTCGAGGGCCTTGAGAATTATGAAAGAACTCGTAAGACAGATAAGTAAGGACCTTAAGGTAACAAGGGGCGAGGCAGAACTCATACTAGCCTCTCTGCTCGACCGACCGCGATTTGGGATCTACTCCAATAACAAAATCGACGACACAACACGGAAATTTCTCAAGATGAAATTGTTGCAGTTAAAGCAGGGTGTACCAATTGAGTACATTACCAAAAAGGTATATTTTTTGAATTATGTGCTGCGCATATATCCTGGTGTCTTCATTCCAAGACTTGAGACAGAATATTTCATTGAACTCATCGAAAAAATGCCATACTTCGCTCCGAAAGAAATTTTAGAAATAGGAACAGGATGCGGCGCGATATCAATTGCCCTCGCAGGAGTTTTCCCCAATGCGACTATTACTGCAACCGATGTCTCTGAAATCGCCCTATCGTGTGCTCAGGAGAATATTGAAACATATAATCTACAAAAACGTATGACGCTATTGCGGCGCAATATGTTTGATGGAATTTCAGAAACGTTTGATCTCATCGTTTCCAATCCACCCTATATACCGCGTTCGCGGCTACAATCACTACCAAAGAGTGTTAAAGAGTTTGAGCCGATTGTTGCTATCGATGGTGGTGAGAACGGCACACACTTTATACATAAGTTGATCAAAGCAGGCAGGCCCCATCTGAACGAAGATGGAATCATGGCGGTGGAAATAGATGAAAGTCAAGTAAAACCTTTACAGAAATTTCTTAGTTCGAATATATCAACACCTTTTTCTTTTAAGAAAGATTTATTTAGTCGCTTTCGCTATCTTTTTTTGAGGAACTTTAAAAATGAAAAAAGTAAAAATAATCGTTAACACAACAAAGCCCGATGCAAAAAAGATCTACGCAGAGGCTAAAAAGGTAATTCAACAAAGTGGTTTTGCAATCTCCGAGCGGGCTGATTTTATCATCGCAGTAGGTGGTGACGGAACACTTCTCAGTGCTGCAAATCTTTACGGCAAGAAAGGCATTCCAATCCTCGGAGTAAATTCTGGAGGCCTTGGATTTCTAACCGACATCACATTTGAACAACTCGCTGATTCATTGACTGAAATTAGAACAAGAAAAATTGTTATAGAAAAACGGATGGTGATACAAGCACGTTTTAACCAAAGTGTGCTCTACGCCCTGAATGATTTAACGATAACCACCCGTATTCCCGGAAGGGTCGTCGAATTCTCTGCCATTATCAACAGAGAGTATATCTGTCGATTTATTGCTGACGGAATAATAATTGCGACTCCTACAGGCTCCACAGCATACTCCTTAGCCACAGGTGGTCCGATTCTCATCCCCACTACAGAGGCAATTATAGTAACTCCAATAGCACCGCATACCCTTTCAGTGAGACCAATTGTATTGCCTTCAGAGAGTGTGGTTGAAATAAAGGTCGGCACAAAAGGCCGGGCACTCTTAGTCGCTGATGGTCAACGGAGCAGATTAATACGTAAGGGACATAGAATAAAATTCACCAGGGCAAAGTATTATGTAAGACTTATCAAACCACTTCATACAACCTTTTTCCATACACTCCGCGAAAAAATGCAGTGGGGAGGACGGGAGGATGCTTAAATTATTAAAGGTGAAGAATTTTGCACTGATGGAAGATTTGACAATAGACTTTGAAGATGGATTGACCGTCGTTACCGGTGAAACAGGTGCTGGAAAATCAATGATTGTCGAGGCAATTGCCACATTATGCGGAAGTCGGATGGAGGATGTGCTCATCCGCAGCGGTAAGAACTTTGCAGAGATAACAGGTATTTTTGGAATAGGGGAACTTTTGAAAGAAAGGTTGATAAAATCTGGCATTGAAGTCGATATTGACATCATCATTAGACGAAAAATCGAACGGGGGAAGAGGCAAAATGCATACATAAATGATCAAGTCGTGAGTCTCAATTTACTCAGAGAAGTGGCCCAGGAAATGGTTGACCTTATTGGACAATATGAAAACCAGTCCTTATTTTATGCGAAAAACCACTTACTCCTTTTAGATTCGTTTGCTGGGATAAATAATGTAAGACAGGTGTATGCAAAAACCTATAACGAATATAAAGGTCTACAGAGTAGGCTGGATGATCTCCTTGAAACAGTGAAACAAAAGGATGAGAAGACAGACTACTTGAAATACCAGATTGAAGAAATCGAAAAAGCTAAGCTTCAGCCAGGAGAAGAAGAGACTTTGATGGAAGAGAAGAATCTCCTTCTCACGAGCGAAAAACGCTCTGTGCTCTCGGCTGAGATCATAACGCACCTCTACGAAGCCGAAGGTTCGGTGCTTGAAAACTTAGCCAAAGTAGAAAAACAGCTTGCCGAACTGAGTACACTCGACCCAAATCTTGGAATAATGCACGAACGGTTAGATTCTTTGCTTTCATCAGTAGACGATATTTACCGCGAGATGAGTAGTTACCACAATCGAATAGATTTTTCTCAACAACGCCTCGATGATGTCGTTGAGAGATTAGAGACAATAAATAAGATAAAGAAGAAGTATGGTAAGACAATAGACGAAGTGTATAATTACCTGGCCCTTATTAAGAAAGACTTGACTCTCATCGAGACTCACGATGAAGAAGTAAAGAGAGTAAAAGGAAACTTGGCTGAAATTAGGAAGAGAATGTATGAACAGGCTGAAGAGCTCTCAAAAACCCGACACACTGCAGCAGTTTCTTTAAAGAGAAGTATGTTACAGCTCGTATCCCAGCTAGGCATGAAAAAGGCTCATTTTGAGGTAAGATTCACTGACAGAGAGATAAGCGAGACGGGCAAGGACGATGCAGAGTTTTATATCTCAACAAACCCTGGAGAAGAATTGAAACCTCTGCGGAAGATCGCCTCGGGCGGCGAAATCTCTCGAATCACTCTTTCGCTGAAGACAATTCTGTCGGGGGTCGATAAGATTCCCACCATAATCTTTGATGAAGTCGATACCGGAATTGGTGGGAGAGTTGCAGAGGCAGTAGGTGATCTTCTTGCGGAGGTGAGCAAACACCATCAGATCATCTGTATCACTCATCTTCCACAGATATCTGTTTCGGCAAATAACCATATCCTTGTCAGGAAGGAGATTAAAGGTAAAGAGACATTTACCAAGGTCGAAAAGCTAAGAGGAGAAATGAGAAAAATGGAGATTGCTCGCATGCTTGGTGGTAAAAAGATCACCAAAAAGACAGTGGATCATGCCGCTGAGTTTCTCCAAAAGACTCAGCGGAAATGAGTGTGCTGGGCTCGTGTCTTTCTTATGTAGTGAGAGGGCTATATTGTAGATAAATGGATATTAAAAAGCAACCGATAACAATCTCTAACATTATTACGCTCTCAAGACTCATATTATTACCGTTTATTGTCTACTTTCTGCTGAGCAATCAACGTCTTACTGCGTTCATCATAATGTCGATCTCATTACTCTCTGATGCTATCGATGGCTATCTTGCAAGAAAATTGCATCAGGAATCTGAGGCAGGGAAATTTCTCGACCCGCTCTGTGATAAAATCTCACTTATTGTCATCGTAATAACCCTTTTAGTAATTAACGCAATGCCCCTGTGGGGTGTCATAATCTTAGTCGCGCGCGATATCTTGATTCTTCTTGGCAGTTACGTCATGTGGAGACACAGATCTATAGTTTTTAAATCAAATATACTCGGAAAAATTACAGGTATTATACTTGGCGCTATCATCCTCGCGTTCACACTCAATTTACAGCGAACAGGAGAGATACTGCTGTATCTAAGCATCCCTGTAATAGTCGGAACATTGACCGTCTATTGGGGGAGATATATCAAGGTAATGAAAGGAGCACGATGAAACCCATATTCTTCACAAAAATGGAGGGCTCCGGTAATGATTTTTTGTTAATCAATAATTACAATGGATTGCTTAATGATATTGTCCAGGATAGTAACAAACCAGAGCTCGTAAGAAGAATGACGCATCGCCATTTAGGCGCTGGTTCAGATGGTGTACTCCTGATGGAAAAGGCAAATGATTTTCCCTTTGGTATGAAATATTATAATAACGACGGTAGTGAGGCACCGGTGTGTCTCAATGGTGCACGTTGTATTGTCGCTTACGCTTTCCGTTTAGGTCTCATTAAAGACAAGGGAAAATTCCTTTCTGCATATGGACCGATTGGCTTCTACTATAAGAATGGCTCAATCAGTATTGAAGTCCAGCCGCCCGTTGACATTAAGATGAATTTTAGTTTCACGCTGAATCGTAAGAAGATACGCGCTAACTTTATAAGGATAGGAGTCCCGCACTGCGTCATCTTCGCAGATTCATATGACGATATTGATATCAAAACACTGGGGAGTGCAATCCGCAGCCACAAGACCTTCAAACCAGAAGGTACCAATGTTAACTTTGTGAAGGTCGAGAATGACCATATCTATGTCCGAACCTATGAACGCGGGGTAGAAGATGAGACACTCTCCTGTGGCAGTGGTGTTTTGGCATCAGCCTACATCGCCACGAAGCTGTTTTTGGCGCAGTCACCAGTAACCTGCAAAACAAAGGGGGGAGAGTTATTGGCAACGATAAAAGACAAGCTTTATCTTGAAGGCACCGCGCACTATATATATGATGGTGTCTATTACTTGTAATAGAGAGTTTTAGAAACAAAGAAAGCATTAAAAATTACTCCAGTTGTTTAAACAACCCAAGCGTGAGATAGTGAACATTCCCTCCAACCTCTTCTCTATCAACAACAAAGGATGCGAATAGTTTTGGTGAAAGGTAACTATATTCTGCCCTTAAAAAGGTCGTCTTATTGAATGCAAACCCATAACCAGCAACTGGTCCATGCGCTCCTGATCCAACACGATAGCCTCCCCAGACTGCATGATTTGTCGGTCGGGGATTGTGGAGCAGTAGAGTTGATTGATAGGCAGTAAAATCAGCAAGAACCGCTCCTGTTATCCATTCTCCATCGCCCCACACAGTACCCATAATCACTGGTGAAAAAACAGATCTTAGGGTCATGACTGAACCATTCAGCTGCACTCCTGCATATGGTCTTGTATAAACTGCAAATCCTTCAACATCAGGATCTGACCATGCTAACGGCGCGCCGATCACTTCTAAACCACCAATTAGACCAAGCCATCCATGTTTACCCAAGGTGTATGACGGATTGTAGTACAAACTGAAGCTCGCAGATGGATAGGTTTGACTGTAGATTACACCTTCTTCCTTATCAATAATCCATTTGTTGTACGCAAACGCACCACCAATCTCATGTCTTACACCAGGAGTATTGTTGGGTATAATGAGCTCATTTTGAACATGTGGTGATATGACTCTTGCCGCACAATTTAGGACAAAACAACTGATACATATTAATAAATTTAAGATAATGTATACATTCTTTATCTTCATTGCCCCTCCTTTGATTTTGCGAAACAAAACATAATATCGTTGCAAACGATTTACGATTTTAATACTTTTTTGATTCTCGGCAATGCCCACTCGAGCTCTCTCTTTTTAATAATGAGCGGCGGCGCGAATCGAACGACCATCTCATGGGTCTCTTTGGCAAGGATACCCTGGTTCATTAATTTCTCGCAGTATCTCCTTGCTTTTTTCCTCAATTCCACGCCGATGAGCAGACCCTTTCCTCTAATTTCTCTAATGACTGGACTCTTAATACCCCGCAATGCTTCCATGAACCAATTTCCTAATTTATACGCCCTTTCAGGAAGTTTTTCTCTGATAATAACATCGAGTGCGGCAATGCCAATGACAGCGGCTAAAGGATTACCTCCGAACGTCGAACCATGGTCACCAGGATTGAGCACATCCATTATATGATTGTCACACAGAATGGCTGAAATCGGATAGAATCCACCACTGAGTGCCTTGCCTATAATGATTATATCTGGCCTCACGTTATCATAATCACAGGCAAAGAGTCTGCCAGTACGTCCCAGTCCTGTTTGAATCTCATCAGCAATAAACAAAACATTATGCTTTTTGCATATCTTGTAGCATTCTCGCAGATAGCCCCTGTCTGGTAAGACAACTCCACCTTCCCCTTGTATTGGTTCGATTAAGAAAGCCGCGGTATTGTTCGTTATTGCTTTCTCTAATGCCTGAGGATCGTTGTATGGAATCACGGTAAAACCTGGAGAAAAGGGACCAAATCCATCGTAATATTGCTTCTCAGATGAGAAGCCTACAATTGTGGTTGTCCTTCCATGAAAATTATTTGTGCACACGATAATCTCAGCGCGATTCTTTTTCACTCCCTTTTTATAATAGCCCCATTTTCTCGCAACCTTGATTGCCGTCTCTACTGCCTCTGCCCCTGCATTCATGGGGAGTACCTTTGCATAGCCAGTCAATAGACACACTTTCTTGAGGAAAGGAGCCATCTGATCATTATGAAATGCACGTGATGTTAATGTCAATCGACCTGCCTGCTTCTTTAATGCCTGCAGAATCTTCGGATGGCAGTGCCCTTGATTCAATGCCGAGTAGGCGCTGAGCATATCAAGATATTTATTGCCTTCAACATCCCATACCCAGACACCCTTGCCTTTCGTGAGCACTACGGGTAAAGGATGATAATTATGTGCACTGAATTCTTCTGTTAAGGTAATATAGGCTCTGTTTGTCTTCATTAAACCTCCGTTTAAGATGATTACAGAGATGCAACTGAAGATTACGGCGATGATATGGCCATAATCATATCTATTTTAATGATTTTTTTTACTTTTTCAAGGATAGGAATGTTGGTCTCAGTAGGAAAAGACATGCTACGACTGAAACTAAAAACGCAACAAGTGAGATAGTGCTCCCCATATTAAAATAGGGTGATATGTATGCAAATACAACTTCGTGCCTGCCTGCAGTCAGGTAGACTGTCCTAAAGGTGTAGTTGGCGCGCAACAGCGTACGCTCTTCACCATCAACAAAGACCTTCCAGTCTGGATGCCAGTTATCGAGTAATACCAAGAACCCTGAATGAGCACAATCTGTATTGCAGATCACTCTGTTTGCTGAGTACTCAGTAATCTCTACCTCAACGAATGGAAGTTCCGTCTCCTGGTGTGGAACATGTGGGTCTTGTTCAATAATTACAGCCTGCCGTGGATTATACGCCTCTGATTTTAACATGTTTAACGCATCTGATTCCTCGAGAAGATAGTAATTGGGTACAATATAGGCACGCGGCAAAACGTTATCGTTCTCATAGACCGAATACTGGCGACCATTGAATGCCAAATTGAATCTTGAGAGATATTCTTTAATCTCTGCAATGGTCCTCTGTGTCTGCATGTCATACCGCGAGATATCTTCAGGCAGAGTTGGACCAATTACATACTCTATGTTGAGCATATCTACAAATTTTGGATATTGAATAAGGTGCGTAGGAGTGAACATCACACTTGTACCTGCACCAATAAATTCTTGATAGCGCTGTATAGGATTTGGTATGTATCCCCCAGCACTCTGAATATTATGATAGAGAAGATATAAATCGGTGGCATGCCCATACCATGGCGTTGGAAATACGCGAAATACTCCCTTGTCCTTCTGTATGAACCTGACCACTTCATCGGCAGCGTAGTAGACCTTTGGACTCGGCGCAGTCAACAGAAATTTGGCAACAAGCGGTACTTGGTCTATTAACGTTATCGACATAGCAGCGATTGCGAATATCCATAGTTTTATCTTGTGCCTTATGGACACATAAATCATGATAAGGACAGCAACAAGAAAGGCAAAACTGCGCCAGATTCCATTAATAAATTCTGGAAAGTTAATACGAATGTTAGACATTTTCGCCTCGGTGATTCTCGGACCTAAGGTAGAGAGATATTTGCTCCTTAAGGATTCTTGCATTGATTGAATTATTGAATCCCTACCTGCGCTGCAGATGAATGCTGTGATCACAAATACTGCGATAAGTATGCCAGCAATAATATAGAATTTCTTTTTAAAACTGTTATCGTCCTTCTTTCTAACGAAAATACTGTCAAAACCAATAGCTGCTAGAACAAGAAAGCCAAAACTCACGAGGTAGAATACGAGGGCAGGCGCGCGGAAGAGTCTAAATCCGGGGATAATTGTGTAGAAGACTCTAAAAAATGGTGTATAGCCACCAAGTGCAACGAGGAGAACAACAATAATCTCTAATGTGTAAAACCTCACATATGGTCTTTTCCAGTAGAGAATAATGGCGAACAGGGCAAATAGGAGAGAGAGTATACCAAAGTATTCAATATGCATCTTGAAATGATTGAACCCCCAATAATTATTTAACAGACCCGAATACGTGGGAATGATTAAATCAATAATTTCATGAGGAGGAAGAGACCAGGATGTTGCATATTCGTAACCGCGTTCAACGCCGCGCGCTGCAGTACCCAGCCCTCCAAGAACAGGTAGCCAGACAGCAGCCATAAGAAGACAAATAACGATGATTGCACCAATACCATAGCCAATTATCTTAATAAGATCTTTCTTGGTATTCTCTTTTCTATGAACAACTAAATAATAGATACTGTATCCAAGGATAAATAATAATCCATAATAGGTTATTTGAAAATGCCCTTCATAGAACGCAAAGGCTGTGACAAGGGCAGCCAACAGGAAGTAGAACAGTTTCTTGAATTGCAGTCCACGATGGACAAAGAAGAGCATGAACGGAAATATGGCGATACTTGCTGCCCTACCCGCATGTCCTCCAGCAGGTGTCGTTGCGAGATTCCCGATAAACTGATATACGACAGCCCCGAGCGCCGCACTATATGGCGATAATCCTATTCCCTTCAGATACAAATACATACCGAGACCAGCCAGGAAGAAGAAGATGATAAAGGTGAGTGCCAAGACTACATGGGGTGGTATAATCTCCCTTAATTGAGCAAGTGGTGCTAAAGGACCACCCACCGGCGCACCAAGCACTGGAACACCTCCAAACACATGGGGATACCACAACGGCATCTCTTCCTGCTCCACAGTCCATTTTTCAAATGGATAACCGCCAATAAGATAATCCGAACCCGCAATCATCTTGTCGGCATTAAGAAATTGAGCAAAATAGATGAGTGGCAGTATTAAGAACAGAATAATCACCATCTTTTCCCAATGGTTCTCTACGAACGTGGGTTTTGCCTGAGAAGATTTTTTTACTTTGTGCTTTTTACTCATTGTGCAATATTAAGTATAAGTATATTTATGATACAGTCAAGGACACATTCTCATTGTTTATCGCTGCTTACAGCCCTTCGTACTAAGAGTCCTATAAAGAACATGATAGTCTCAAATACTATTATCCATACACGCGCGATAAAGCTCATCGCTATTGCCAAGGGCAGAGGCAGCTGTGATGACAACAGCAATGACATCATTCCCTCCCGTACACCCAAACCACCAGGAGCAAAGAGTACGATAAATCCAGCAATCCACGACAACGTGTATGCAGCTGCAAGGCTATATATCTGTGATGCGCTAATAGGGTAGATAGAGTTAATTAATAAAAAGAAACCTATTATTTGTGCAAGCCATACGCCAAAAAAGTAGATCGACAGTTTGAGCATATGCAGATACTTAATTTCCAACTTTATCAAAGGACGTCTTAAAATCTTCAAGGCAATATTTACGAGCCAATTGAGTAAAGGAGGATAAAGTATAATAAGCAGAACAACAATAAAAGCCATTGAAAGCAAAGGATGGAGCATCGCTGTATCCTTGGAAAAAATCAATGATATGAGGAACAGCACCAAATTAGTCAACATGAGTATACAGGTTTCAAGAATAACACTGAGCACAATGATTTCGCCCCGGATTCTCTCTGTTCTACAGAGATATACTCTCCCTAATGTATACCAGATGCCGCCCGGTACATACTTTGCGATTTGCGATGTCGAAATAATCCAGAAAGCCTTGGGGAATCGAATAATTTCACCCAACTCTTTTATGATATTCTTCCACCCTAAAGTGAGCATCAAAAAATAGATGAAGAGAAACACAAACGAAAGAAGAAGGCTAAAGGGCCCAAACCTCAACTCAGCGAAAGGAATTTTCTGCCAATTTGATATTAAAGTAGTAATCAGAAAATAGAAGATGATCAAAATGATTGTGATTGATACGATTCTCTGTATGGTCTTCACAAAGTAACTATATATTAATAAATTGAGTTGTCAACATTGTTTGTACACATAAAATACGGTGTCATATTGACAATCGTAGTAAATTTCGTATAATACGAGAGAGGAGATGAATGAAAAAGATTGACTATACATCCCCAAAAATAAGCAAAAAGGCTCAAGAGTTGATGGACCGCGATAAGAGAGTACTGTTTGGTGCACACACGAGGACAAGGGAAATCCCTCTGGTTGTCGATTATGCAAAGGGGGCGAGGGTTACTGATATAGAGGGAAAGACATATCTCGATTTTGGTGCCGGCTTTGCCGTTGTCGGCACTGGGCACTGCCATCCTGATGTTATAGATGCGGTTAACAAACAGATAAAAAAATTGATCCACATATCAGGCAGTGATTTCTATTATGAACCGCAGATTGAACTCGCTGAGAAATTAATAAAAATAACACCTGGCAAATTCAATAAGAGGGTATATTTCGGTAGTTCAGGCGCCGAGGCAGTTGAGGCAACCCTGAAGATTGCCCGCCATTTCACCCGTCGGCCACGAATGATTAGCTTCATTGGTGCATTCCATGGCAGGACCTTTGCGGGGATGACGATGTCCGGTAGCAAGAAAATTCAACGCGCCCGTTTTTCTTCATTGATACCTGAGGTCTACCACATTCCATTCCCCTATTGCTATCGCTGCATATTCGACAAAACGTATCCCGAGTGTACTAAAAAGGATTTCGACGGGATGCCTCTTCCCCACTGCCTCTCATATCTCACCGATGTCGTTTTTGAACGCCTTATTGATCCTGAAGATGTATCACTTATACTCGTTGAACCTATTCAAGGCGAAGGTGGTTATATTGTACCACCACAGGAATTTCTTCCTGCATTGCGGAAGATTGCGGATAAGTATGGAATAGTTCTTGCCTTCGATGAAATTCAATGTGGTCTCGGGAGAACAGGAAAGTGGTTTGCGTGCGACCACGTGAATACTGCACCGGATATCATCTTGATTGCCAAGGCAATAGCTTCCGGATTTCCTATGAGCGCTACTGTAGGTAAGGCGGAACTCATGGACCCAGAGGTCAATGCGATGGCCTGGCGACCCGGCGCGCATGGCTCAACCTTTGGTGGCAATCCGGTTATTGCGGCTGCTGGTGTTGCCTCTCTAGATATTATTGAGAACGGGCTGATTGAGAATGCTGCAAAGGTTGGTGATTTTCTCAAGCAAAGGATGATGGAGATAATGAATCGCCACAAAATAATTGGTGAAGTTCGTGGAATGGGATTAATGATTGGCATAGAACTCGTTCAGGATAAAGGGACGAAAGAACCCTTTCCGCAGTGCGTTACGACTAATGGAAAAAATATTAAAGAAGTCATTACTGGTGAATGCTTCAAGCAAGGGTTGATTCTCTATGGTGCAGGAACAAGTTCCTTACGTATATCTCCGCCTCTGGTGATCACTCAGGATGATGCAACTGGGGCTCTCAGAATTATCGAAGAGGTCATCACCGATGTGGAGAAACAATTATCATGATGAATCCAACAATCTTTAGGGAATACGACATTAGAGGAATCGCAGATACCGACTTGACCGACGATAATGTATATCTTTTTGCCCGGGGAGCTGGCACGTATCATAAGTCATTGGGCGGGAACAAAATCGTCATAGGCCGTGATGTCAGAATTTCCTCGCCGAGAATATCGACCACCCTGCAAAAAGGATTGAATGACGCAGGATGCGATGTGATCGACATTGGGCAGGTACCCACACCAGTATTCTATTTCTCTCAGTTTCACTATAACATCGGTGATGGCATAATGATCACGGCAAGCCACAATCCCAAAGAATTCAACGGTTTTAAAATCGCTCATAATAAGAGCACCATATATGGTAGTGAGATACAAAAGGTAAAAGAGATTATCAATAAAGGAGTCTTTGTATCGGGAAAGGGAAGCATTGAGAATCGTGATGTAGTCCCTGCCTACATCGAGCATGTGTTAAGTAATGTCAAGATCAAGAAAGGACTGAGGGTCGTAGTCGATACTGGCAATGGTACGTGTGGTCCTATCGTGGATGAAATTCTGAAGAAGCTCGAGGTGAATTATCATGTTCTCTACAAAGAACCTGATGGTAATTTCCCGAATCATCTTCCTGATCCAACAGTAGTAAAATATATCACAAAGTTAATAGATATGGTGAAAGAGGGTGATTATGATTGTGGTGTAGGCTTTGATGGCGATGGTGACCGAATCGGTGTTATCGATGAAAATGGAGAAATCATTTGGGGAGACGTATTGCTGGCAATATATGCTGAACGGATACTACAGAAGATGCCAGGGGCAAAGATTATCTTTGAAGTGAAGTGCTCAAAAGGGCTCATACAACGCATTGAAGAACTCGGCGGTGTTCCCCTCATGTATAAGACTGGTCATTCACTTATCAAGGCAAAGATGAAGTCTGAACAGTCTCCATTGGCTGGTGAAATGTCCGGTCATATATTCTTTGCAGATAGATATTATGGATATGACGACGCAATCTATGCGGGTCTCAGGCTACTGGAAATAATCGGTGAAGACGAAAAATTGTCCGCCTTGGCTCGTAAGGTACCGAAATATTATTCTACGCCGGAGATTAGAATCGAGACAGCCGATGAAAAAAAATTTGAAATCGTTGAGGCACTTAAGACATTTTTCAAAAAATCCTATACAGTCATTGATATCGATGGCGTTAGGGTAGATTTCCCTGACGGCTGGGGACTGGTAAGAGCATCGAATACACAACCAGCCCTTGTTTTGAGATTTGAATCAAAGACCGAAGCGAGACTTGAGGAAATAAAAAAATTAATTTGTGATAAGCTGGAAGAATTTAAAGAGAAGGTTTGAACAGAGAAGTCCAAATGTCAAACATCAAATGTCAATTCAATTCCCAATACAGAATATCAAATTACGCATTCCATAATTTGTCATTTGACATGGATTTAGCATTTGGTTTGTGGAATTTGTCATTCAATAGAGAACTTTTATAGCAATGTCTCTGTACTCCAATAGCCTTCTGTCAATCTTTTTAAGCCATTAGCAAGGATTGGTAATGATTACTCTATTATGCTTAACATTATTATCTACCCATGCAGATGATGTGTTCCTTCCCCAATGGATGACTCCAGAGGAACGTCTCAGAATAGATGAAATCGGAAAGGAACACACTGTCACTGCTCCGCCAGGAGAGTGGGTCGAAACCCCCGGTGAATTTGAACCATTGCAGGGAGTTTTCATAACCTGGCGATATGGATATGGATCGAGCCAGGACGTGATATTTCGCGAAATCGTGCGTGAGGTAGTTGAAACATGTAAGTCTTTTATCGTTGCAAGGAGCAGTTCAGAGCAGAGTGGTATTGAAAATTATTTGAACAGTGGTGGGGTGCTCCTTGATAGTGTTGAGTTTATGATCTTCCCCAATAACACAATCTGGATCCGAGACTATGGTCCGTGGTTCATGCGCAAACAGGATAATACAGAAGGGCTCGTTGATTTTATCTATAATCGACCTCGGCCTGACGATGATACTATGCCTTGGCGAATTGGTGACGAATGGAGCATGCCAGTGTATGGATCACCACTGACACATGCTGGCGGTAACTTTATGGTCGATGGTCTGGGAACTGGTTTTGCCAGTGATCTTATTATTGAGGAAAATCCATCATATACACCTGAAGAAATTGATTCATTCATGATTGAATACAGTGGTATTGAGCAGTTTATAATCATGCCGAGAATCAGCATTGAATATACCCATCATATCGACCTGTGGGCAAAAATCTTGAACGACACCCTTGTGATGGTTGGTGAGTATGCCTCCGGTCACCCCAATTATAATATCTTGAATCAAAATGCAGATTCAATTAGTCGATGTAAGAATCGAGAAGGTTATTACTACAAAGTAGTGCGGATGCCGATGCCCTGGTCTATGTCGAATTCTCCTCCTTCCTATCTCAATTCGCTCTTCGTCAATAACAAAGTGCTCGTTCCACTCTGGAAAATGGCAGAGGACGATACTGCACTCTTTATTTATCAGCAGTTGTTTCCTGACTATGAAATCGTCGGCATAGACTGTTCGTCCATGGCTGGGTCTGGCGGCGCAATTCATTGTATCACGATGCAGGCACCCAGTCCACACTTTATTCATGTAAAGCACTATCCACTCCAAGATACTACAGAGACGCTCAATGATTATCGGATACGGGCAGAGATAGTCAGCTCGAGTGACCTGCTCACTGATTCAACACTCGTTTTCTATAAAATAAATGATGGTCCGTTTACTACGACAACAGTATCTGCTGTAGTTGATACACCAGGCGTATATGAAGGATTTATACCAGCCCAATCTGCAGGTGATAGCGTCCATTACTATATGTTGGCCAAAAATAGCGAAGAAATCAGGCGCACTTCGCCAAAGAGCGCACCTGATCACATCTATTCTTTCTATATAAAGCCACTCATTGTCATTGAAGAAACACACGATACTCGATTCACATATGGCGTAATGATCTATCCAAATCCTGTTCAGAGAGAATTAACATTTGTTCTTAATCTTCCTGATAGGACACAGGTAAAGATCGAGGCCTATGATGTACTCGGACAAAGAGTAAGAGTTGTTATCGATGAAGTGCTCGATACAGGCTCACATAATATCCGATGGAATCTCAATGATGAAAGGGGACGTGAATTAGCACAAGGAACATATTTCTATCGAATAACGACTGACGAAGGAACAAGGATAGGGAAGATACTGTTTATACACTAAATACGAAATTCGAAATACTAAACAATACCAAAATCCCAATATCAAAACATTGTTTAATCACTTGAAATTAAATATTTGAATTTGTCCCAATTTACGAGGATCCTCGTTTTTGAAGAAACAAAAACGGGATTTAGAATTTTGTGCTTAGAAATTAGAATTTAAGGAACGTGCTGAGACTACATAGGCGGTATGGGGAATCCGGTAATCGATTTAAGGCTCTCCTGAGTCTTCTCGGTTACCTTTTTCTTGACATCATGAAGTGCTGCCAAAATGAGGTCTTCAAGCATTGCTATGTCCTTCTCTTCCAAAACCTGAGGTTCAATCTTGACAGACAGAACATTCTGCTCGCCATCCATTTCTATCTTCACCATTCCACCACCTGCACTGCCCTCAACCTTTATTTTCCGCAATTCCTCGAGCAGCTTTGTCTGTAATTTTTGTGCCTCGCGCAAAATATTTTTCACCTTAACTCTCCTCTTTCGGCGGGTTCACCTTACTTCCTCACCATCGAATAGAACTCTTATTGTCTGTATTAAATTATCGTCCTCTTTCTTCTGCTGAGTAATTTCAACATTCAGCGTAACATTAGCGTTCAGGAGGGTTTTCAAAATAGATTCCAATTTCGTTTGTTTGCTTATTAGTTCTCTTTTAGAAAATTCATTTTCGACAAAAATCGTGACACCATTACTGCTTTTTTTTATCTCTGCTTTATGAATAAGCCCAGCCAACTTTGGGGTACTCTTCTGTAAACCTTGACACAGGGCTTCTTTAATATCGACATCTTTCTTTGAAGAGGATGCATTACTAATGCTTCCGCTATTCTGTTTTTCAGGATTTGTGAAATAGAGTATTAGTTGGCTAAAAAGAAGTTCGGTCGCAATTCGAACATTCATAGACCGTTTGATCATCTCCTCATTTCTGAGACAAATATCGAGCATATGAATGATTTCGCCCTCGTTAAGCTGTATCTTCTGTAAGTAATCAATCTCTTCGTTACTCAATTCGAGGAATTCTTGAGGTAGGTCATTTTTGGTAAGAAGTGCAGCACGCAAATAATTGGTAAAGCCGCGATAGATCTCTATAGGATCTGCACCTTCTTCAATTCCCTTATTAAGAATGAGAACCACACCTTTTAAATCTTTGGCAATGATTTTGTTTAAAAGTGCAAAATAGAAATCACTTCCTAAGAAACCAATTAATTTAAATACATCATCTTCAGTAATTTCACCTTCAACGAACGATGCTAATTGCTCGAGGATGCTCTCTCCATCCCGAATGCTCCCGTCAGCACGAATGGCAAGATAGTGTAAAGCTTTATCGGTTATCTTAATTTCCTCTTTCTCTGCGATTATCTGTAGTCTTGAGATGATCTCTTTCACAGAAAGCCGTTTGAATACAAACCGCTGACACCGTGACAGGATAGTGGCTGGAACCTTTGTCGGGTTTGTCGTCGCGAAGATGAAAATCACATTTGGGGGTGGTTCTTCGAGCGTTTTGAGCAAGGCATTAAACGCCTCTTGGGTGAGCATATGAACTTCGTCGATGATATAGATTTTGTAGCGACCGCGTAATGGTGCATATTTCACACCCTCTCTGAGATTTCTGATCTCTTCAATGCCCCGATTTGATGCCCCATCAATTTCTATAACATCAACGCTCCTGCTCAGAGTAATCTCTCGGCACGCTTGACATTCTTGACACGGATGAATTGTGGGACTCTCAATACAGTTTAAACTTTTCGCGAGAATCCGTGCCGTTGTCGTTTTACCAATACCACGCGGTCCAGCAAAGAGAAAGGCATGGCCAATTCTTCCACTCTTTATTGCCCCCTTTAAAGACAGCACCACGTGACTCTGACCAGTCAATTCATCAAAATTCTGAGGACGGTATTTTAGTGATAGAACACGGTGAACCATTCAGAACCTCATTACATTCGGTAATATCAAAACTCCAAACATCAAATACCAAATGAATTCAAATTTCAAATTCTCCAAATTCAAAATCACTTTAGTCATTTAGTACTTTGATATTTGTTTGTAATTTGGATTTTGGAATTGGGGATTTTCCATTTTAGAATATTTATGTAGACGACGATGAGAGCGATAATGCCATGTAATTTTCAACCAGAACCTCCTAACGTGTCATAATCCGGTCGTGCAACTCCCTTTGCCAGTCCTTCCAGGAACAGTAAGGCGAAGAGCTCAGATTAGGCTCCCTCATGACCAGCCCTTTCCTACTTACCGCTGCTTCTTTCCAGACCTAACGGGGTTTGTAGACGGTACCATCATAAGACCCAATCCTCATCACCCTTCAACACTTCCTGTTGCCCCTGAAAATCCAGACTCAAAATGGAGTATTCGACCCCGCATAAGCGGATTTCGGGTCATCCCTTACGGGATTCAAGGCACCGCTAGCTCCCCGCTTAGCACGACCGGTTTTTATCTAACGAAATCTGTCCTTACGAACAAAAATTCACTCGGCTTGATACCACAGGTACCGATTCCCCTCCTTACCAGTTCTGTCTGAAAAATTTCCACATTTTTCAGGTTCACCTCTGCGAGCCGCTGATATTCTGGCGTCCGCATTTTCAGGTTGAGTGCACCATCACTTGGCCAATCAAGGAGTTTCACCATATATCTCTTGGCAACCTCGGGATTTCTTGAGATATAAGCCAGTGTTGCTTCGACCGCATTCTTTATTCTAATTGCTGCCAATCTGTTCTCTTGCTTAACAAAATTTTTGCGCATCACAATAGCTGCATATGGCATAGAGGAAACGATATAATAAGAGACCACTCCTTCAAGTAACATCTGGTACCCTTGATACAAGAGATATCCACGATACGGATCAATCAGATAGATGGCATCTGCCTTATTATCTTCGATTGCAGAGTCGAACTCGTCGAGCCCCAGTGGGACTTTCGTGACTTTGGTGACTCCCTCCTCTTCCATTTTGCTGAGAATGAGGTTGACTATGTATTCATCCTGCACTAAATGACCCAGCCGCTTACCTGTCAGATCTCTCAATCTCCTTATCTTCGAGTTCTCCGGTATTATAATCGCATCGAGTGATATACCTGATTTCAATTCAACAGACCCGCATGCCTTCACGGTATCGCCATTAACACTCGGTGATATCATTAACCAATACCATGGGACAGCGGCAATATCGTATAGACCATCTTTCAAGCCCTGTAGTGCGTCTCCTTGAATATCAACAAACTCTGCTTCGATATTTTCAATCACAAAATAAGGCCGTGACGTATCTTCTTTTGCTATATAGAACGGTAAGGAGGTATATGATTTATCAACGCCAATCTTAATCTTTGAGGGTAATGATTCTTTATATTGTGGATACCCAACAACAAACAACAAAGCAATAATGCCCAGAAAGATAAGGACATTCAACAATCTCTTGCTCGCTGTTATACTCATTACTGCTCCTTCTGAAGTTCTTCTACTTTCATAAGATATTCAAGCGCCTTTTTGTTATTCCCCAATTCGCGATAGCAGTATGCGAGATTAGTCAGTGCATCGATGTTCTCAGGGTCGAGTTCGAGAACCTTGCCCTCATAAATGTCAATTGCTTTCTTGTAGTCCTTGAGTTGAGAATGGCATACTGCGCTATAAAACCATGCATAGACATCATCTTCTTTGAGCTGTGTGATTCTTTCAAAATTACTAAGTGCATCTTTAAACCTTTTCATCTTAATAAGTATCTCGCCTACATAAAAGAGTGCATCCAAATCATCGGGTAGTACTCCAAGACTCTTCTGTATATTCTCCAAGGCGAGGGCATCATCTTTGAGATTATAGTGTGCCATTCCTAACCAATAATAAGATCGTGCTAAGCCCTGAGATGTTTTGAAGAATCTATCAACGCGATCCTTCATCGCACTCAATCCTGCATCTATCCCCAATTGCACCCTTATCAGCTCATCCAATTCATCGTTCTTCTTCTCGTTCCACAATTTAATGATTTTAAACGCCAGGTCTTGATCAACTTCAGGCAGGTTCTGGAATAGCATCTTCGCATCTCTTTCATGCCTAATATTAAAGTATTCAACGGCCTTGTTAAATTTTACCACTGATGAATCATACATTCTCTTGTCATAAAATTCTTTTCCAACGAGAAAATACGCATCGGGGTTTTCCGGATCAATACTGAGTGCCTTGGCATATGCCTTATTCGCCATTTCTCTGTTACCCATCTCACCATACAAACCACCTTCCAGTATGTACGTACTCACATCATTCGGATTGAGTATTTTTGCATATCCTAGATTTCTCACTGCATGCTCATACATCTTCTCTTCTCTTAGGGTGAGTGCGGCATTGTAGAATGCCTGACGATATGCCGAGATATTTTTTTTGTCTCCAAGCAACCAGTTAATTGTCTTCGCTGAATCGATGGCAATGCCATCCTCAAATGCCTCACTTGCTTCAGTCCACCGAGACAATCCAATCTCTGCTTTAGCCAAGAGAACATACAACTCATAATCATTAGGGGTATCCTTGAGACCTATAGATATCTGTTCTTTTGCCCTTTCATAATCCTGTTGTTCAATATAGATTCGAGCAGAATTCTTGGGAGCTGACGGACAGCCAATGAAGAATATAATAATGAGGGCTAACACAATCAATTGCTTCATTTTTCCTCCTTAATGGTAATTCTATTTAATTTTCGGTGAAAGTCAATACAAAAATAAGGCTTGATTTTTCAGGGAATAAGCCTATTATTACATTATATGTCAATTGCTTGTCTTTTCACCCTCTTTGTTACTACCTACCATCCTCTCGTTGTAGATTCTCTCATTTTCACTATCGATATCGAAAAAATGGAGGCAAAGGAACAAACAGTATCTGGAACGATCATCGATTATTGCATAGATGATTTTCTGTATGTGCTCACCGGTCGTGCGCTCTACAAGCTTGACTGCACATTTCTCACAATAGAGGACCACATTCCCTTACCACAGCGATTCAACTATCTTGCTGTGAATAATGCTGAAATTATATTAATCACGACAAATGAAATCGTCATTATCGATAAACATAACTTTGCTTTCAAAAGAGGAATTGGAATAGAACAAGGTGACTATCGACCAATGACCATACTCGATCGAGCCATTCCAGCAGAGAGAGCGAACTTTATCTATCTGATTGTCGACTCAGGAACAAAAAGTATTTTGAAAATCTTTGATTTGAAGAGTGGAGAACTGAGGAGGAAGCTTACGGTTGATAAAATAGTATCAATTATTTTCAACGAAGAGACACACAGGTTCATTACTCTCGATATCAATAATAGATTAACTACTTATGACATGTTGCTCAAGAAAAAGAAGTCGGTGGGACTTCAATTTGAAGGTGTATGGTTCGACAGGTTTCAGCACGGCTACATGGTATACAGTCCACACGGTGTATTTTTTGTGAATCAGAGTGGAAAAGTGATTGATTTTCAAGCAATTACCTTTGAGGAAAAGAGCATTAACGATAAATTTATCCTTCTCACCAAAAAGGGTATCGTATTCCTGGACTCATTAACCTTAAGACCCAAGGGATTCTTTCACGTTATTCAAAGGATTAAAAAATTGCTCACGATCCAAGCACCTCACGCACAATACGTCATCATGCTCGATACTCATTATCGTCTTCAAATAATTAACATCGCATCGATGGAGATACAATCAATAACAAAGAAAAAGATGGTCGCCAAAGAAGCTGCGCTCATTGCTCCTGCCAGAACTGATTCACTCTGGTACTTCCAGCTCGGAGCGTTTGCGAACTACGAGAATGCTGTAGAAATGTATAATAATGTCAAAAACAACATACCAGTCTTTATCGATTCCGCAGACCTCTATCGTGTCAAATTCGGCGGCTTTCACGATAAAATGAGCGCAATCGAGATTATTGGCAACCTCGATGGCTGGTTTTTGTTCCATGAAAAGGTTGAACAGGCAAGCACCATTCAATTCTCTGTAGACGCAGAGAAATATATTTTAGAAGACGGTATCATTAGAAAGGAGTGACTATGAAAGAAGTAATAAAAACAACAGATGCGCCAGAAGCAATAGGACCCTACTCTCAGGCAATTGTTGCAGGAAATTTTATCTTTACCGCAGGACAGATTGCACTCACTCCAGACACCAATACATTAGTGCAGGGAAATGTCGCTGTACAGGCCGAACAGGTTTTGAAAAACTTGAAAGCGATTATTGAAACAGCGGGTGCTGATTTATCTTCTGTAGTAAAAACAACTGTCTATCTCACAAAACCAGAAGATTTTGCGCCAATGAACGAAATATATGGATCATATTTCAAGAGTGATCCTCCTGCGCGCGTGACCGTCTTTGTAAATTCACTTCCCAAAGGTGCCTTGGTTGAGATCGATGCAGTTGCTCAATTATAAAAAAATAGAGAAAAAACTAGGTATACGCTTTAAGCGACGCACATTATTAAGACAGGCCCTTACTCATTCATCTTATTCATCGACCACAAAGGCAAAGACTACATATACATCTAATGAAACGTTAGAATTCCTCGGCGATGCTGTTTTGGAATTGGTAATAAGAGAATATCTTTTAAAGAAACTCCCCAGGACCCGCGAAGGAAAGTTGAGTGAATTGAAAAAGCGGTATACGAATACAGATACCTTATACAGAGCCGGCAAAAGGCTTGGTTTGGGTGCATTTCTATTAATGAATAAAGGGGAGGAACTGACTGGCGGACGCAAACGACCCTCCAATATTGCGGATTGCCTTGAGGCAATCATTGGTGCTCTGTATCTCGATCGTGGATTAAGGTATGCTGAGCAGTTTATCAATGATGTATTGTTAACGAGGAGAATAACGCAATTAAGAGATTATAAATCGCTTCTTAATCAGTGGGTGATGCACCATCAATCAACGGTTACGTACAAGGTAGTCAAGGAAGAAGGACCATCTCATCACAAGATATTTTATGTAAATCTCTACGTGAATGGGAGACGAGCAGGACAAGGTTCAGGCAAGACAAAGAAGAAAGCAGAGCAGGCAGCAGCGAAGGAATTCTATACAAAGAAGAGCAAATGACTAATATCAAATTCCAAATAAATGCCAAATGAAAAAAAATGATTTGATATTTGTCATTTAATATTTGAATTTCACTTGAAATTTTTCATTTGGACTTTGAAATTATTTTAACAAATCCTTCATCTGCATCCAGCTCTACAAGTTGACCATCAGGAATGAGTGACACTGCACCCCTGAGCACAACTGCAGGAACGCCGAGTTCCCGCGCTACCATAGCCGCATGGCAAATCAAGCCTCCCACTTCAATGATAACACCTGAACAAATGGTGAAGAGTGGTGTCCATCCTGGGTCAGTATGATGGGTAACCAGAATTTCTCCCTGTTTGAGCTTACGACTCTCTCTAAAGTTGCTAATAATCCGCACCTTTGCCTTGACCTTACCAAAAGAGAGGGGTTCTGCGGAGAGAATGTTGGAGGCTGCAGCAAATGGGGTAATACGTTCGCCGGTCTCATAGATGATTTCAGGTGCGACTATTTGTTCATAGGTACTCCACTGTTTCTTTCTCAGGAATATACGCTGTAAGATCTCCACCTTCTCATAATGACTCTTGCTAACGCCCTCTATGTCTGGTAACGTAAGGAAGAATATATCTCGCTCCTTTTCAAGGAAGCCACTCCTCTGCATGATCCTTGCCATAACGAGGAGCTGGTCCTTTATCTTTGATCCAAACCTGAAATAGATATGTTTTCCATTTTCTCTAAACGGCGTGAAGGCTTCGATTCGTGGAATAAAGAGTTTGAGCAGAAAACGCTCGAAGGGACGAGAGGTATTGAGCAAATCGTGTATCAACCGTGTACGATCAATGTCACGTTTCTCGGTATCTTCTGCTGTTCTAATCAACCCATACACCAAATCAGGGTCTTCACGCCAGTTTATGCTCGCGACGTCAAACTCTGCAGGTCCTCGGTGTCCAAACTCCTGTAAAAATTGGTCGAATTCTGTGCGGAAGGTGTCATCGGTTTTGTGGAGATGCCTTAACCGGGAGATTGTCAGCCTTTTCAATTTCCTCTTCGCAATTGCCGCTAGATTATTGACTGCGAGGACCATCTCACCAGTCTTATCGAGAATACCGAGTATCGTCTTGCGTGCGATTGCACCACCCTTTTTTCCCAGCCTCAGACTGAGCAGTTTGCTCAATAGCGCAAGATAAAACGCGCTCAAGAATATGCCGCCGAAATACCGACGGGTGAAGCGCTTTAGAATTAGTTCAAACCACTTTTGTACATTTTGCAGACCAAGTGCTAAGTCATCCACCGGTGTGAGTGTCTTGTGGACAACATCAAATGCTGCGTGCGATTTCGCCATTTTTCTTGACATCCAGCCATAACGGAAAAACCCAAGACCGATATAATAGCTTAGCCTGAAGATTGAAATGATAGTGAATACATACATTTTGAATCGGGGAACAGGTTCTGGCAGCCTCCGTATATCGACCGCCTTGAACGCAGACACAAATTGAGGATCGATTGCCTCACCACCTCCGATCAGATCGATGACAGGACCAATTGCTTTCATAAATGCTATTGTATTATTAACATTCCAGTATAGTCTGCCTGAAAGGAGCTCGACTGGACGAAAATTATAATACTGTTGCCTCGTGATGGGAAACTCAAATACATCGGTGAACATGTATGGAAAGAAAACACCATCAAATATTGACCAGCACAATGGTGATATTGGGTCGGGGATTGTCTCTCGCACATTAGCGTTTGTCCAGACTGTACAGTGTCTACGAGGCACTGCTTTCTGCACGAGTACTGGCCGTGACTGCAGCACGCAGCATCTGCCATTCGCAATCGCCCATTCGATGTCCTGCGGAGATTTGAACAATCTCTCTACCTTCTTGCCGATATTCATGAGCTGAGCAATCTGATCCTCGGTGAGCATATCTTTGCCTTCTTTCTTGATCACATCTCCCCTAATGCGATATCGTGTTGGTGTGATCTTACCCGAAACCAGTTTCTCGCCTGTTCCTCGACAGCACTCTATGAGTACTTCTTGCACAGAGAATGGACTCTGGGTAACCATAACACCGCTGATATCAGGTTTGAGTTGATGTTGAATAATCACTGCCATATCACCACGTGGAATTCTCATCGCCTCACAGTATCTCTTCACCTCTACCGAATCATTCGATTCCCAAGTACGAATAATTGCCGCCAGCACATCATCTACATTACTCAGATTAAGTGTTGTAGTATACATTCCCGCAAATGATGCTCCTGATAGATCTTCGACTGTACCTGAAGAGCGAATGGCGATGGATCCTTTTTCGAAAAATTGCTCAAGCACCTTCCTCAATTCACGCTCGAGTTGCGGCATTATTTTTTTATGTTTCTTAAAATCTTGGTATGCCTTTGTCGTCACCACACAAAATTCAGGAAT
>Ga0209427_10000651_pt1 | contig 37763 bp, 37 predicted proteins | sample DeeMarSWOR136_30_FD_187465 | JGI IMG/M metagenome (GOLD analysis project Ga0209427, IMG submission 187465) | Marine sediment microbial communities from White Oak River estuary, North Carolina - WOR-1-36_30 (SPAdes) (version 2) | ecosystem: Environmental > Aquatic > Marine > Intertidal zone >...
CAGCGGTGAGACTCTCGAAGACGTTGTTGCGGTAGAGCTGCAGGTGGCGCGCGGCCGGGAATCGCCCGTCGGCGACGATGCTGGCAGGGTCGACCTGTTCATGCAGCACCGCGTCGATGAAGCATTGCTGGATTTCGCGCAACGAAGGCGCCATCGCATTAATTCTCATGCCAGGATGAACGAGCGGAGCGAGTAAGGTTTGCTTTTCGGCGCGCGCCCTTCGTCTCGGCAACCGTTCCTTGCGTTGCGCTACCTGCTGTCTCCCTGCTTTCGTCGTCCCAATCGGCGACAGCATCGTGTGCGTCCATGATGACGTCTGCCAGTTGCGCTTCCTCGACCAAAACCTCAAGCGCCGGTAGATCTGCGTCCCACTCAATTAGCGTTGGGCGTCGGCCAAGGCGGGCGATCGTATAGCGATACAGTTTCCAGACCGGTTCATGGACACGCGCATTGTGGGTGTCGATCAGCATCTCCCCCTCGGGATAGACGTTGACTGTGTATCCGGCGAGGTGTATCTCCTGCACTGCGTGCGCCGGCATGGCGTCGATGTAGGCAGTGGCGTCGAACCCGTGGTTGCGGCTGCTTACGTATACGTTGTTCACATCGAGCAGCAGCGCGCAGCCGGTGCGCCGCGTGACCTCGGCCAGAAAATCGGGTTCCGGAATGGTCGAATGCCGGTAGGTCAGATAACTCGACGGGTTCTCGATCAGTAGCTGGCGGCCGAGTAGTTCCTGCGCCTGTGCCACGTGCGTGATGAAGTGCTCGAGCGCTTCTTCCGTGTAGGGCAGTGGCAGTAGGTCATTCAGGAAGGTGCCGCCCACCGAGCACCAGCACAGATGATCTGACACCAGCGCCGGTTCGAAGCGATCGACGAGGCGCTTGAGCTTGGCGACGTGCTTGCGATTCAGCGGGTCGGTTGATCCCAGCGACAGCCCTACGCCATGCAGGCTGAGCGGGTAATGTGCGCGTGCCTGTTCCAGATAGTGCAGTGGGGCGCCACCGTCGCCGAAATAGTTCTCGCTGTGTACCTCGAGGAAGCCAACGGCGGGGCGCGCGGCGAGCAATTCTCGATAGTGCGCGGCGCGCAAACCGATTCCCGCGGCAGCGGGAATCGGACGCGCGCCGAACGGGGACGGCGTGGTTGTCGCGCCGGACACTTAGCCCTTCTTCAAAGAGCCGCCAACAATCTTGTCGCACGTGCCTTTCGGCACATAGAGCCAGGCATCCTTCTGGCCGTCTTTCGTCGCCGTTCCGGCACAGGCACTGGTGTTAGTTTGGCAGTCATTTTTTCCGGCTTTCGAAATGCCGTAGCACTTCTCCATCTTGGCGTCGGCGGCTGTCACGGGCCCGGCAAGGCCGACTGCAATGAGGCCAGAAATGGCGGTGGCAGCAAGTGCGTGGGTGCTCTTCATTCGGCGATCTCCTGATTGTCGGTTGTGGATGTCTATTTGGTCTGGACGGAAGCGACGGGCTGCAGCGCGCCACCCGCGAGTTTGAGACAGGTACCCTTCGGCACATAAACCCAGGCATCTTTCTGAAAATCCTGTTTGGCAGAACCGTTGCAGGCTGACGACGCGGTGGCGCAGTCGTTCTTGCCAGCCTTGGAAACGCCATAGCAGCGCTCCTGCGCGGCGCATTGCACCAGATCCGCAGCTTGCGCCTGCCCGGCGAGGGCCACCAGTCCGCCAATCACGGAGGTGAAAAGGAAACTCATCGATTTGGTCCGCATGTCAGAGGTGTTCCTGTTGGTTGGGTCTGGGCGGCAGTGTGGCGCGCGCCCATGGATCTGGACTGTTGGTCGCGCAGCGTCAGCGAACCTTACAGAGTATTTCCGGGGAGAATTGTGCGGCGGCCGCCGCGTGTGGTGCTTATTTCCCGCGAGGCGAGCGGCGCGGAGATGTTTTCCCCTGCCGGACGCGCGCGGTGATACGTTCGCGCGCCGCCGGCGACAGGGTAACCGATGTACCGGCTTCGGCAGCACCCATTCGGGAGGCGGCGTCGTGCAGAAAAGCGATCTGCTGCTCGAATCGTCGGCAAGCCGCGCAAATCAGGAGATGCGTGCGCAGCGCAATCCGCTCGCGCAGTGTCAGGCGCCGGTTGAGTGCATCTGAAGCGAGGCGCGAAGCCTCTTTGCAGCTAGTCATCATGAACTTGGTGTTTCCTGCCCGAACCAGTTCTGCTCGAGGCACTCGCGAAGCCGCAGGCGGGCCCGATGCAGGGTGACGTAGAGGTTGGTCGCAGAGATGTCGGCATTCTTACAGAAATCACTGACCGACAGGCCCTCGATCTCGGTGGCCGCGAAAGCGGCCGCCTGCTGGGCGGGTAGGGCCGCGAGGCAATCGCGCAATATGTCCCAGAACTCGCTGCTCTCCAGCGCGCCATCCGGGTTCTTCCACGGGGCCGGCGTTTGGCGCCAGTGGTCTTGTGCCTCTTGGGCAAACAACCGGTCGACGGCATCGGCATCCGCCGCGAGATCCTCCAGTGCGACCTCCCGGTGGGCACGGCGAAGGTAGTCAATAATCTTGTGCTTGAGGATACCTGTGAGCCACGTGCGTTCGGCCGATTCACCACGAAAATTGTCGTGTGCCCGCCAGGCCGCGAGCAGCGTTTCCTGTACGAGATCCTCGGCGACCGCCGAGTCGTAGACGCGATAGTAGGCGTAGCGGTACAGCGCGTCGCCGTGTTGCGCAAGCCACGTAACGGGTCCGGTTACCGGTGGACTGGCAGCTGATACTGCCTTGGTCTTTTTCGACGTCATGCGAGCCATGATAGTCGCGGAAGTGATTGTGTCACGCAAGGCCGTGCCGCGCCGAATCGGCCGTGTCAGTTCCGGGCTATTTTATCGAGGCAGTTGAGATAGCCCTGTTCGTCAGGTTGGGTGCCGTCGCGCTGCGCCTGCCAGAGCATCTCGCCAAGGCACTCCATGACCTGGTGTTGGGCGGCATGGGCGTCGCCCCGCCGCGCACAGAGGGAAACATAGCGGGCACGCAACCCGCGCGGCTGATCGAGCGCAAGCTGTTCCTCGATGGCGATATGCATGCCCATATGAAGGAAAGGATTGGTCTGTCCCATCTCGGGCGTGTAATCCTGATCAGCGTAGTCCTGCGCGTTATCGAGCATCGCATGGTACTCGGGATGCTGCAGCGCGACCTGCACCACCAGTTTCTGCACCCCCTCCAATGCTTGACCGGCGCGGTAAGTCCGCCAGGCGCTAAAGAAGACCTCGCGGGTGGCGTCACGGGTCGGCATCGATTGCGCGTCAGGGGCTGGTTAGCGCGTACAGGCCAACAATCGCTGAATACTGGTAGAGATGATTCGCCCCATCGAGTGGTGCGAGCTCGCCGTTTCCATAGAAGCCGATGATCGGCAGTTGTGGGAAGCGCGCGCGCAGCGTCTCGAGATCACGATCGCGGCTGCCAAAGAAATGTGGTCCCCGGCCCATGCAAGGAAAGAGCAATGCGAAGTCCGGATCGGCCCCGAGCGACTGGTGAGCCTGCGAGATGGTATCGCGCATGTCGCGTTCGGCAGTGAGAGCATCACGCATCGCCCAGAACAGCCGCTCACCACGGTTCAGCCGATCGGAAAGGGTGACCGATTGCTCGTTGGCGTTGGCCGCAACGATGTGGTTCAGGCGGTAGCGCCCCTCGCGGATCGCGGTATAGGGATCGCCAAAAGTGACGCCTCCCATAATAAGGTGAAGCGGAATGCGTTCATCGCTTCGTACCAGCTCTGGCAGGGACTGCACGAGCACCGCCAGTGCGGGATAGTTGCCGAGTTTCACGAGGTCGTAGCCCTGCACCTCGGCCACCTCGATCGGTGAGGTGAGCGCCCGCACGCCCTGTGATGCAGCCACGACTGCGCGTGCGCCGGCAATGCGCGCCTCGACGCGACCCTCCTCGGCTACCCGGCAGTTTCCCCAGACTGTGAAGGGTCCGTGACCGAAGAGATCGCCAGATACCGCGCCGATACGAGCCGCCGGCACATCCAGCCAGTCGGCCGTCAGGGCCGCGGGCGTGGTGAGGCTGAGCAGTATCCCTTCATCATCGTGGAGATCGTGTGCGGATTCGAGTCTCAATGATTCGCCGAGCACGAGCGCCGCCGCACCCGGGCTATCGAGCACCCATTCGTCCTCCGTCAGAATGCCGGCACCAGTGGCGCCCATGATCTGCAGGCAATTGGCGGCGCGGGCCGCCGCCCGCAGTGCCGGAACCGGATCCACGGCATACTCCGGTGTGAGAAACAGCAATACGCTGTTGGCACGCGCGAGCCCGGCGCGCGACAGCGCACGCTCAACCGCGCGTGCCGCGTGCGTGGGGTCGGCGCGACCGCCGTGGCTCAGTCCGGTTGCGGCTGCTCGAGGCTGTCTGGTCCTTTGTGTCACGCTTATACCTTACCTTATCGGCGTATTCGCACAAATCATAGATGAGACAGCGCCCGCAGTGCGGGCGGCGGGCGATGCATACGTAACGTCCGTGCAGGATCAGCCAGTGGTGCGCATCCTGCCGGTAGCGCGCCGGCACGGCGAGCAGCAGGCCTTCCTCCACCTCACGGACATTTCGGCCAGGGGCAAGCCCCGTGCGGTTGGCGACCCGGAATATGTGGGTATCGACCGCGATGGTTGGATGACCAAACGCTGTATTCAGGATCACATTGGCGGTCTTGCGGCCGACGCCAGGCAACCCTTCGAGCGTCTCGCGGGTCCGCGGTACCTCGCCGCCATGCTGGTCGATGAGGATGCGACACGTCTCGAATATGTTTGCGGCCTTGGTGTTGTAGAGGCCAATGGTCTTCACGTAGCGTTTGAGTCCACGTAGTCCAAGCGCGCGAATCTGTTCCGGCGTGTTGGCAACCGCAAATAGTTTCTCGGTGGCCTTGTTTACGCCCCGGTCAGTGGATTGGGCCGACAGGATCACGGCGACCAGCAGCTCGAATGGGGTCGAATAGCGCAGTTCGGTTGTCGGAGACGGGTTCGCGCGTTTCAACCGCTCGAACAACGTGCGGCGTCGGGCGGGTGTCACGGATTCCGCTTCCTTGCGCGTGTGCGTTCGACAGCAGCGCGTATCTCGGCACGAATCCGCGAACGTTCGTCCTGCGTATCAGGCGCACTTGCCCGGACTGGCCGCTTGCTGTTGCGCCGGACGGGGGTGCGACTCGCCAGTCGGGCGAGACGAGACTGCGCGAGCGCACGCCATCGGTCGACTTCCTCGTGCCTGTAATCCGGCCACAGGCCTTCGGATGGACCGTATGCCGATACCGGGATCATGGAGATGCAGTCAACCGGACAGGGCGGCACGCAAAGCTCGCAGCCAGTACAGTCCGCTGCAATCACCGTGTGCATGAGCCTGCGTGCCCCGATGATGGCGTCGACTGGACAGGCGTCGATGCACTTTCGGCAGCCGATGCAGGATCCTTCATCGATCACCGCGCGGGTACGCCGCTGGTGCTTCCCGCATTCCGGATCGAGCGACTTCGGGGGCACCGCGAGCAGCCGCGCCAGCGCCGCGATGGTTACCCCGTCGCCGGGCGGGCACCGGTTGATAGCGGCGCTGCCGGCAGCTATGGCTTCGGCATAGGCACGGCAACGGGGATAGCCGCAGCGTGTGCACTGCGTCTGCGGGAGACAGGCATCGATTCGGGCAATCAACTCGGTCGCGGCGCAAACTTGCACAGGCAGAGTATCGCGTGGGCGAGGGGGTCGGGCAACGGCGAATGGGTCGCGGCCGGGGCGCTCGCAGGCGCTGCGGGGGGCGCGTACACTTGGCGCATCGGCACCCCGGCGCGCGGTTCCGGTCAACCACGGAAAACAAACCATGAATATTGAAAAAGTTATCTTCAGTTTCTTTATCGTTCTGGCGCTCACGCTGAACTTCGGTTTCTACCTCGGCGAAATCCACAACCCGGAGCATCACAACGTCTACGAGCTATTCGCGACGATCATCGTTAACCTGATTGCGACGGTCTTGAAGTTTGGCGAACGGACGCAGATGGGCGCGGTGCTGCTTGCCACCAGCCTGGTGGCGGACCTTGGACTGATCGCTGCCGCGCTGGTGTGGGCGTATGCCGTGTATGTGGCGGGAACGGGCCTGACCGGATCGGTGACCGCGGTCATCGTCTCCCTGGCGGGTGGCGCGCTGCTCGCCAACGCGGTGTCGGTGGTGTTGCTGGTGGTCGAAATCTCGCTCTTGCGCCGCTAGGACGGGCAGTGAACAACCAGGCAATCTTTGTCATCTTGCGGCGCATGCGCGCGCCGCTGCTGGCGCTGATTACCACCTACGCCGTCACGGTACTTGGGCTGGTCCTGATGCCGGGCGTCAACGCCCAGGGCGAGCCGGAGCGACTGTCGTTCTTTCACGCCTTCTACATCATTACTTATACCGCCACGACCACCGGATTTGGCGAACTACCGCATCCGTTCTCGGATGCGCAGCGTGCGTGGGTGACGTTCTCGATGTATCTCTCGATCGTCGCCTGGCTCTATGCCATTGGTGCCTTGATCGCTCTCGTGCGCGACCCGACGTTTCAGCGCGTGTTCGTGGAATCCCGATTTGCGGCAGCCGTCAGGCGCATCCGCGAGCCGTTCTACATTGTTTGCGGCTACGGTGATACCGGTACGGTGGTGGTCGAGGCGCTAGTGAACGGCATCTTTTCAGCGGTCGTGATAGACCGTGACGAGACCCGCATCAACGAGCTGGCGCTCAAGGACCTCGCGCGGCCGGTGCCGGCACTGGCTGCCGACGCAAGTCTGCCGGACACGTTGCTGCTCGCGGGACTCGAGCATCCGCGTTGTGCTGGCGTGATCGCGCTTTATGCTGATGATCACACGAACCTGAAGATTGCGATATCAGCGAAGCTGCTCAATCCGCAGTTGCAGGTCATCTGCCGCGCGGCCTCGCACGATACGCAGGCAAACATGGAATCGTTTAACACGGATGCGGTGATCAACCCGTTCGATTCGTTCGCCGATCGGCTCGCCATGGCATTGCATTCGCCGGACAGCCACCTCCTGTATGAGTGGCTCACGGCATCGCCAGGCGAGCCGCTGGCAAGGCGTATCAATCCGCCGCGCGGTACTTGGGTGCTATGTGGCTACGGGCGCTTTGGGAAGGCGTTGGCGCGCCACATGGAGTATGAAGGTGTTTCCATGGTAATCATCGAGGCCACGCCGGAACGGGTGGACGCACCCGAAGGAACGGTGCGCGGCCGCGGGACGGAGGCTGTCACCCTGCGCGAGGCGCACATCGAGCGTGCGGTGGGAATCGTGGCTGGTACCGATGATGACGCGAACAATCTCTCCATGATCGTCACCGCGCGGATGCTGAAGCCCGGGCTTTTCATGGTGGCGCGGCAGAACCAGCGTGAGAATGAGGCCCTGTTCGAAGCGGCGGGTCTTGATCTCGTCATGCAGCGCTCGCGTGCGATTGCGCGGCGCATCCTCTCGCTTGTCAGCACGCCACTACTGATCCACTTCTTGCGGCATCTGCGACACGAGAGCAACGACTGGGCGGCGCAGTTGATTGGACGCCTGCAGCCGCTGATCAATGATGAGGCGCCGGAGGTCTGGACGGTGGACGTGACCCCCGGCGGCGCGAGCGCGCTGCACGCGGCGCTATCTGAGGGTCAGTCGGTGTCTTGCGGGCAATTGCTTAGCGACCCGCGCGATCGCGACGAGCGTCTACGGGCGCTGATACTGCTGATACGGCGCGGAGAGGAAGAGCTGCTATTGCCGGCGGCCGACGCGCAGATTGAGGCAGGCGATCGTCTTTTGTTTGCGGGACGGCGCGGAGCGGCGCGAACCCTGGATCTGACATTATTCAACGTGCATGCACTACGCTACGTGCTGAGCGGCGCGAGCGGACCCAATGGCGCTTTGTGGCGATGGTTGCGCGGTGAAGCGTAGCGGTCGGGCGCAAGCCCCACACGCGCCAGGTCGGTCCGGTTTCTGGGCGCGAGGTGGCGGCTGGGTGCTTGCGCAGATACCGGTCTTGATCGGGGCGGTGATGGTGCCGAGCCAGACGGCCGATTCGTTCAGTCTGATCGGAGTGCCGGCGCACATCATAGGTATTGCCATCACCGTGACGGGCGGCATTATCGTACTGGCTGGTGCGCTGCAACTCGGGGAGGCGCTGACACCGCTACCCCACCCGCGTGACGGTGCGCGCTTGCGCGAGGAGGGGATCTATCGCTACATGCGGCACCCGATCTATTCGGGACTGATCGTTGGCAGCTTCGGCTGGGCGCTTGCCTGGCAGAGCCCCTGGGGAATCGCGTATGTTGTGTTGGTGTTCCTGTTTTTCGATCGAAAGGCTGCGCGCGAGGAACGTTGGCTACGCGCGCGCTACCCAGGTTATGACGGCTACGCGCAGCGGGTACGCAAGTTGTTCCCCGGCGTGTATTGAGCCACACCGGAGAAACCGGCGCTTGACTGGTTGCGTGGCGGACAGCTGAACGAGGCTACTTCACGCGCATGCCGGGCTGGGCCCCGGCGTCCGGCGACAGTATCCACAGATCTTTGCCGCCCGGGCCGGCCGCGAGCACCATACCTTCCGACACGCCAAATTTCATTTTGCGTGGCGTGAGGTTCGCTACAACCACGGTGAGCCTTCCCTCGAGAGCCTTCGGATCATACGCAGAGCGGATCCCGGCAAAGATGTTGCGCGTGCGTCCCTCGCCGAGGTCAACCGTCAGTTGCAGAAGCTTGTCGGCCCCCTCGACGAAGCCGGCCGTCACAATCCGCGCGATCCGCAAATCGGCCTTGCCGAAATCATCGATGCTGATTTCTGGCTTGATAGGCTCGGCGGCACTGGTAGTGCTTTCGGCGGGCTTGATTTCGTTCATCTTCAGCGATTCCTTCGATTCGTTGAGCATTGCTTCGATCTGTTTCGGCTCGACGCGTGTGGCGAGGTGCTCGTAGGGATTGATCCGATGACTCGTCAGGACGGTTTTGGCATCCGACCAATGCAGCGGCGCGATATCGAGAAAGCGTTCGACGCGCGCCACCAGTTCCGGCAGCACCGGCTTTAGATAGAGCGACAACAGACGAAACAGATTCAGATTGGTGCTGCAGACGGCGTGAAGACGCTGCGTTTGGGCGGGATCCTTCGCCAGCACCCACGGCTTGGTGACGTCTACGTACTCGTTGATCCGGTCGGCGAGCGCCATGATCGCCCGCATGGCTTCCGCGAACTCACGGCTCTCGTAGTGAGCGGCTATCTGGCCGGCAGCGGCCTGCACATCCGCAAGAAGTGCCGGATTATCGAGCGACGGTGCCAGGCGTCCGCCAAACTTTTTCTCGATAAAGCCGGCGCTGCGTGCCGCGATGTTCACGTACTTGCCGACCAGGTTCGAATTAATCCGTGCGGTAAAGTCATCGAGACTGAGGTCGATGTCCTCGACGTGCGGCCCGAGCTTCCCAGCGAAGTAGTAGCGCAGGTACTCGGGATTGAGGTGATTCAGGTAAGTGCGGGCATTGATGAATGTGCCGCGCGACTTGGACATCTTCTGACCATCCACAGTGAGAAAACCGTGCGCAAAGACGGCGCTCGGTTTGCGAAAGCCGCTTCCCTCCAGCATCGCCGGCCAGAACAGCGCGTGGAAGTAAAGAATATCCTTGCCGATGAAGTGATAGAGCTCGGCTCTGCTGTCGGGATCCCAGAACTCCGCGAACTTCAGACCGGTCCGGGCACACAGGTTCCGGAAGCTCGCCATGTAACCGATTGGCGCATCGAGCCAAACATAAAAGTACTTGCCGGGGGCGTCGGGGATCTCAAAGCCAAAGTAGGGTGCATCGCGCGAGATATCCCAGTCCTGCAGGCCGGCTGCGAACCATTCGTCTAGTTTGTTCGCAACCTCCGCCTGCACGTGGCGCGGTGCGGTGATGTCGGGAAACAGCCAGGCACGCAAGGCGTTTTCAAAGTCACCGAGCTTGAAGAAATAGTGCTCCGATTCCTTTTGTACCGGCGGCACGCCTGAAAGCGCCGACACGGCGTTCTTGAGCTCAGTCGGCGCGTAGGTAGCGCCGCACACTTCGCAAGAGTCGCCGTACTGATCCTTCGCGCCACAGCGCGGGCATTCGCCTCGGATGAAACGATCCGGAAGAAACATCTTCTTGACCGGATCGTAGGCCTGCTGGATGGTGCGCCGGTTGATATGCCCCGCGTCGCGCAGACGCTGATAAATCAACGCCACCAGCTCGCGATTTTCGGCAGAGTGGGTTGAGTAATAATTGTCGAAATCGACGAGGAAGTCCGAGAAATCGCTGCGGTGCTCTGCATGCATGCGCGCGATCAGCTCCTCCGGCGTGATGCCTTCCTGTTGTGCGCGCAGCATGATCGGCGTGCCGTGGGCGTCGTCCGCGCACACATACCAGCACTCATGACCTTGAAGTTTCTGGAAGCGTACCCAGATATCGGTCTGGATATACTCGACCAGGTGCCCGAGATGAATCGGCCCGTTTGCATAGGGCAGGGCGCTGGTGACGAGGATCCGGCGTTGTTGTTGTGGCATGCGGTTTCCGGGGCGAGCGCCGCTAACGGCGGCGTTCGTGCATTTTGACCCCAATATGATAAGGGAAATCCGGGGGTTACGTCGCCCCTGAAAATGACTTTTGGGCGGGCGCAGTGTAGCATGGCGACCCTTTTACACACCGGTCTGTGGAGTAATTGCGATGGCGGTTTCCCAATTGCAGGTTGAGACGGCGCTCAAGGAAGTCATTGACCCGTATCTCGAGAAGGATCTGGTGAGCGCCAAGGCGGTCAAGAACATTGCCGTGGATGGCGACAACGTTACCGTAGACGTACAGCTCGGTTACCCGGCCGCTGGCTGGAAGGACGGGCTTGCCGCCAAGCTCAAGGAGAAGGTGATCGGCGCCGGGGCGAAGAACGCCACCATCAAGGTTTCGTCCAAGATCGAGTCGCACGGCGTCCAAAAGGGCGTGAAGCCCATTCCTAACATCAAGAACATCATTGCCGTTGCTTCTGGCAAGGGCGGCGTCGGCAAGTCGACCGTGGCGGTAAATCTGGCGCTCGCGCTTTCGGTAGAGGGCGCGAACGTCGGTATCCTCGATGCCGATATTTACGGTCCGTCGCAGCCGCGCATGCTGGGCGTGAAGATGAAGCCCGAGTCGAAGGATGGTCACTCGCTCGAGCCGATCATCAGCTATCATCTTCAGTCGATGTCGATCGGCTACCTGATAGATGAAGAGACCCCAATGATCTGGCGCGGTCCGATGGTCACCCAGGCTCTCGAGCAGCTGCTGCGCGACACCAGCTGGAAGGACGTGGATTATCTCATCGTCGATCTTCCGCCCGGTACCGGAGATACCCAGTTGACGCTCGCGCAGAAGGTGCCGGTCACCGGTGCGTTGATTGTGACGACCCCGCAGGACATCGCGCTGCTCGACGCCCGAAAGGGACTCAAGATGTTCGAGAAGGTCGAGATCCCGGTGCTAGGCGTTGTTGAGAACATGAGCACGCATATCTGCTCCAAGTGCGGTCATGAGGAGCATATTTTTGGCGCGGGTGGCGGCCAGAAGATGGCGGACGATTATGACGTCGATTTTCTCGGCTCGCTTCCGCTCGACATTCGCATCCGTGAAGAGACCGACGCCGGTCGCCCGACGGTGATCGCCGATCCGGACTGCCGCATCTCGCAGATTTACCGCGAGATCGCACGGCGCGTGACGGCCAAGCTCTCGCTGCAGAAGCGCGATTTCTCCGCCAAGTTCCCGAGTATCGTTATCCAGAACACCTGAGATCGCTAGCGCGCATGCGCCGTGGCAAAGAGGCCGGAGCGAAGCTCCGGCCTCTTTGCGTTGGGGGGGCTTTCCGGCACAATACGCGCCCGATGGGCATCAAGTCAGACAAGTGGATCCGGCGCATGGCGGCCGAACACGGCATGATCGAGCCGTTCGAGCCGAACCAGATCAAGCGCAACGAGAAGGGGGCAGTCGTGTCCTACGGGACCTCGAGCTACGGCTACGATATCCGCTGTTCGGACGAATTCAAGATCTTCACGAACATTAACTCGACAATCGTCGACCCGAAACAGTTCGACGAGAAATCGTTCGTCGATTTCAAGGGCGAGGTCTGCATCATTCCGCCCAACTCGTTCGCGCTTGCCCGCACCGTGGAGTATTTCCGCATCCCGCGCGAGGTGCTTACGATTTGCCTCGGTAAATCTACTTATGCGCGTTGCGGCATCATCGTAAACGTGACGCCGCTGGAACCGGAGTGGGAGGGGCACGTGACACTCGAGTTCTCCAACACCACCCCATTGCCAGCGAAGATCTACGCCAACGAAGGCGTGGCGCAGGTTCTATTCATCGGTGGCGACGAGATCTGCGAGACTTCCTACAGGGATCGCGGTGGCAAGTATCAGGGTCAACGCGGTGTGACGCTCCCCAAGATCTAAGTGGGCGCTGGTCTGCTGAGGCGATCGCCCGGCTGTCTCGCTGGTTGTGGCGTATTGGGCCGGCAACTCGGCGGCGGCCAGAGAGCCTCACCGAGGCAGTGAAAAAAAAGAGGGCCGAGTCGGCCCCCTTTTCTTGTGGAGTGCGGACACCGCGAACGCATCAGATCTTGATGTAGGTCCAGCCGGCTTCCTGTCTTTTCATAATCTGACCAACACCGCCCGGTACGGTCTTCACTCCCTGATACAGGTCCTTCTCTGTAATCTTCGCCGCTCTCATAGTGGCGGCACAGGCGAGCAGAGAGACGCCATTGTTCATGGCTTCTTTCATGCGGCTGCCGACCGGAGATTCAAACTTCATCATATCGAGGCCGGGGCCGTTCACGACGACTTCGACTTCAATGTTCTCCTTGCCGACCGCCTTTTGCAGATTGGCGGCGTTGTTCAACGCCTGATTCCATTTGATCTGGTCGCTATCGGTCACGTGAAAAATGACGTGATGTTTCCTGCCCGCTTCCGCCGCCATCGCAGCCGGGCTAGAAGCGAACGCAACAATCAAGGCAATTACTGCGCTCTTGGCGAGAAATTTCAGCATGGTGCTCCTCTTCAAGTGGGTGTTGTCGGTTCACGCGCGTGTCGCCGGATTTCGGCGATGCGCGCGGTTAGGATGGGGGACTGCCAAGGGGTTTTGCAAGCCGGATATTTTTTCGGTATGCAGGCGTAGATCTGGAATAATTTATTGGTCTTTAGCGTCGCCTGGTTTGCAGGCCTCAACCCTGTGCTCGGCCGCCTCGCGGTAGGTTTCGACGACGGCCGGGTCGGTCCGGCACCGTTGCCCGTTCATGCGCGTGCCCCGACGGAGTTGCTACAGCGATCGCGAGCGCAACACCAAGCCATGCGGTCGTCCGCCGGCGCCGCGTGCGGAGGCGTGGGGGCTGATCAGCTTGGGAGCACACGCGCAAAAAACACCTTCAGATAGGCGGTTTCGGGAATCGCTGGGTGGACGGGGTGATCCGGACCCTGGTGACCTTCCTCAACGAGTGCCATGAAGCGATCGAGGTGGCGGCTGCTCTTCAGCAGGATGTCGCGCAGTTTCTCGCGCGCCATGTGGTAGGAGCAGGAGCAGGACACCAGCACGCCGTCCTTCGCGAGCACCTGCATGGCGGCCTGGTTGAGTCGCTGGTAGGCCATGGTGCCCTGCGGGATGTCTTTGCGCCGCTTGATGAATGCGGGCGGATCGATGATGACGACATCGAAGCGCTCACGGTCGGCACGTAGGCGGGCTAGCGCCTCGAAGGCCTCCTCGCGCTGCACGCTCACCCTGTCCTGCATTCCGTTCAGCGCCGCATTGCGGGTAATGCCCTCCACCGCGCGCGCGGAACTGTCGACGCAGGTTACCGACTCGGCGCCCGCCGCAGCGGCTTGCAGTCCCCATGCGCCAAGATAGCTGAATACGTCGAGCACCCGCGCACCGCGCGCATAGGCGCGCAACCGCGAGCGATTCATGCGCTGGTCGTAGAACCACCCGGTCTTCTGGCCGGTAAGCAGCGGCACTTCGAACTTCACGCCGTGTTCCTCCAGCACAATCGCGTCGGGTGCCTCACCCTGCACGGTTTCCACGTAACCCGGCAGCCCTTCAAGCTGGCGGCTCGCCACGTCATTGCGCAGGATGATGGTCCGCGGCTTCAGCACCTTGTTCAGCGCACCGATGATCTCTCCCTTGACGCGCTCCATACCGGCGGTGGTCAGCTGCGCCACCACGATCTCGCCATACCGATCAACGATCAGGCCGGGCAGGGCGTCGCTATCACCGAAGGCCAGTCGGTAGAACGGCTGATCGAAGAGTCGCTCGCGCAAGCTGAGTGCAATGTTGAAGCGATGCGTAAGCAGCGACTGGTCGAGAACGTATTGCGGGTCACGCGAAACCAGCCGCGCGCAAATGAGCGCGTTGGGATTGACATAGCCACTGCCGAGCGGCCGGCCGGCGGCATCCTCGATGATGGCTGCCTGTCCGGGCTCGAACGCCGTGAGCGGCGTTTCCTTAATGTTGACCTCATTGCTAAAGATCCAGACATGACCGGCGCGTAGGCGCCGGTCCTCGTTCTTGCTGAGGCGCAGGTTGGGAAGCGACATGGGGGCCAAAGCATAGGCGAATCAGAGACTAAGGGGAATCTTCTTAACATGCTGTGAATTCTCTGATGCGTAGCTTTCCGTACTTTGCCCTGCATCATTGACAGGATTGTCAGTCTGGCATGTCATGCATGTCAGGAGCCGCAGATGTCGAAATGCCACGTTGGGGTGGCGTGGGACATTGAACCGACGGGAGATCCAGCATGACCATCAACACAACCTTGCAAGCACTGATTGACTCGCATGATCAACCTTTCGTTCTGATTGACGAGTCGTATGCCATCGTGGCCGCTAATAGCGCCTACCAGTCGGCTTATGGGGTAAATGCCGCCCAGGTCGTTGGGCGCGCCTGCTACGAGGTATCGCACAAGCTGAATAGTCCCTGCTGGCAGCATGGCGAGGCCTGCCCGCACCGCGCGGCGTTTGAGGAGGGCCGCGGCAGTGACCTGCTGCACCTGCACTATGACCCACATGGCCGCGAGGAGCAGGTACAGGTCAAGGGCTACGTGGTCCCGCAGCCTGACGGCCAGCGGCTTATGGGCGAGCGGCTCGCGCGCCTCGGGCAAGTGGCCAATAACAAGCAGGCGGGAGCGAACGAGGGGCCGACCATGCGCGACGTGGAGGCGAGCTATCTGGCCGAACTGCTGCAGCGCTACAGCGGCCATCGCCGCTCGATAGCCCAGGCCATGGGCATTAGCGAGCGCACGCTCTATCGCAAGTTGCGGCGCTATGGATTCAACTAGCCCCGTTTCTCATCGCACGTAGGTCCTGGACGCGCGCAGCGACGTCTTGAAAACGCGTCCTCGATCTAGCAGGCGCGGATAGTCTCCACGTGAACGTCGGCGCCGCGCGCGAGCATGCCAATGGACGGTTGCTGCGATTGCCCTGGCGTCATGTTGCGGGGTAGAGCAGAGGTGCCAAACCGCCACCAGGGGTGCGGAAGTTGGTGGTCTGTCCCTGGTAGAGTCGCGCGTTCATCAGCTGCACCGCACCGTCATAGACAAAGAGGCGCACATCGAACTTGAGTTTCACGCTGCCATCCGTCGTCTCAACACGGCGCTCGGCTGGCGGCGCGAACGCCTGGGCGACGTAGCCGCCCGTGGCGATTTCCTCGAAGACTCGCTTGGTGACCTTGTCGCCGCGGTAGGCTGCCCGACTGCCAAACCCGGTGGCGGGCTTGAAGAACCATTGCTTGCGAGTCTCCCAGTAAGAATCCGCCTTCTCGGGGGTGACGCTGCCCGTCGCCGGAATGCATTCGACGAGCGTCGCGACTATCTCATCCGGAACGTGGATATCGCGTAGCCATTGCTCGTCGCTCAAGCGCACCAGATTGCGCTTGTTGGCATACAGCGCATGCGCCTGTGGATGTGGCGTCACCACGGCATGCTGGTGTCGATACGCCTCTTGCACGGCGGTGTGCGCGCTTTCAGCCAACGCAAAATCCGTGAGCCGGTTGTAGATAAGGTCGATTGGCGTCTCGTCGTGCCACAGCCGCCCATGGCAGAGCATCAGCTCACGCGGGTCGGCGATCACGACCTGCATGCCACGGCGTTCGAGGGCGGCGGCAAACAGGGCGAACTCCGGGTAGAGAAATTGCTCGCGCGGCATATCATCGACGATGGCAACATGTTCCAGCGCGCCATCGCGTCGGATTAGTCGCCATTCCGCCTCAAGCATGTCAACAAACCGGTCCTCGATCTGGCTCGGAGCGACGTCGCCCATCGTGAAACCCTTTACGCCGGCACGTTCGAGCGCTTGGGCCTGCTGCTGCAGTGCACTTAGGACGCCGCCGCCAGCGTTCGTGTTGATCTCGATCAGTCTCGGCCCAGCAGGCGTGAGGTGAAAGTCATACGAGCAAAAAGCCCCGCGCGTGCCAGTTGGGAAGGTTCGTCCGGCAGCGCGCAGCGCTTCTTCGCGATATGGAGGCAGACGCACTACCGCCTCCACGGCGTTCACGAGTTCCTGCATCTTCTCGACGTCCGCGCGCGCGACGAACACCGCAGTGTCCGAGAAGAGATGCGGCTGCTGTGCACCCATCGTGGCGCTGAGTCCGGGCACACGTGCATCAATCAGCCGGGAGAGGACCGTGCGATCGAGTGTGATGCAAACTTTGTCGTTGCGCGCGGCGATCCGCGCGCGTTCGGAAGCTAGGGTCGGAGATGCGGTGGCAGTCATGGGGGTTGTCGTTGGTGGTGATAGATGAGCAGTCACCACTACGCGCAGGGAATTTTAGTGTTTCCTAATATGCCCGTTAAAAAAGCTAATTGGCCATAGCCTGAGGCCGCACCTATAGTACCGCGTCGTCTTCCGGAAGACCCGTTATCCTGCCGATGAACGCACCGGTTACCTCCGCACGCACGGAAATCAAGCAGACCACTTGCTACATGTGCGCCTGCCGCTGTGGCATCAACGTGCACGTACGCGAGGGCAAGGTCGCGTATATCGAGGGCAATCCCGATCATCCGCTCAACAAGGGGGTGATCTGTGCCAAGGGCGCCTCCGGCATCATGAAACAGTACTCGCCGGCGCGTCTCACCAGGCCGCTGCGCCGCAAGCAGGGTGCCGAGCGCGGCGCCAATGAGTTCGAGGCCATCAGCTGGGAGGAGGCGTTTGCCATCCTCGAAGAGCGCCTGAAGAAGATTCGCGCCACCGATCCGAAGCGATTTGCGCTCTTCACCGGGCGCGACCAGATGCAGGCACTGACCGGTCTGTTCGCCAAGCAGTTCGGTACCCCGAACTACGCCGCACACGGCGGTTTTTGCTCGGTCAATATGGCCGCCGGTCTGATCTACACCATCGGCGGATCGTTCTGGGAGTTCGGTGGACCCGATCTCGAGCGGGCGAAGCTATTCGTGATGATTGGCACCGCCGAGGATCATCACAGCAATCCGCTCAAGATCGCCATCTCCCGGTTCAAGCGCCAGGGCGGCAAGTTCATCTCGATCAATCCCGTGCGCACTGGTTACTCTGCCATTGCGGACGAGTGGGTGCCGATCAAACCCGGTACCGATGGCGCGCTGCTGCTCGCGCTTATTCATGAGCTGGTGAAGCAGGGTCTCTACGACCGCGACTTCCTCGTGAAGTACTCGAACGCAGCGCAACTTGTGAACATGGACATGAATTCGACCGAGTACGGCATGTTCGTGCGCGCCGAGGTGCCGGTTGAAGAGGGCTGTTTCGATCCACAGAACAAGCTGTGGTGGGATCGCCATGTCGACAAGGCAGTGGTCACGCATAGCGACGGCGTGGATCCGCGCCTCATGGGCGAATTCAAGCTTCCGGACGGCACGCCGGTGAAGCCCGCATTCCAGCTACTCACGGAGCGTGTCAAGAACTACACGCCCGAATGGGCCGAAGACATAACCGGCATACCGGCCGATACTATTCGCCGCCTCGCCCACGAGATGGGTGTCACGGCTCGCGACCAGAAGATCGAACTGCCCGTTGCCTGGACCGACATTTGGGGCAAGGACCACGAAACCGTCACCGGCAACCCGGTGGCATTCCATGCCATGCGCGGGCTCGCGGCACATTCAAATGGTTTCCACAGCATTCGCGCGCTCGGCATCCTCATGAGCATCCTCGGCACGATCGACCGGCCGGGGGGCTTTCGGCACAAGGCACCGTTCCCGCGCCCAATTCCACCGTGCGCGAAGACACCGCGCGGGCCGGAGGCGGTTCAGCCTGGGAAGCCGCTCGATGGCATGGCGCTTGGCTGGCCAGCCGATCCGGACGACCTGTTCGTCGACAAGGAAAACAATCCGGTTCGCATCGACAAGGGGTTCAGTTGGGAGTATCCGCTTTCGGTGCATGGGCTGATGCACAACGTCATCACTAACGCCTGGCGCGGTGATCCCTACAAGCTAGACACCTTGCTCATCTTCATGGCCAACATGGCCTGGAACTCGACCATGAACACGGTCGAGGTGCGAAAGATGCTGAACGATAAGGATGACAACGGTGAGTTTCGGATTCCTTTCATTGCCGTGTGTGATGCCTTCCAATCGGAGATGGTTTCCTACGCCGACCTGGTATTGCCGGATACGACCTATCTCGAGCGTTACGATGTCATGAGCATGCTCGATCGGCCGATTTCGGAGTACGACGGTCCGGTGGATTCGGTGCGTATCCCGGTGGTTCCGCCAACTGGCGAGTGCAAGCCGTTCCAGGAAGTGCTGATCGAGCTCGGTTCGCGCCTCAAGCTCCCGGCGTTCGCCAAGCCCGATGGAACGCGCAAGTTCAAGGACTACCCGGATTTCATCATCAACTACGAGATCGAACCTGGGTCGGGCATTGGTTTCCTTGCCGGCTGGCGTGGCAAGGGCGGCGAGAAATTCATGAAGGGCGAGCCCAATCCGAACCAGTGGGAGATGTACGCCAAGAACAACTGCGTGTTCCACTACGAGCTGCCGAAGAGCTTCCAATACATGCGCAACTGGAACAAGGGCTACCTCGAGTGGGCGCAGCGCCACCGCCTGACGCGCTATGCCGAGCCGATCCTGATCCACATCTATTCGGACATCCTGCAGCAGTTTCGCCTCGCCGCGCAGGGCAAGACCCAGGGCAAGCAGCCGCCGAAGCACTTGCGCCATCGCATCGAGACCTATTTCGATCCACTGCCTTTCTACTACGAGCCGCTCGAGAGTCAGCTCACCGACAAGCAGAAGTATCCGCTCAACGCGGTTACCCAGCGGCCGATGGCGATGTATCACTCCTGGGATTCGCAGAACGCGTGGCTGCGACAAATCCACAGTCACAATTTCCTGTACGTGAATCCGCTTACAGCACGCGCCCAGGGCATCGAGGATGGCGACTGGATGTGGGTCGAGTCCATGTGGGGCAAGGTCCGCTGCATGTGCCGCTACTCGGAAGCGACCGAGCCCGGTACCGTGTGGACCTGGAACGCCATCGGCAAGCAGTCGGGGGCCTGGAATCTCGAGCCCGGTGCCAACGAGTCGCACAAAGGCTTCCTGCTGAACCACGTAATTTCGGAAGAGCTGCCGCCGACCGCCGACGGGGAGCATCTCTCCAACTCCGACCCGGTTACAGGGCAGGCCGGTTGGTATGACGTACGCGTGCGCATTTACCGGGCCGCCGAGGGTGAGCCGCAAGAGAGCTATCCGCAGTTCAACGAACTGAAGCCGGTGCCCGGGCAGCTGCCGCGCAAGCGCTCATGGCTTGCCTATGTTGGCGGCAAGATTGTGGGGAACTGATTGTGGCCCAACTCGCACTGGTGATCGATCTCAACGTTTGCGTGGGCTGCCATGCCTGCGTGACGTCCTGCAAGGAATGGAACACGTCAGGCAAAGCCGGATTCATGTCGGATGACCGCCCGTACGGCGAGGACCCGACTGGCTGCTTTTTTAATCGTGTGCAGACCTACGAATTTGGCGAGTTCCCGAACACCGAGACGCTGCATTTCCCCAAGTCCTGCCTGCACTGTGAAGACCCCCCATGCGTACCGGTGTGTCCGACCGGCGCGAGTTACAAGCGTCCGGAGGACGGAATCGTGCTAGTCGACTACGACAAGTGCATCGGGTGCAAGTACTGCTCCTGGGCCTGTCCGTATGGCGTGCGCGAGATCGACGAGCACCAGAAGGTGATGAAGAAGTGCACGCTGTGTGTTGATCGCATTTACGACGCGACGCTGCCAGAGGAGCGCCGGAAGCCGGCCTGCGTGTTGGCTTGTCCGACCAATGCGCGCCTGTTCGGCGATGTGCACGATCCGGATTCCGAGGTATCGGTTGCCATCCGCGAGAACGGTGGTTACGCGCTGATGCCGGAATGGGGAACGAAGCCGGCCAATCACTATCTGCCGCGGCGCAAGCAGCGCATAAAGATCCACACTGATGAGCTGGTGCGCGCCGACAACCCTCTCAAGAAGGAGCGCGCGCAGCCGAAGCCCGATATCAAGGAACCGTCGCTCGACGACGTCACGAGCTGGTAGCGCCATGCATCCCGCATTTTCAGTCTTGTTTCTCACCACCCTGATCGGTGTCGGGCAGGGCCTGTTCCTCGCCTTGTACACGGCGGAGGTGTACGCGGTGGTCGAGTTGTTGCCGAAGCCGCCGGCGCACTTCTACTGGGCCGGCAGTCTGATTGCGCTCGCCTTCCTGGTGGGTGGACTGGTGGCGTCATTCTTTCATCTCGGACATCCGGAGCGCGCCTGGCGTTCAGCCGCACGCTGGCGCACCTCGTGGTTGTCGCGCGAGGTCATCGTGCTGCCGTTGCTCATGGGTGCGGTTTTTGTCTATGCGACGGTGCATTACTTCGATCTTGATCTGCGCGTGCTCGGCATCGACACTGGCCTGCATGGCGACTTGTCACTCATCGTTGGCGCCGGTGGCGTGGCGTTCGCCTTCCTGCTGTTCCTTTGTACCGGCATGATCTACGCGTGTATCAAATTCCTGCAGGAATGGGCCACTTGGCTCACCGTGGTGAATTACACGCTGTTTGGCCTTGCCTCGGGATGGCTGTTCGCAACCGCGTTTGCGGCCTACGTCGCGCCTGAGTTCACGCGCTTCTTTGGCTACTGGACCGTGATCGCCACGCTCGCGGTGTTCGTCACTCGCATCGCATCGCTCATTCGCAACGGCCGCATCAAGCGCAAATCGACTCTACAGACTGCGATTGGGGTACGGCACAGGACGGTCACCCAGAAGGCGCAGGGCTTCCTCGGTGGCTCGTTCAACACTCGCGAGTTCTTCCACGGTGCGCCGGTGTCGGTCTTCCGCTCGATCAAGTGGGTCTTTCTCGTGCTGGTATTTCCGGTGCCGCTGATTCTGATCTGGGCCGGTCTCTCCTGGCGCGGGGTGGGTCTCGGGGAGGGCGCGACGACGCTGGCGCTGGCGTTCGCTATTCAGTATCTCGGACTGCTAGCCGAGCGCTGGTTCTTTTTCGCTCAGGCGAATCACCCGCAGAATCTCTACTATCAGGTCGTTTCCTGAGCGCTGTTGGGTGCGGGGACTGTCCGTTCCGTCAGGGCGCCCAGACGTGCGCCTCGGTGCCGATAATGTTGCCTTCGTCGCCAATAATCGTGCTGACCCCTCGGATCTGGAGGTCGGTTTGCTCTGGAACCGGCAACAGAACCTTGACGCGTGAGTAGATGCGCACGTATGCCGACTTGCGCATAAGATCGAACACAAACTCGACACGCTCCGGCTCGATCATGGTGCGGTCGAGTCGTTGGCCAAACACTTGTAATTCGCCACGGTCAACCGCCGCGAGGTACACGGCAACCGCGTCATGCGGCATCTCCAGTACGGGTGCACCAGGGGGCGGCGGCGCCCGTTCCGGCGCGTACGTCGCCGCGTGGCTGCTAGTGGAGGCCGCCCAGGCGGCAATCAGCAGCGCCGCGAGGCCAGACTTTACGATTCGGAAGTGCGTGGGCCACTGCATCAGCCCAAGACTTCCACGGATGAAGGCATGCCCGAAGGCGCCAAGTTCGTAGAGTTTCTCATCTTTCTCCCCTCCGTTATTCTCAATTCATCTTAACCTGCCCGATGGCCTGGGGCCAATCGGCTCCACCGCATTCTCCCGAGCATCCACCGACGTCGCTGCTGGAGCTCGAGTCGCCGCAACCCTCGGTTGAGTCATCGACATCGATGTTGCCGAATTCCGCTCCGCTGCACATCGTGTCGCTGTTACTGCCGGCATCGGTACTGACGACGTTTGGCGCGACGATCAGTGCAACCATGCGCGGACTAGCTTGCAAAGGGTGTCGGCATGTGTTCCGGGTTCGATGGGGGACCGTGCCGCACCTCCCGATGCCGGTCAATCCAGTATCCCCACGCGATGAGCAGCCACTGGGTCTGTCCGACCCAGGCGATCACCGCGACGCTCGGTGGCGGTTCACCGAATACACTGGCGAAGTACACAGCGAGTAGGAACCCTACCAGTCCCCGTAGCGCCCATTTGCCCGCAGCATCTCGCGCTTTCGTGGCTCGCAAGTACAGCCACACGCCGAACCCGAAAAGCGTGAGCTCGAGGGCGAGTGTTGCGTGAACGGACGACCATAGCCCGAGACCCATCATCGGGCTGCTTCCGGGCCAGAGTGGCAGGTCAGGGCGGTGAACTATCAGGTCCAGGACCCAGTGACTCACGACTGCGAGCCCGAGCACGGTGGCGGTGCGCCAGTCACGCCGCTGCCATTGGTGTACGAGTGCAAAGCCGACTCCCCAGCCCAGCACGGTGACGAGGCTGTGAGAGACGGGATAGTGCTCGAAGTTTAGCGGCGTCATGCGGGTGATGCCCGGTGCAATCTGCACGCGCTCAACGCCGAGCAGTAACAGGGTGGGCCAGAGCAGGTCGATGAACTGCGCGGCAAGAAACAGAGTGCCGAGCGATGCCCGGGGAGCGGCGGCTTTCGCCGCGAAACCAACTGCAAAGTGGCCGATGAACAGGGTGTGCCCTCTTACGGATGAGCTGCGGATGTTTGAGGCGGGCGTCGCCTTGTGTCCCCTTGCGCCATCGGACAATGCCCAGAATTCATTCGGATAGCAGCACCGCCCTGGTTTCGGCAGTTTTCCGGTCGATATCAAGCTGCAGCGTACAGTACTCAGGTTGTTCCTCGACGGGCGTTGGGTCATCGGCGCAACTGCATCCGATGAGCGCTCCACCGTAGAAGACGCCCACTTTGGCGCGAATGACGTCGTCTTCTCCCATCGCGCCAATGAACATCACACTATGTTGGCTCCCCGTAACGTGGCTCGTCCCCGACAGTCCCTGCTGCAACGGAAGTTGCTCGGCAGCGACCTGCTCAAGCTCGCTCTTAAGGGTGCTCTCGAAGGCAGGGGTTCCCCAGGCGGCAAGTGCTTTTGCAAGACGAAACATCGGGCATCTATCGGGTGGGTCAGAGGACACCAATGCAATTCTAGCCGATCCTGCGAGAGAAGCCTGCTGTCAATGCTTGGGGAGCCGCGCCTCGAGCCCTGAGGACTCGAGACTCTTCTCAATTGCCCCCGCAATCGTGCGCGCCTTGGCGCGATAGCGCTGCGCAGCGTCGCGCTGACCCTGCGCAGCAAGCGCACGAGACAATGCGACCTGAGTGTCCATCTGCAGTCGCACACGCCCGATATCCTCCGCCAGCACCGCGGCACGCGACAACTCCGTCTGCGCCACGACGTAGTCTTGTTCCACCAACATGGCTTCACCGCGCCAGCGTCGCGCCACCGCCTCGAGTTCGTGCAGTTCGTTCGACTTGGCGATGGCGAGCAGTTCATCAGCAAACACGCGGCAGCGGCTCGCATCTCCCGCCGCCAGCGCAATTTCTGCCAACCCGTCGAGACACCGGACCATCATGTAGCGCTCCGAGGTGCGACGCGTTTGTTCGAGCGTGGTTTGCAGCGCCGACGTGTCGACCTCTTGCCCGAGTCCCGATCGCGCGACAGCAAGGTGCGTGTCGATCGAGGCGCGCCAGAACTGGATGCCGGTGTCGCGTCCGAGTGCGAGTCCGCGCTCAAGATGTTCGATCGCCAGCTCATTCAAGCCAAGATCCAGCAGGAGATGACCAATACCATTGAGAGCGATGAGCTGATAGCGCACCTGATTGAGACTCTCAAGCCAACGCAGGGTTTTTTGCATGCCGGTCCACGCCTCGCCGTACTGGCCGGTACATGCCCGGACGTGGTCGATCCCGAGCAGCGTGGGTCCAAAGTGCCACTGCAAGTCCGCGGTTCGCGCGATATCGAGCGCCGCCTCGAAGCTGGCCATGGCACGAGGGTAGTCGCCGAGCCCCTTGGTACCGATACAGGCATGGCCGATCATCATCAGGTTCTCGGACTCGTAACTCTTGTCCCCAATGTCGCGAGCCAGTTCGAGCGACCGGCTGTAACACGCGATGGCGGGCAGCGGCTCTGCGCTGGCAAAGTGTGCCTCGCCGCGTCCGTGGTAGGCCTGCACTGCGACGAGATCGGTGAAACCCATGCGCTCGCAGATTTCGACCGCTTGCTGGTGGAAACTGATCGCCTGGTGATTCTTCCCGGTGCTCCACGCCACCGTCCCGAGATGGTAGAGGGTGTCGGCGGCATGGCGCTCATCGTTCATCAGGCGCGACTCCCGCAGCGCTTCGGTGAGGCACGCGGTCGCCTCGTCATACTGGTCGGCGCGCCGATAAGCCATTCCCAGCTGGATCAATGCGTCGCGCGTCTTTTCGCGTTCGCCGCCCGCGCGCAAAGCATCAATAACACGGCGCATGTCAGCGACGGCGCCTTGCGTCTGCCCGGCCTGGGCGCGCGCCGCCCCACGCTGCTCATAGAGGAGGAGCCGATGCGCTGCGTCCAGTGCTTCCGGGTGCTGCTCGGCCAGGGCGACCGCGCGATCCAGCCAGTGCAGCGCATCGCGCATCGCGAACAGCTTCTGCGAGTGTTCAGCGGCGAGAATCAGGTAGTGGAGTGCCTTCGACCAGGCGTGCGCGCGATCGTAGTGTTCCGCCAACTGCGCGTCGCGCTCGTGCGTCGCATCTTCACCAAGGCGCTCCAGGGCCGCCGCCACCGATTGGTGCAGCCGTCGACGCCGCGCACCGCCAATATCACGATAGACCACCTCGCGAAGCTTGTCGTGACAGAAATCGTAGACACCGCCTTCGGATTCCTCGCGCAGCAAGCGCCGCCTGACGAGCAGCTCCAGCCCATCAAGCAGTTGCGCCTCGGGCTCATGTGTCACGTCGAGCAGCATATCGAAGTCGAAGCGCCGGCCGAGGACCGCGGCGGTTTCAAGAATCGGCCGGATCTCTTTCGGCACGTGCCCGAGTCGCACGCGCACGGCAGCACGCAGCGCGTCCGGCAGCAATCCCGCGGCGGCATTCGTACGAGGCTCCAGCTGCGTCTCGCCCTCGCTCAGCGACTGCAAGATTGACATCAGGAAGAACGGGTTGCCCTCGGTTTCGCGATGCAGGCGTTCGGCCAGATCGGGCGCGCCGAGGTTCGCATCGGAGAGTGCCGCAACAAGACTCTCCGTATCTGCATAGCTCAGTCGAGCGAGGGGCACACGGCGCGCGTCGGAATCGCGGCGAAAGCTCTCGAGCAGTTGCGCGAACCGCTCGTCGCTGTCGATCGCCTCGTCACGATAGGCAAAGATTACCAGCGCCGCGCGTTGCACGGCGTGGCGCGCGAGATAATGGAGCACTTGTGCACTGGCGTCGTCGGCCCACTGGATGTCGTCCACCATCAGCACAAGCGGGCGGCCGCCTCTCGATGCTTCGAGCAGTTGATCCACCGCACGGGACAGCCGCGCCTGCCGCGCCTCGGGAAAATCGTTCGACAACTGCGGCAGGTCGGCAAACCGCTCACCGATCTCGGGGACAAGGGCGGCCAGCTCGGCGAGCGACACGGGCGATAGGTCGCGCAACGCCGCGGCCGAAACGCGGTCAAGCGCTTGCGTGACAAGGTCAATCACGGGCTGGTATGGCGTCGCACGCTCGATCTCGTAACAGTTCGTCGCGAGCGTGGGCAATTCCTGGCCGGTGGCGTAGCGTGCGACTTCGCGCAACAACCGGCTCTTGCCAATTCCCGGCTCACCTTCGATCAGGGCGGTGTAGCCCGGGCCAGCGGTGAGCCGCGCGATGAGTCCAATGAGCAGGCCGTACTCGCTGTTTCGACCAACGAAGGGGGTGGGATCGCTCGCACCTCCGACGGCGGAGTCGGATGGGAGATGGGTCGATGCTGCGGACCCGGTAGCGTACCCAACGATTCCGACCGGCTTGGGCTCCAGGTGCAGACGGTTTGTGGCATGCAGCGCACGTGCCGCATCGAGAAAATTGCGCCGCTCGTCGTCAGGTACGGCAAGCGACGCAGCGAGGCGTTCCGCAAGCCGCCTAGAGGGGCGACGCTCGTCAGCCTCGATCTTTCTAATGGTGAAACCCGAGCAGCTAACCCGCTGGGCGAGTGCCTCCTGGGTAAGGTCCAGTGCCTTGCGACGCCGCCGCAGCCAGTAGCCAAACGAATGCGTCCGGTCCTCCACGTCGTTTGACCCTCCGGCACAGCCGATCCGGTCGAGTCTAGCAGTTTAATCCGCGCTTTTGTCCCGCTTTTTGTCCCGCTTTGGGGGACCCCGCCCCATCTCAGCGGGGGTGAAATGCGGATGTCGATCGGCAATACCAACCCCGGATTCGACCACGCGCAACTGGACCGCGTTGTTACACCCGGACAAGTCCTGAAACGTACCAAATTTAAGGAGCAAAGCCATGTCAGCAGTCATTTCCGGTTCCATTCCCGCCGTTGACCTTGCGGCCGTGAAGAACAAGCAACACGTCGCCTGGTCGGCCGGTGACTACGCCGTCGTGGGTACCACGCTGCAGATCGTCGGCGAGTCGCTTTGCGAGGCGCTCGACCTGCGCGCCGGTGAGCGCGTGCTGGACGTCGCCGCCGGCAACGGCAATGCGACGCTGGCCGCCGCAAGGCGCTGGTGCGACGTCGTCTCGACCGACTACGTTCCGACGCTGCTCGAGCGTGGGCGGGCGCGAGCGAGCGCCAATGGCCTGCCGGTGAAGTTCGAGCAGGCGGATGCCGAGAATCTGCCGTACGCCGACCACAGTTTTAATGTAGTGATGTCCACTTTCGGCGTGATGTTCACGCCAGACCAGGACAAGGCCGCCGCGGAAATGGCGCGCGTCTGCAAATCCGGTGGTCGGATCGGTCTCGCCAACTGGACACCGGATAGCTTTGTCGGCGAGCTCTTCCAGACGATGCGCAAATACCTGCCCTCACCGGCCGGCGTGAAATCGCCCGCGCTCTGGGGCACCGAAGCGCGGCTACGCGAGCTCTTCGGCGAGCGCCTCGACTCGATCACGATCGAACACCGGAACTTCGTGTTTCGGTACCACAGCGCCGCCCATTTTCTGGAGGTGTTCCGCACCTTCTACGGCCCCATGAACAAGTCGTTCGGGGCACTCGACGCCGAGAAGCAGGCGTCACTGGCCGCCGACCTGATTGCATTGGCCGAGCGGTTCAATCGCGCAACCGACGGCACGCTGGTGGCCCCGAGTGACTACGTCGAGGTAGTCATCAAGTGCAAGTAGTACATCGATATGGCCATGAGCGCGGTCGCATTCCGCGTTATGGCTCTCACATCAACCAATGACCGGGCGCGCCCACGCGCCATTTCAAAAGGAGCCACAACATGAGCATTAGCGACGTCATGATTCACATCAATGAGTCTCTGGACACCGAAGCGCGTTCCTCTCTCGAAGATGCAACGCGAAAGGTTGAGGGAGTCGTTTCGGCACGGTTTAACCACGGCAAGGAGCATCTGCTTGCAGTCGCCTACGACACCACGAAGACCAACGCCGCGGTCGTGCTGCAAAGCGTCCGGGCGGGAGGCTGTACCGCCCAGCTGGTGGGCATGTAAACGCCGCAGTTTCGGCGACGGCCCGGACTCACCAGGAAATCGGTATTGCGCGATGTCGCATGCAGGCAAAGAAGTCGAACCATTAACCGAAAGGAGAAAACGTCATGGCTGAAACAGATCGCATCAAATATCTACGCATTGCCCTGCTGCTCGTGGGGCTGACGTTCACATTCGGCATCTGGCCACTTGGTATCGTCTGGCCCTCTGGCTGGGCGTGGCATGAAGGGGGTCGCTCGGAATACTTGGAGATGATTCTCGGCATTTACGCCACGCTCGGTGTGTTCTTGATGATCGCCTCGCGCGATCCGATGGCGCACAGAAGCCTGATCTGGTTCACGGTCTGGTCGAGCATCGTGCACGGTGGAATCATGGGTATTCAGTCGGTCGCCAATACCCGGCACATCGGACACCTCTTCGGGGACGTCGCGGCCTTGATTGCGGTTGCGGCTGTTCTGGCGTTCCTGATGCCGCGTCAGATCTCTGCATCGAAGTCTCAGGCAACGGCGTGACCCGGCCGTCGTCTGGCCAGGCGAACATGGTGTACCAGTGCAACCTGGGTTAAATCAAATTTCAATAAGAAGGAGGAAGCGCAATGAGCAAGAAGACGCTCTATGAACGTCTCGGCGGATATGATGCCATTTCTGCTGTTGTCGGCGACTTGTTGCCCCGATTGCGAGGGGACCCGTTACTGGCGCACTTCTGGCAGCATCGACCGGAGGACAGCCTAAAGCGGTCAAAGCAGCTCCTGATTGATTTTCTGTGTTCGAGTGCAGGGGGCCCGACATACTACACCGGACGAGATATGAAGACCTCGCACAAAGGGATGCGGATCAGCGAGTCCAATTGGTCGACATTTATGGGGCACCTCGATGCCACGTTGGAGGCCTTTAAGATTCCTCAGGCTGAACGTGACGATTTGGTCGCCTTTGTGCAAAGCACGAAAACAGACATGGTCGAGGCAAAGATTCGGGCTTAACAACCAAAAGTGAGCTGCATTTCACAGCATGACCGACTTGAGGTGTAGGGCGAGCAAGAGCGAACGGATGGTTTGTGTTTTATCATAGGAAAGTATGTGCCGTTGCTCTTGTGCTCAACTCTGAAGAGGCTCTATGTTACCTGTGTGCTCGACCGTACAGGCTTCGGATCGACGCGCGATCATGTCGGAATTCGACGCAGCGCAAGGCATCTTTCGCAGGCCGATCGAATCGGGATCGCGCTGTCTACCTGGCTGGTAACTCGGTGCACAAAGTGATCGAAACGGCGATCCGCACTGCGGCACAGTCGAGCGGATTCGTCATGACGTGAGAAACGCCAGGTTGGTGTGGCTCCGATTCGGCATGTCAGGAGCACATCGTGCACGCCGACGCCACCGGCATGATCCGGCGGTCAGGCAGGAGAAGCAGGGGGAGCGGTGATGGGCAAGCGATTCGACAGCATTTTGGGCACCATCGGCAACACGCCGGTGATTCGCATCAACAAGCTGGGCCCTGAGGGCGTCAACCTTTACGCCAAGGTGGAGTCGTTCAATCCGATGGGTTCGGTGAAGGATCGACTGGCACTGGGGGTAATTGAAGACGCCGAACGCCGCGGTGAACTCAAACCCGGACAGACTGTTGTCGAGGCCACGAGTGGCAATACCGGCATCGGTTTGGCGATGGTCTGCGCGCAGAAGGGCTATCCCCTGGTCGTCACCATGGCCGAGAGCTTCAGCGTGGAGCGGCGCAAGCTGATGCGATTTCTCGGCGCCAGAGTCGTGCTTACGCCAGCCGGCGAGATGGGATCGGGCATGGTCGCTAAGGCCGCCGAGTTGGCCAAGGCGCATGGCTGGTGGCAGCCACGTCAGTTCGAGAACCCGGCCAATGCGGAGATCCACGCCAAGACCACCGCCGTGGAGATTCTCGACGACTTCGCTGATGTCTCGCTTGACTACTGGGTCACGGGTTTTGGTACCGGCGGCACGCTGAACGGTGTATCGCGGGTCTTGAATGAGAAGAGCCCCCAGACGCAGATCATCGTCTGCGAGCCCGACAATTCTCCCATGCTGGCTAGCGGCATTGCGCAGGCAACGCACAGCGATGGAACCAACAGCGCAAGTCATCCCCGTTCCCGCCCCCACTTGATGCAAGGGTGGTCACCAGACTTCATTCCCCGGCTTGCGGAGCAGGTTGTTGCGGCCAATCGAATCGACGGCTTTATGCTGATCGACGGCAAGGACGCACTGCATTGTGCAAGGGCACTTGCGAGACAGGAAGGTATTTTCGTTGGTATCTCGGCAGGCGCAACACTGTCGGGCGCGCTGCGCATCGCCGCGACCGCAGCGCCGGGTGCCAACATCTTGTGCATGCTGCCGGATACCGGCGAACGCTATCTTTCCACACCGCTGTTCGCAGATGTCGCGGTCGAGATGACTGAGGAGGAGATTGAGTTGTCGAAGTCGACGCCGGGATCTCGCTTCGATGTCATACCGGCGGCGGCACCGCAGCCACCAAACGCGGCGGCGCTTGACGAAGCAGCGACGCGCGATGTCGATGCCCTGCTGCACGACCCGGATCAGCCTGTCGTCATGTTTGCCTACGAGTGGTGCGAGTTCTGCGACTCAGTGCGAAAGGTGTTCGCAAAATACGGCATTGCATATACTTCGGTCGATCTCGATTCGAGCGCCTACCAGCAGGACGATCGCGGCGGCAAGATTTTCGAGGTTTTAAAGCGTCGCACAGGATCGATCACTTTGCCTCAGATCTTCATCGGTGGCGATTTTGAAGGCGGCTGCACCGAGGTGTTCGACAATCTGAAGTCGGGTCAGCTGCACAGCCGACTTGAAAAACACCGAGTGCTGTTCGATGCGGCGGTCAAAACTGACCCCTATGAACTGCTACCCAGGTGGTTGCTGCCGCGTTGAAGCGGAGTGACGAGCCAACCATTGCCCGATTACCAGTGGGCCTCCAGCCCGGCCTTCCAGTCCGCCATGAACGTATTGATTGAGTCGATAAGCTCCTGATCATGTTCGGTGCGGTTGGTGGTGAGATGAATATAGGTATGTTGCGGGATTGGGTCGTGTCCGGTGGTCACAGTCCATTGCAGGACATAGGGACAGTCCGGCAGCGAGAAGCGCACCCCGTGGTGCAAGTGCTCGCAATTGATATTGAACGTTCCCCACACGCAGTAGATTTCGCCACTTGACGTTGCATCGCCAAGCACCGTTTCGACGGAAGCACACCAGCGCGGTAATTCGCTGATAGTCAGGCGGCGTTGCAGATCTGTAGCCGTGGCGGAAATATTTGATGTGGCAAAGAATTCCATGCGCAAATGTTAGTCTGAAACCGGGTGATGCGCACCCGGCAAATAGCACTGCACCGAGAGATGCGCGGCATCGGCCGCGGGGAACACGAAACCTCGCAGGTTGAGTACGCGGAATTGCGGCGCGTAGCCGACACGCTGGCGGCATCGAGGCGACTTACCGCGACAGTTGATGGAATCTTGTCCCGCGCGATCTGCAGCCAAGTCTGTTTCCCGGCGGCTCTGTCCCGCGCCAAAAACGTTAGTTGCCGGGTACGCTTTCAAATGTGAAATCTCCCGGGCCTGCGGTCATTCTTTTCGACAGAGGTAGTGAACATTTCCGGGGGGTATTCGAGCACTACGAGGATAATCTCGATGGATGGCGCGCCGTGGCGGTCACCCCGATCATCGAAATAAAACCGACTACTTGGTGTATCGATTGGCGGCTCGCAAGCAACGTCGCGGCGGTTGACGAGCACCGTGGGCGAGCCATAGCGGGGCAATTGATCCGGACACGCGGGGGCCTGTCGGTCCCACTCCACCCAAATCGGCGGCAGGCCGTGCGTTTTGAGCGCGCAGCGGAGGCGCGGTAGGGGGTTGGGGCGGTCAGGATCAAGAATAGGTTCCACCAGCATTGGCAACCCGGGCGAGTCTTTTAGCGGCCAGGAGTAAGACTCGTACCGTGGTACGGAACCAAGTCCGGCGCCGTGGCCGCCACAGGTTGAGGCGTGTTCGAGCACGTCCGGCAGTCAACACAGCAGACGAGAATAGGCAGAGGCCCATGCCTGTGCTAAATGTTGCGCGTGAACAAGTCTCCAGCGACGCCGCATTACCTGTCAGTGGAAGAGGCGCTCGTTCGTCTCAATTCGCTCCTGCCGCTTGCCGTGCGCCAAGCCGAGCTCGACCCGCCGTTCCGTGCGCTGCACCGCGCAATCTTGCGCTGGCTTGCGATCGAGGGTGAATCGCCATCGTTTGCTGCGCTGTTGGTTGAGGCCGGTGTGGCGGATGGTGCGGCGGCGCTCGAACAACTGCGGGCCGCGGATCTCGTTGTGGTGAACGGTGGGGGGAGGATTGTGGGCGCCTATCCCATTACGCTCGAGATCACCGCACATCGCGTAACGTTGGATGGTCGCACTAGGTACGCCATGTGCGCGGTGGATGCGTTGGCCATAGGACCGATGTTCAATCTCGGCACGCGGATCGAGTCGCGCTGCCACACTTGCGCTGCGCCGCTCAGTTTCGCACAGGATGATCAGCGCATCAGGCCCGCGCATCTGCTGCGGGACGTACACGTAGGCATTGCCTGGCAGGCGACCGGTGGCTGTGCCGCGCACTCGCTGTGCCGGGAGATGTTGTTCTTTTGTAGTGCCTCGCACGCCGCCAGTTGGCAGGCGGTCTCACGGGAGCGCAATAGCGTGTTGTCGTTGTCGCAAGCCATAGAGCTTGCCAAACGGTTCTTCCTGCCGTTGCTTGCGGATCGACCCGGCGTGGCTTGAGCGGGCCCGACGCGGACGGGCAGAAGACCAAATTGGGATTGATGGTCCCGGAGCGTACAGCGCAAGTGCGCAGTGCGAGCCTCGCAGTTGGGGCAAGACGCGTGCTTGACGGAAGACCGGACGTTCTAGAAGGGAAGCATGATGCCGGGGCGGACCCGCAGGATCAGGTCGCGGAAGCGTTCCTGAATGCGCATGAGCGCAACAGGATTGTCCCCTTCGAAGCGCAAGACCCATACCGGCGTGGTATTGGAGGGGCGCACAAGGCCGAAGCCGTCCGAAAAATCCACCCGCAGACCGTCAATGGTTGTGGTTGTGCCATCCGGAAAGCTGGCAGCGGCAATCAGTTCCTTCATGGCAGCGTAGTGCTCACCCTCGGCAAACTTCACGTTGAGCTCCGGCGTGTTCACGGTGTTCGGCAGGCTCGCGAATACCTCGCGGATTGATCGTGATTCGCGCGCGAGTATCTCGAGCAGACGGGCGGCGGTATATAGCCCGTCATCGAAGCCGTACCAGCGCTCCTTGAAAAACATATGGCCGCTCATCTCGCCGGCTAGCGGTGCCCCGGACTCCCTGAGTTTGGCCTTTATTAAGGAGTGTCCGGTCTTCCACATGGTGGGCCGACCACCGGCTTCGCGGATCGCGGCGTCGACGGTGCGCGAGCACTTCACGTCATAGATGATCTCGGCGCCGGGTTGGCGCGACAGCACGTCGCGCGCGTACAGGATCAGCTGGCGATCGGGCCAGATGATCTGGCCGTCCGGGGAAACGACGCCGAGTCGGTCGCCGTCGCCGTCGAAAGCGAGGCCCACGTCGTAGTTGCCGGTGGTGACAGTATGGATCAGGTCCTCGAGGTTTTCGGGATGCGCAGGATCGGGGTGATGGTTGGGGAAGCGGCCATCTATCTCGCAGTAGAGTTCGGTCACCTCGCAGCCGAGACGGCGCAGCAGCTCCGGTGCGAGCTCGCCCGCCACGCCGTTGCCACAGTCGACAACGACCTTGAGCTTGCGCGCGAGCTTCACATCCGAGGTGATTCGCGCGAGGTAAGCCTCGCGCACGTCGTCCTGCGCGACCATGCCATCGCCCTGGACGAGGCGATTGTCGAGCAGGCGCTGGCGCAGCGACTGGATCGCCTCGCCCGAGAGCGTTTCGCCGGCAAGCATGATTTTCAGGCCGTTGTAATCTGGTGGGTTGTGGCTGCCGGTGACACTGATACCCGAGTGTGTGCCGAGAAAATGGGTGGCGAAGTAAAGCACCGGGGTCGGTACGCACCCAATGTCGACCACGTCGCAGCCTGCGCGCGTCAGACCGCGCGCCAGTGCCTTCACAAGCTCGGGCCCCGAAAGCCTTCCATCGCGACCGATGCAGACGCTGTTTTGTCCGCGGGCACGTGCCTCGCTGCCGATCGCGTGACCGATGCGCTCGACAATCGCCCGCGTGAGTGTCTTGCCGACGATGCCGCGGATGTCATAGGCCTTGAAGATCTCGGGCGGCAGACCGTTCGGTTGCGGCATTGAAGCCATGGCAGGGCGGGGCATGGGGCAGGCGGCGATGGATGGGCGTCGGAAAGGACGACAGTGTAAGACAACGACTGGTGCGGGCCAACCGACTGCGACAGCCAAGTGTCTCAGAAACGTAACGGAGTGCGCGCAGAGCGCTAGGTGAGCGATCCGGATCGCGCTGCCGGTGGGTGCGTGCCGACTGCTTCGAGCTGCGTATTGTTGCGCCCAGCCTGCTTGGCCCGCATCAGCGCCTGGTCGGCACGCCAAAGGGCTTCGTCGAACTTGCTGTCGGCGTTACTCATGGCACTGATGCCGCCGGTCCAGCGTAGCGAATGTACAACTCCTTTGGGCAATTTCAGTTCGCGCGGCAACTGCTTGCGCAGACGCTCGGCATAGGAGTAGGCGTGCGTGAGCGGCGTGTACGGATAGATCACGCAGAACTCGTCGCCGCCCAGGCGCGCGAGAAAGTCGGTTTGACGAACGGCGGCGCGCAACACGCGGGAGAATTCGGCGATCAGTGCATCGCCCACGTCGTGACCGTGCGTGTCGTTGACCTGCTTGAAGTGATCGATATCAATGACCAGCAGGGAAGATGGCCCATGCGACTCGACCTGGCGGTGCAGCTTCCTCAGGCGCCGCTCGAAGTAGCGGCGATTGGCGAGGTGCGAGAGGTGATCGAGGTAGCCGAGGCCCTTGAGCTTCTGGCGCTCCTCCGCCATCTTACGGGCGGAGTCGCGCAAGTACTGAAAGATGTTCCCGAACTCCTCGAGTTCCATCGGGTAGTTGTCCCGCATCTCGTTGTGGCGTGCGTCCCGCAGGATGCGTCCGATTGACTGGATGTCCGCGTGTACACCGCGCGCGGTGTCGCGGTGGGACAGGAACACTGCAATTAGCGCGACGACGAATCCGGCGATCATCAGCAGCACAGCGTAGAAGTGGCTATCGGTGAACAGCGACGAAGGGGCCTCGCGCGCCGTCGCAGGCGCGGCGAGGATAATGGCGACACCAGCGCCTGTAAGGGCGAGGCCGATAAGCAGCCCAAGCAGCGTGCGCCGAAAAATGCGGGCGAGAGATCGGGTCATGTTAGCGGGTGGACCGAATTCGGGAATTCCCAGGCCCTGAGTATGGCAACGAACAGGAGCGGCGGGGTACGCAAGCCGTCCAGCGGTAAACCGCGCCTAATCTGGTACCGTTCTGCCGGATAGTTGACACCCCGGCTGCCCGGAGGCATGTGCCAGAAAGCCTTCCGGCTAGCGGCGCCCCGAGTGGCCGAAGCCCCCGGCGCCGCGGTTGCTCGTCTCGAACTCGTCGACGACAGCGAACTCGGCCTGTACGACGGGCACGAACACCATCTGGGCGATGCGATCGCCGGGCTCAACCGTGAACGGTTCGTTGCCGCGGTTCCAGACCGAGACAAACACCTGGCCCTGATAGTCGGAGTCGATCAACCCGACGAGATTGCCGAGCACGATGCCGTGCTTGTGGCCAAGGCCTGAGCGCGGCAGCAGCACCGCAGCGAGGTGCGGGTCGGCGATGTGCATTGCGAAGCCCGTCGGGATCAGATGGGTTTCGCCCGGCGCAACGTGTATGTGCTCGTCCACGCAAGCGCGCAGATCGAGGCCGGCCGAACCGTCGGTAGCGTAAGCGGGCAGGGGGAAGTCCGTTCCGATACGGCGATCCAGAATCTTAAGCTCGACTTTTCGTTTTAGACCTTTGTTTGGCGGCATGGAGTTTTTCTGCGATGAGTTGAATCAGTGCGCGCGCAAGCTTCGCTTTGGACTGCGTGGGAAAATCGGTACTACCGGTGCGGTCGATGACGAGCAGGCTGTTGTCGTGCGACTCAAAACCGATCCCGGGCGCGCCGATGCGGTTGGCCGCGACGAGGTCGAGGCGTTTGGATTCGAGTTTCTGCCGCGCGTTTGCTTCCAAGTCGTTTGTTTCCGCCGCGAACCCCACCGTAAACGGTCGGCGCGTGAGCGCCGCGACGCTGGCGAGGATATCCGGGTTGCGCACCAGCTCGAGCGACATGTGCTCGCCTGATTTCTTGATCTTTTCCGCAGTCACGTACGCGGGACGGTAGTCCGCAACCGCTGCGACGCCAATGAAGATATCAATGTTGTCGATGCGAGCGTGCACGGCATCGTGCATATCTTGCGCGCTGATGACACGAATGGTCTCGACGCGCTGCGGATCGGGCAGGGCAGTCGGCCCTGAAATCAGCGTAACTATGGCGCCGGCCTCGGCTGCCGCTTCCGCCACGGCGTAGCCCATGCGTCCGGAGCTTCGATTGGTGATACCACGTACCGGATCGATCGCCTCCCAGGTCGGTCCGGCCGTCACCATAACGTTTAGCCCTGCGAGCTTGCCGCTCGCGAATAGTTGCGCGGTCTGTGCCACGAGCTCCAGCGGTTCCAGCATGCGCCCCGGGCCGAAATCGCCGCAGGCCTGATCCCCTTCGGCAGGCCCAAGAACGTGTACACCGCGACGCCGAAGGATAACCAGGTTCGCCTGGGTCGCGGCGTTGACCCACATCTGCTGATTCATCGCCGGCGCGACCGCAAGCGGGGCTGCGGCAGCAAGGCAAACCGTCGTGAGCAGGTCTTCGGCCCGGCCCTGGGCAAGCCGAGAGAGAAAATTTGCCGAGGCCGGCGCGATCAGCACCACATCCGCCCAGCGCGCGAGCTTGATGTGCCCCATGCCGGCTTCCGCGTCCGCGTCGAGCAAGTGCAGGTGCACGGGGTGGCCGCTCACGGCCTGCATGGTGAGTGGCGTGATGAACTCCTGTGCCCCGCGCGTCATGACTACGCGCACCTCGGCACCGGCATCGCGCAGGCGGCGCGCCAGCTCAGCGCTCTTGTAGGCAGCGATGCCGCCGGTCACGCCGAGTAGAACCCTTTTATTGGAGAGGGAAACCATGTGTTACAGTTTACTTGCCTACAGACAATTCGCACAAACCAGCCACCGGACAGGGACGTGCCCATGGCAATCACCGACTGGCCTGAATCCGAGCGCCCGCGCGAGAAATTGCTCGCGCGCGGGCCGCAAGCACTGTCAGATGCCGAGCTGCTTGCCATCTTTCTGCGCACCGGCGTGACCGGCAAGACCGCCGTGGACGTTGCGCGTGAGATGCTCGCCCGCTTTGGTAGCCTGCGTGGCCTGCTTACCGCCGAGCGTGCAGCGGCATGCGCAACGGCTGGGCTGGGGGAGGCGAAGTTCGTCCAGCTGCAGGCCGCGCTGGAGCTGGGCCGGCGTTTTCTGGCGGAGAAACTCGCCCGCGGCACGGCACTCAGCTCGACGACGGACACCCGCGACTTTCTGCAGGCGCGCCTGCGAGATCGCGCGGAGGAGCATTTCTGTTGTCTCTTTCTGGATAATCGCCACCGGGTGCTGGCCTTTGAGGAGCTGTTTCGTGGGACTCTTAACGGGACGTCGGTCTATCCGCGCGAGGTGCTGAAACGCGCCTTGGCCCTTAATGCGGCGGCGGTTGTCCTGGTCCATAACCACCCGTCAGGGGTGGCAGAGCCCAGCCGGGCGGACGAGCTGCTGACCGAGCGCCTCAAGGAGGCCCTGGCGCAGGTGGACGTGCGGCTGCTGGATCACCTTGTCGTCGGGG
>Ga0209427_10000652_pt1 | contig 37540 bp, 35 predicted proteins | sample DeeMarSWOR136_30_FD_187465 | JGI IMG/M metagenome (GOLD analysis project Ga0209427, IMG submission 187465) | Marine sediment microbial communities from White Oak River estuary, North Carolina - WOR-1-36_30 (SPAdes) (version 2) | ecosystem: Environmental > Aquatic > Marine > Intertidal zone >...
TCCCTCCAAAACAGACCTTCTTTATCAAAAAGAAAGGATTAAGTCAATAAAATTCTGCGGTCTTAAATCCCCCCTTCTGCTTTTTAGGGATTTTACAATTGAGTGAGGAGAAAAGAGGAAGGGTGTTTGAGCGAAGCGAGTTTCCTTCCTCGCTGAACGATTGCGGGAAAATCCCGTTAAGAAAAGCAGGGGGGCACCCTTCTTTAGTTACCTTTCTTGGGTGGGCAAGAAAGGTAAAAAGGATTGGTTAATCCTTTAAGAAAAGCAGGGGGGATGCCTTTTTTTAGTTCGTTTTTTGGGCAAGCAAAAAATGAACAGGTAATATCTTGAAAAGATTGAAAGCTGAAAGACTAAGGTAAAAGGTTTGTTTCCTATTTAAGAAGTTCTCTTAAGAGTTCCTTTCCTAATTCTTCCAACTGTTCCTTGGGTTTGAGGGGTTCTGTTGGTTTTTCCTTGGTAGTCTCGGGTGTTGTTTTCTTCTTATCTATCAATCTATCTAAGGTATCGATAATTCCTCCCCTTGCAGCCCTAGCGAGAATTGCTCCTGTATCGGGTATGGGTTTTGGGAAGCTCCCTTCTTTTATATGCCCTCTCCATTGAAAAGGGATAACAGCTCTTCCTTGTTCATTAACAATATATTTCTGGGCCTTTGGACCAAAGCAGTGGTCTGTGGCCGGTTTGGTCAGGACAGCCATAACATTCTTAAAATCCACGTCCATGGTATTGAGATTTATTTTTCCACCACTTTTATCTGTAACCACATCCAGAAGGTCAGAAGAGAGGATTTGATACCTTGGAACATATACAACCCCATTTTTAATATTAAGGGGGAGAGCGAGATATTGAAATCTGGTCTTTTCCAATTTTGAGTAGTCCTCAAGACAGGAATATAACCTTCTAAAATCAGGTGATATTAAGCTCAACTGCTGGAGGGGAAGTTGGTTGAGCAGGTCTCTTAACAGCGCCATCTTTATCTCCCCGTTAGTAACAGCAAATTCCCCTTTTCCATCGAGTGATTTGGTGATAGTGACTGCATCCGCCATCCTTCCAGATATTGATAAATCAGAGTTGAGGGTTCCATTAATCATATCCTTTAGCGAGGTATTGGAGTTTATAAGCTCTTTTACATCAATTTTTCTGAGATTAGACTGTACATAAAATATTGGTTTTTCCTCTTTGAAATCCATCAATGCTGAACCTGAAAAAAGGCCCTTGTAAAGATTGAATGATAAGGGTCTTATAGTTAGGGCCATTTTCCCAAAGAAAAGATCTGCCTTTAAATCCGAAAAGTTAAAATTCTTATATCCTCCCCTTTCAATTCTAATATCCCCTTCTGCCTGTATCTTTTTTAAAAAGGAGTCTTTGTTTTCTATTTTTTTAGCAACAGGTAAAATGGATTCTCCATATATCTTGCGATCAGCCTTTTTGGGTTGCCCAGCGCTCAGGAGATCATCGAAATCGAGTCTTGGGGAACGCAGTGAGAATTTAATCTTCGGAGAGTCAAAGTCTTTAATCGTTGCATCAAGGTTTACTATTGTATTTCCATATCCCAAGGTTAAGCCCTTGATATCCATTCTCTTTCCCTGCATAGAGATCTTCCCGCTCATGTCATGAATTTCTTTGGGGATAAAAGAGAATTTTGCACCGACTTTCTCCATAGAAAGATTTCCTTGAAGATCGATATCTTTCATAAGTGCCATATCACCTTTTATCTTGATATCAGTTTTTATTCTTCCTGAAAGCTTTTGCTCTTTTAAGGGAGGTATGAGTTCTTTGAGTTGGATAAAATCAATTTCATTTGTGGAGAGATTAAGGTCAATCTTCGGTTGTTTTGTATTAATGATAGTTCCACTTCCCTTAATATTCAGATTCTTCAGGTTGAGGTTGAGTTTTTTAACTCTGATATTGTTTTTTGCAAAACTCCCGTTAAAAAGTAAATTTGCAGGAGTGCCCATCGGTTTTTCAATGAGTCCAGCATACCTCATTCCTGCTTGGTCTAGGTCTATTCTTGTGTCGGTAATGAGATCGTTCATCCCCCCCTTTATAAAGCTATCTATAGATGCCTTACCTTTCATGGTAAGCATTTTGGTTCCATCTTTAGTTAGAGAAAATAAATCTACAATATCTTCGAGGGGCTCAATATCTCTTGCTCTGATCTTTCCCTCAAAATAGATTTTAGATGGGTCTTTGATCGGTCCTTTGAGGCCCAAATCTATTGCTAATAATCCTGAGAGCTTCCCCCCTTTTCCTACCAGTATAATATCTTCCCATCCTTTAAGGTTGAGTTCGCTTGTCTTTATTTTTAGGTCTACGAGAGGGTTATCAAACTTTTTTATAGTTCCAGAGCTCTTGAGATTTAAGTCTTTAAGGTTTAATGAGGCACTTTTAATGGTCAATTGATCATCACCAAAACTCAAGTCATATAAAATCCTTGTATTCATTTTCTCTGGTTTATTTAATATATCTTTAAGGACCAATCGGCTCTTATCTAAATTCAGATCTCCCTTTAATGTAAAATTTGTTCTGGTTCCTTGAACATCTGTTAGGAAGGATAACGGTCCTTTTATGGTCATCCCTTTTGGCATAGCCTTTTTTATAGGAGGATATAATCCCTCTATTTGATCAATCATTAGCTTTTTAGAAGATAAATTAAGATTAACTCTTGGGTTCTTTTTAAACTCTTTTATATCTCCAGATACATTGAGATGATTATCGAGTAAGCTGATATCAAAATTATCAAGAGTTAACAAATCTTTCTTAAAATCTATGGTGATTTTTCTCTCTACATCTAGATTTATTTTTTTATCTATCTTCAAAAAACCTTTTTTATCTTTAAAAGAGAAATCTCTCAAGCTGATTTTGCCATCACTAGAAAACTTTTCATTCAAATTCCCTGATAAGCGAACATCTGAATTTAAAAAGCCGTTATGAATGATAAGGGGTGAATATTTTTTATAGTAGGGATAGAAATGAGCAATATCCAGGTCTGTTAATTTCATGACGAGATTTAAATCCACTTTTTTAAAATCTAACCTATCACCAAAAGGACCAATCTTTCCTTGCATATCTATCTTTTGTTCTTTTTGCGTTAAGATTTTAGCAGAGAGTTTGAAGTCTAATGGTGTATAAAGGGAAATATTCGTTGCTTTGAGATTTAAGCCTTCAATATGAGTTACTCTCTCCTTTTTTGCATCAAAGTAATCATCGATAAATTTGACATCACCCTTGTTTATCATAATTCGGGAAATATTAAGGTTCTTTAAAAATGGGTTGGGTGATGGCGATTTTTTCTCTTGGGAGACAAACAGAATAGGGGATGAATCTTTTTTATAAATTTGACTAGACGTCTTTTGAGGATTCACTAAGTCATTAAAATTAAATTTTCCCTCTTTGTTAATCTCTATTAAAAGCTTTGGAGAGTTAAGGATTATCTTTTTTACTTCAATCCTTTTTCTAAGGAGAGGAAGAATCTTTAACTTAACTTCTAATCCTTCCAAAATTAAGAAAGGTTCTTTTTTGAATTCTGGATTGTTAGAAATAATAATATTATCTAAATTTACCCCTAACCCCTTTAACAGGGAGAGCTTTATTTTATCTACCTTAACCTCTCTATGGATGGCTTTCTCAATCTGCGATACAACAATTCCTTTGTATTTATTTAAGTCAACAAAGAAAGGGATGGATATGGCAATGATTAAGAGTAGAAACAGGGCTATGATTATACCTATGATAAGTTTCTTCATCGGGAAACCACTCCCTCCACAAAATCAATGGTCTCTTCTTCCAATCTACATTGATTAAAAGAATTTATCTCAGGTATTCCTGCAGGGCTCGTGACATTGATCTCTGATACCTTGTCCCCAATGACATCAATCCCTACAAAATAGAGACCGTCAGCAATCAACTTCTTGGATAATATTGAGCAAATTTCTCTATCTTTTTCAGTAATATCTGATTTCTCGCATCTTCCTCCTGCATGGATATTTCCTCTGTGGTCATCTTGAGGTGGAATTCTCTTAAAAGCTCCAATAGGCTTCCCATTAAGAATGAGTATCCTTTTGTCACCATCTTTTATTTGAGGTAGATATTCCTGGCCAATGACAAATCTTTTGCTATTCAATGTTAACGATTCTAACAGGGCATTTATATTCTTATCCCCCTCTTTAAGATAAAAAATCCCCCTTCCTCCATAGCTGTCCAAGGGTTTTATGATCATTTCTCCCCCTAAACTTACAAAAAATTCCTTGAGCATTCTTGGATTTTTTGAGATACAATTTTTTGGAGCTATTTCTGGAAAGTTAAGAACATATAACTTTTCATTAGCCTTTCGAATCCCTTTTGGGTCATTGATAACAAATGTTTTTTTTGTGATATGTTCTAATATATAGGTAGAATAGAGATAATCCATATTAAAGGGAGGTTCTTTTCTTACAAAGATAACATCTAATCCATCAAGTGGTTTCTTCTCAAGGAAATCAAGAAGTCGAAACCCTTTCTCCTTATCAATTGTAACCTTTCTTAGATTTGCAATGGGCTTGTTGTCAAAGATAAACAGGTCCTTTAGGAGTAAATAGTATATTTCATGTCCTCTCTTTTGACACTCCATTATCAGGGCACAGCTTGTATCATCTTCAATATTGACACTTTCCATAGGGTCCATAACAAACCCTATCCTTAGTCTTTCCATAATGATTCTTTTTTTAAAATAGATTTTTGAAAACATATAAATATAACAAATGAAAATATTTAGGTCAATAAGTTTGAGATTCTCATAGATGAAATCAGATATTCGAATATATTGATTTTTTAAAAAAGAAGAAAATTTTAAATCTTTGAAAACTCAATAAATTGCAAAAATTAAATGGCTTGACGGAGTAAAGAAGTTAATATATGGTTGATTTTATTTTAGAAACAATCCTCTTTTCCTTAAAGAAACCTCTTGCCAGTTTCATTAACTCTTGATCAGAAATTTGATAATCAATGAGAAAGAAAGAGAGAATAACCAATCTTAACCAACTTACCCAATACTTCCAAGAACAGAGAAAATCTGTTGAAGATTTAAAGGTTGGGGTTGAAATAGAAAAGCTTGGTGTCTTTTCTAAAGATGGTAAAGCAGTATCCTATTATGGTGATGGAGGCATAGAAAGTCTCCTGAGGCTGATGAATGAGAAATATGGATGGGAGATTATTGATGAGGATGGGGTGATTATTGCCTTAGTTAGAAAGGGAGCCTTTATTAATCTAGAGCCTGGAGGACAATTAGAATTAAGCTCCCTACACCAGAGACGTATAGCTAACTTTGCTGAGGATTTTGATACCTATATAAAGGAAATTAAGGGGGTATCAAAGGATTTTAATATTCGGTTTCTTGGTTTGGGGTTACAACCCTTCAGCAGCAAATCTGATATCAAATGGATACCTAAGGGTCGTTATAGAATCATGTCTCCATACCTACAAGAGAAAGGAAAACTGAGTCATGAGATGATGAAGCTTACAGCAGCGATTCAAGCAACCTATGATTATTCCAGTGAAGAAGATGCTATGGATAAATTAAGAGTATCTATGGGTATATCATCCATTGTAACCGCAATGATTGCAAATTCCCCAATAACTGAGGGTAAACCAAATGGTTTTATGAGCAGAAGAGCATATATATGGCTCAATACTGACCCAGATCGATGCGGTTTGATTAGAAGAGCTTTTTCACAAGATTTTGGTTTTAATGATTACGTAGAGTATGTAGCCAATGTCCCCATGATGTTTATAAAAAGAGAGGGAAAGTGGATTCCGTTTTATGGAATAACTTTTAAAAATTACATAGAAAAGGGTTATAAGGGATATTTTCCTATTCTGGAGGATTGGGAATTGCATCTTACAACCATCTTTACCGAGGTAAGGATAAAACAATACCTTGAAGTTAGAGGAGGTGATGCTCCTCCTCCTCGCTTGATTCTGTCTATACCTACACTGCTGAAGGGTATACTCTATAATCATGAATCGAGGAATGCTGCATGGAGATTAGTAAAGGATTTTCGTTGGGAAGAAAGGCTTAAGCTTCAAAGAGATGTAAGCAAATATGCATTGGATGCCAGGGTTAAAAATAACAAGGTTTTAGATCTCGCCAAGGAATTGATTGCTATAAGTAAAGAGGGATTGAAGGGAGAAATAAGGAGAAAAAATCATGACGAGGATGAATCTAAATACTTAAGTCCTTTAGAAGAACTTATTTTTGAGGACGGAACTTGCCCTGCTGCTCTTCTTATGAAAGAATGGGAAAGAGGGCTAAAGAGGGATCCTAAAAAGCTAATAGAATACTGCAGTTATTAGAATAGAAAACACTTGACACAAAGATTGCCGTTTGATAGCTTCAAAAAATATTTTTTAAAGTAAAGCATCGTAGAGTTTGTGTCAAAAGTCAGAAAAACTCTTTTGTTCCATACTTTTAGCTCGAGGGGAGGAGACTTTCTACTGACGGGTAATCTAAAGGGTTTAAGGAATATAAATTGGAATTAATATTTTTTTTAATTTTAGCTGTCATAGCTATTCTATCTGCCCTTCTGGTTATTTTTCAAAATAAGCCAATCTATAGTGCTCTTTATCTGGTTTTATGCTTTCTCTCGATTGCGGGTCTCTATTTCCTTTTACATTCAGAATTTCTTGCAATTATGCAGATTATCATCTATGCAGGCGCCATCATGGTCTTTATCCTATTTGTAATTATGCTTTTGGATTTAAAGGGAGAAAAAGGAACAAAAAGACTTAGATTCCAGAGACTTTTTAGTATTCTTTTCACGCTACTTTTACTTTTTTTCCTTATTGGGGCTTCGGCTCATATGATATCAGAAAGCAAGAAAATGGGACTGAATTCAGAGATGCTAAGCTCTTTTGGTGGGGTGAAATTATTTGGAAAGCTCCTCTTTAGCGATTATCTCCTATCTTTTGAGGTGGCCTCTGTACTTCTTCTTGTTGCAATGATTGGCGCTGTTGTCTTTGGGAAAAAAAGGCCATAGGCATAAGGAGTGATTTTTGATGGTTCCTTTAAGTTATTATCTCTATTTAACTGCAATTCTTTTTGCAATTGGAGTCTTCGGGGTTCTTATTAAGCGAAATGCCGTCATAATGATAATGTGCATAGAGTTAATGTTAAATGCTGTTAATCTCGCATTTGTTGCTCTATCCCGTTATCTAAATCTCATGGATGGTCAGATATTTGTCTTTTTCATCATGACGGTAGCAGCGGCAGAGGTAGCAGTAGGATTGGCGATTGTGGTTGCTTTGTTTCGACTTAAAGAGACAGAGGATGTGGATGAGATAAACCTGATGAAGTGGTAATAGAGGAGATAAAGGTTAATGCTTGACTATATATGGCTGGTTCTTTTCTTTCCCTTATTGGGAGTAGTTATAAATGGTTTATTCAGTAAGTTTTTAACAAAAAGATTTACAGATTTTATCTCCTGCGGAACTATTGGAATCTCTTTTCTCTCTTCTTTCCTTATTCTTTATAGCCTTCTTCAACTTTCTCCCGAACAGAGGTCTTTTGAAAAAACTCTCTTTCCCTGGATTGTTTCAGGTGATTTTAAAGCCTTGGTAAGTTTTCTGATAGATCCATTATCTGCTCTGATGATATTGGTAGTTTCAGGCGTAAGTTTTATTATCCATATCTATTCTATTGGATATATGGAAGGAGATAAAGGCTACTCTCGATATTTTGCGTATCTCAATCTCTTTACTTTTTCTATGCTTCTTTTGGTTTTGTCCAATAACTTTCTTTTAATGTATATAGGATGGGAAGCCGTTGGTCTCTGTTCCTATTTATTGATAGGATTTTGGTATGAAAGGAGGTCTGCTTCAGATGCGGGGAAAAAGGCATTTATTGTCAATAGGATAGGAGACTTTGGTTTTGGATTAGGAATTATCCTTATCTATGTAACTTTTAAAGACCTCAATTATACTTTTGTTTTTCATTCAGCACCAGAGATTCTTCCCTATGGTGGTGTTACGATAACAGCAATAACCCTTTTGCTTTTTTTGGGGGCGATTGGAAAATCCGCCCAGATTCCTCTTTATGTATGGCTCCCAGATGCTATGGAAGGTCCCACACCTGTTAGTGCACTTATCCATGCGGCTACTATGGTAACAGCAGGAGTCTATATGGTGGCTCGAACGAGTGTTCTTTATTTAATGGCACCTGTATCTATGAATGCCGTGATGTTGATTGGGGTTTTAACAGCGATCTATGCTGCATCAATAGCTCTTGCCCAGAATGATATCAAGAGGGTATTAGCCTATTCTACTATTAGTCAACTAGGCTATATGTTTTTGGCGTTGGGCGTCGGAGCTTTTGCAGCAGGTATCTTTCACCTCATGACGCACGCCTTTTTTAAGGCATTACTTTTTCTTGCAGCAGGTAGCGTAATCCACAGGTTGGGTGGAGAACAGGATATGAAAAAGATGGGGGGATTAAAGGAATATATGCCGACGACCTATTGGACATTTATTGTTGCAGCTTTGGCTCTTGCAGGGATATTTCCCTTTGCAGGTTTTTTTAGTAAGGATCAGATACTCTGGGAGGTTTTTGTTAAGAGAGGTACCCTTGTATGCGGTATTGGAATCATAACTGCCTTTTTAACCTCTTTTTATATCTTCAGGCTTATCTTTTTAACCTTCTATGGAGAATCAAGAATTGCAAAAGAAAAAAGGGAGCATATCCATGAATCCCCAAATGTCATTTTATATCCTTTAATTATCCTTGCTGTTTTTTCCGCAATAGCGGGTTTTGTTGGAATACCGCTTATAAAAGGGGCAAATATCATAGGGGAGTTCCTCGCTCCTGTATTTGATTTAAGAGTTGCGAGCATTCATATTCCTGAAACCATTTATCACTCTTTAGGACTTGAAATATTATTCATGATAATATCTTTGTTAATACCGATATTTGGAATTTTTTTAGCCTTTAAATTTTATGTTAAAGAACCCGCTCTTCCAAGGCGATTGGCAGAAAGATATCCTGCTTTATATCAATTATTATTTAACAAATACTACATAGATGAGTTCTATGATTTTATTATCGTGAATCCCCTAAAGAATACCGCACTTTTCTTCTGGAAGGGATTTGATGTATTCATCATTGATGGGTTGGTGAATAATATCGCTTCTTTTATAAAGGTTCAATCTGAAACCTATAAAAAGTTCCAGACCGGTTATATTCGAAACTATGCCTTATATATGGTAATAGGATGCATTTTCATTATGGCTTATTATTTTTTTAGATAATATGATATGGAGAAGAGATTTTGAATAGCCTAGGATTTCCATTATTGTCATCGATACTCTTTTTACCATTCATAGGGGTATTTATCCTCCTTTTCTTAAATAGAGAAAAAAAAGAATTGTTAAAGGGAGTTTGTTTTACAATAGCCTTACTCACTTTTATACTCTCCCTCCCCTTATTTTTTTATTTTGATTCTACAACATATGAAATGCAGTTTATTGAGAATATCCCCTGGATCGAGGGATTTGGAATTAGTTATCATTTAGGCATTGATGGCATAAGTCTATTTCTTGTCCTCCTAACAACCTTTCTGACCATGATTTCTATTCTTTCCTCTTGGAGGGCCATTACTGAAAAGATAAAGGAATATATGATTTTTATGCTCCTTTTAGAGACAGGAATGTTGGGGGTCTTTATGGCCTTGGATCTCTTTCTTTTTTTTATATTCTGGGAGGCCATGCTTATCCCCATGTATTTCTTAATAGGTGTCTGGGGAGGTCCTCGAAAGATATATGCTGCCATAAAGTTTTTTATTTACACAATGGCTGGCAGTACCTTAATGCTCGTTGCAATCCTTTTTTTGTATTTTTTTCATTATAGAGTTACAGGAGAGCTGACCTTCAACCTCATTAAACTCTTTCAGTTATCTCTACCTATAAAATATCAGATATGGCTGTTTTTAGCCTTTGCCTTGAGTTTTGCCATAAAGGTGCCTATTTTCCCCTTTCATACATGGCTCCCTGATGCTCATGTTGAGGCGCCTACAGCGGGGAGTGTGATTTTGGCAGGGATATTGTTGAAGATGGGGATCTATGGATTTTTAAGATTTTGTTTCCCCCTTTTCCCAGAGGCATCAATCAAATTTATCCCTCTCATTGCTGTTTTAGCGATTATTGGGATCATTTATGGGGCCTTAGTGGCTATGATGCAAGAAGATGTAAAGAGTTTGGTTGCCTATTCCAGCATAAGCCATCTGGGATTTGTCATCCTTGGAATATTTGCCTTCAATATCCAGGGACTGGAGGGGGGAATCATCCAGATGATAAATCATGGAATAAGCACGGGTGCTCTTTTCTTGTTAGTAGGGATTATATATGAACAGAGACATACGAGGATGATTAAAGACTTCGGTGGCCTATCAAAACAGATACCACTTTTTGCAGTCTTTTTTATGATTGTGACCCTCTCTTCACTTGCCCTGCCAGGATTGAATGGTTTTGTTGGCGAGTTTCTCGTCTTGGTAGGGGCATTTAAAGCTAACAAAATTTACGCCGTCTTTGCTGCCACTGGCGTGATTCTTTCTGCTGTTTATCTTCTATGGATGTATCAAAGGGTTATGTTTGGTGAGTTAAAAAATCCGAAGAATAAGAAATTAAAGGATCTTTCTCTAAGGGAGGTCTTTGTCTTGTTGCCCTTAATAATTTTGATATTTTGGATTGGGATATATCCCACACCCTTTTTAAGGAAAATGGATGTTTCTGTACAGCATCTATTGTCAAAAGTTAAAAAGGTTGAAAAGATAAGTTTCAAGTCAATTAACCAAAGGGAGAATTCAGATAAGCTAAAATGTTTTAAGAAAGGATAGAGAATTGGTTTTCACAGTTTCCAGGTTAGATTTATTAAATATTGCTCCAGGTTTTATACTCGTTATTTTTAGTATTATTGTATTACTCCTCGATGTATTCCTATCAACTAAATGGAAGAAATATTTACCTTATATCTGTATAGGAGGGATTGTTGCTTCTTTTATAGCATCATCTCTTTTGTGGAACAGGCCAAATTATGCCTTTAATAAAATGATAGTCGTAGATAATTACTCCCAGTTTTTTAACTTTGTATTTCTGATTGCTACAGCATTGGTCATTTTAATATCTATTGATTATATCCGTGAAAGGGGAATGGAAACAGGAGAGTATTATGCCTTACTCCTTCTTGCCACATTTGGTATGATTTTAATGGCTTCTGGGCTGAGTTTAATCATTGTTTTTTTAGGATTAGAGATTCTCTCTCTTTCGTTATATATACTAGCTGGATTTGATAAGAAAGAGATAAAATCTCTTGAATCTTCCATTAAGTATTTTTTATTAGGGGCTTTTGCAACAGGTTTTTTATTATACGGGATGGCTTTAATCTATGGGGCTACCGGAAGCATACGATTAGACGAGATAGCCCTTTCAATAAAGAATAATCATATTTCACATCGATTGATGTTCTTTTTTGGTATGGGCCTTTTGATTGTGGGTTTTGGATTCAAGGTGGCGAGTGTTCCTTTTCATATATGGACACCAGATGTCTATGAAGGAGCACCTACAACAATTACAGCCTTTATGTCTATTGCTGCAAAAGCTGCAGGTTTTGCAGCCTTGCTCAGGATATTTGGGTCCAGTTTCGAACTCATACAGGTTGATTGGTCTTCTCTCTTATGGGTTCTATCCGTTGTAACCATGACATTAGGAAATATTGTTGCCATATCTCAAACAAATATAAAGAGGATGCTTGCTTATTCAAGTATCGCGCATACAGGATATCTCCTGATAGGGGTTGTTTCAGCTAATAACCTCGGCAATTCTAGCATACTTTTTTATATGCTTGCCTTCACATTTATGAATATTGGGGCATTTACTGTTGTGATTTCTCTTGGGAAGAGAGGTGAAGAGAATGTCTTTATAGAAAATTATACAGGATTGGGTTTTCGAAAGCCACTATTGGCTGGAGCGATGGCATTATTTATGTTTTCATTAGCTGGAATACCTCCGACAGCCGGTTTTATAGGTAAGTTCTATATATTTAGTGCTTCTATCAAAGCAGGCTATATTTGGCTGGCTATTTTTGGAGTGATTAATAGTCTTATTTCAGTATACTATTATTTGAGAATTGTTGTGCTTATGTATATGAAAGAATCAGTAGGTGAGATCGAAAAGCTATCTCCTTCAATTCATATAACCATTGCATTGGTTATTACTTCTATAGGTATCCTTCATTTAGGGCTCCTGCCTTCTTTTATTCTAAGACTAGCCCAAAATGCCTTCATATTATTATAAGAGCTACAATTGACGATTCTGTTTTTTTAAATAAAAAAAAATAAAAAAAATCCTTGCATAAAAAAATGGAGTATGTTATATAAATACGGTTTTTTTGAGCAAAAATCTCTAAGATAGTGTATTTTCAGCTATTAGGAAGGGGGGAATAGATGGCTTTTTTTAAAGATTATATGGCCATTCATCCCTATTTACCTATTTTCATCTTTGTGTTCATTGGTTTTGCTTTTGCTATTGGAACATTAATTGTTGCTTTTCTTGTTAGACCCCACAAACCAGACGCAGAAAAACTCTCGCCATACGAATGTGGCGTTCCTCTTTTTATGAGTGCAAAAGAGGAGAGGTTCTCCATACGTTTTTATATCATAGCCATGCTATTTCTTCTTTTTGATATCGAAGCAGTATTTCTTTATCCGTGGGCCGTTGTCTATAAAAAGATAGGTCTTTTTGGCTTTATTGAGATGATGCTTTTTATTATTATCCTACTCGTTGGGTATTTTTATGCATGGAAAAAGGGAGCATTGGAATGGGAATAATCCAAAGCAGATTTGAATCAAACATCATAACCACAACCGTTGATAAATTGGTCGATTGGTCAAGAAGGTCTTCACTTTGGCCCCTTACCTTTGGTCTTGCATGCTGTGCTATTGAAATGATGTGTGCGGGTGCCTCCAGGTTTGACTTCGACAGATTCGGTGTTATCTTCCGAGCTACTCCACGTCAGTCTGATGTCATGATCGTAGCAGGGACCGTTACCCATAAAATGGCTGATGTAATGAAAAAATTGTATGATCAGATGCCTGAGCCCAAGTGGGTTGTTGCCATGGGTGCCTGTGCTATTTCAGGTGGTCCTTTTAATTCATACAGCGTTCTTCAGGGTGCCGATGCAGTAATTCCAGTAGATATTTATATTCCTGGTTGTCCCCCAAGGCCAGAGGCATTGATGCATGGTATCATTTTGCTTCAGGAGAAGATCGATAAGGAAAAATTCGTAAGAAAATAAGAGGGAAAAAGAGTGAACGAAGAAAATATAGAAAAGGGTGGGGAAGAGAAAGAGGAACCTCAAGAGGAAAAGATCAATCTCGACGATAATCCGATTGTGAAAAAGATAAAAGAAAGGTTCACTGAGGATATTCTCGATACCTACTGCTTTGCTAATAGGCTTGATGAGATAACCATAAAAGCAAAAAAGGAAAAGATAAAGGATATCTGTCGATTTGTCAAAGAGGAACCAGAACTCGATTTTACATATCTTGCTGATATAACAGGGGTTGATTACCCTGATAGAGAAGAACGCTTTGATCTTGTCTATCATCTTTATTCGGTCAATAAAAATCAAAGATTAAGACTTAGGCTTTCTACAAAAGATGGTGAAGCTGTAGAGAGTGTAACTTCTATCTGGAAGGGTGCTGACTGGTATGAGCGAGAGGCGTTCGATATGTTGGGTATAAAATTTGATGGTCATCCAAATCTTAAAAGAATCCTGATGCCTGATGATTGGGAAGGTCATCCCTACAGAAAGGATTATCCCCTGGAGGATCAAAAGACACCTAAAGAGCGACTAAAAGCCAAACCCTTAGGAGAATAGGTATGCCTGTCGTAGAAACAGAAAAACTGATTCTCAATATGGGGCCTCAACACCCTGCAACGCATGGTGTTTTGAGGGTCATTTTAGATTTGCGAGGAGAAACAATTTTAAATGCGGAGCCAATGATTGGCTATCTCCACAGAGGAATCGAGAAGATTGCTGAAAGTCGAACCTATACACAATTCCTTCCCTATACAGATAGATTGGATTATGTTGCTGCCCCTGCATGGAATCTTGCCTATTGTGAAGCCATAGAGAAACTGATGGGTATAGAGGTGCCAGAGCGAGCCAAATATATCAGAACCATTATAGCAGAAATAGCCAGAATAAGCTCCCATCTTATTGCTATTGGCACGCACGCATTGGATATAGGAGCCATGACAGTTTTTATCTACTGTTTTAGAGAAAGAGAGCTCACACTCGATCTCTTTGAGCATGCAACAGGCTCAAGGATGCTTACCAATTTTTGTCGTATCGGCGGTGTCATGGCAGATCTCTCAGATCAGTTTTTAAAGATTGCCAGGGAATTTGTAGAGATATTCCCCACAAGGATGAAGGACTATGAAGACCTTTTGACCCAAAACAGAATTTGGCTAAAGAGGACAAAAAATATAGCTGTGATATCAGCTGAAGAAGGACTCAACTTAAGTCTCAATGGTCCGAACATAAGGGGAAGTGGAGTAAAATGGGATGTGAGAAAAGCCGAGCCTTATGCCGCTTATGATAAGATGGAATTTGATATTCCTATTGGCCAAAATGGGGACATATATGATAGGTACCTTGTACGTTTGGAAGAGATGAGACAGAGCAATCGAATTGTAAAACAGGCGCTGAATCAACTCCCTGATGGTGAGATAAAGGCCAAGGTTCCAAGGGTCATAAGACCGCCAAAAGGCGAAGTATATTTTAGGGTTGAGGCTCCGAAAGGAGAGGCAGGTTTCTACATAGAGAGCGATGGTTCAGATAAGCCTTACAGGCTTAAAATCAGAACACCTTCCTTTGCAAATTTGGAGTCAATACCAACAATGGTGGATGGTCATTTAGTGGCAGATGTTGTTGCTGCAATAGGAAGTATAGATATTGTTTTAGGAGAGATTGACAGATAATAATTAAAGGAAAAATTTATGATACAGCCTTTTATCATTGAAATCATTTTTGTCCTTATAAAAATCGTTGCTGTATTAGGAGTGGTTCTTTTAATAGTTGCCTATATGACTTATATGGAGAGGAAGGTTATCGGTCATATGCAGGTGAGATACGGACCGATGAGGGTTGGGCCTCATGGGCTTTTGCAACCGATTGCTGATGGGTTGAAGCTTTTCGTTAAGGAAGATATCATTCCTGCTGAAGCAGATAAAGGAGTTTTCTTGCTTGCCCCTATAATCTGCTTGGTTCCCGCCTTAATTATCTATGCTGTCATCCCCTTTGATAATTTCTTTTTTATTACAGACATTAATATTGGTGTACTCTATGTTCTTTCTATTTCTTCATTGGGTATTTACGGTATTGTTCTGGCTGGATGGGCGTCAAACAGTAAATATTCCCTTTTAGGAGGCTTTAGAAGTGCTGCCCAAATGGTCAGTTACGAGATTTTCCTAGGATTCGCTATTATTGGTCCCCTTATGCTGGCTGGTTCATTGAATCTGATAGAGATCGTTAAGGCGCAGGAAAATGTCTGGTTTATATTTTATCAGCCCCTAGCTTTTGTTATTGCCTTAATAGCAGGAACAGCAGAGACAAACAGGGTTCCCTTTGACCTTCCAGAGGCTGAGACTGAGTTGGTTGCAGGATTCCATACTGAGTATAGTGGAATGAAATTTGCTTATTTCTTTCTGGCCGAATACGCCAACATGCTGATAGTATCGGCAATGTTAACGGTTCTCTTTTTAGGAGGATGGAGGATACCCATTATTTCTGATCTGGCTCTGCCGCTTGTATTAAAGACACTGCTTCATATTTCAGCCTTTATATTTAAGATGTTAGTCTTTATGTTTATTTTAATGTGGATGCGAGCCACATTTCCAAGGTTCAGATACGATCAGCTGATGTGGGTTGGCTGGAAAGTCATGTTTCCATTGACTTTGATAAACATAGGTGTCACTGGTCTTGTTTACTATTTTATAGCTTAGGGGTGTAGATTTTTATGTTGAAGAAATGGTTAACAACGTTCTTTTTGGTGGATTTGATCATAGGATTAAAAGCGACGCTAAGGCATCTTATTAAAACACCGATTACCATTCAATATCCAAAAGAACGCCTTATTGTAGCTCCTCTTTTTCGAGGACATTTTAAACTGCTGCTCAACGAAGAGGGTAAAGATCTTTGCATTGCTTGTGAACAATGCGCAAGAGCATGTCCCAACAATGTGATTACTCTAGAAGGCGAGGGCAAAGGCAAAGAGAGAAAGCCTGCTAAGTTTGAAATGAATATAGAAAGATGTTTGTTCTGCAATTTATGTGTAGAGGTCTGTCCAGTGAAATGCCTTGTGGGGACAGATTTTTATGAATATGGTGCTTACAATAGGGAAGATCTGGTACTTAATTTAGAAGAACTTCATAAAGTGTATCAACCAAGAAAGTTTAAAAAATAAATTTTGGGAGCCTTTTTGATGGAAATTCTCTTTTTCTATCTGTTCGCGGGAATAGGAACAATTTCAGCCATAATGGTCATAACGAGGAGGAATGTTATCCATTGTGCTCTATTTTTAGTCCTGACTTTTTTGTGTGTTGCTGCCATCTATGTTCTCCTAAAGGCAGAGCTTTTGGCAGGCATACAGGTTCTGGTCTATGCTGGAGCGATAATGGTCCTATTCCTCTTTGCTATTCTTCTCATTAATATTGAAAGGACAAAAGAGATAAGGTATAGGCAGGGACAAAGTCCGTGGGCTATCATATTGGCAACGATTGTTTTTGCACAGATTGCCTATCTTATTTTTAAGACTTTAGAAGATACCCCCCTTAGACCATTAGGGGAACTAAGCCCAGATAAGGTTTCTCAAATTGGGAATACAGAAGTTATTGGCTCTGTTTTATATACAAAGTTTCTCTTTCCATTTGAAATAGCATCTGTTCTCCTTTTGGCTGCGATGATCGGGGCGATTATCTTAACAAAGAGATTTTTAAAGAAATAGTTTTTTTAAAAATATGGAGCGAAAAATATGGTTCCTCTTTCACACTATTTGATGTTTGGAGCTGTTCTATTTTTTATCGGTGTAATAGGGGTGCTTACAAGGAGAAACGCCGTAATCATTCTTATGTCTATTGAGTTAATGTTGAATGCTGTAAATATTACCCTCATATCCTTTGGTCATTTCCTTCATAATGTGACGGGGCAAATATTTGCTATTTTCGTCATTGCAGTAGCAGCTGGCGAGGCTGCTGTTGGTTTGGCCATTATCATTGAGGTGTTCAGGGGGAGAAAAACCCTTTATGTAGACGAGATAAATATCATGAGGTGGTAAAGATTTTTAGCAGAGGAGAAAAGATTTTATGTTAGATCTTGTCTGGTTGATTCCGGGACTTCCAGCCCTTGCGGTTTTGATTAATGGTATATTCGGGAAAAAATATCTCAAAACAAAGACTCACTATTTAGCTGTGGGTTCAACAGGTTTATCCTTTGTCATTTCCTGTATTATCTTTTGGCAGGTTGCCTTTAATCATCAAACAGCTGATCTTGTTCTGTATGAATGGATTATGGCTGGTGCTCTCAGTGCCAACTTTGGATTTTTGATTGACCCTCTGAGTGCTGTAATGATTATAACCGTTTCTGGAGTCGGTTTTTTGATTCATATCTATTCCGTAGGCTATATGCATGGTGATGGCGGGTATCATCGATACTTTACCTACCTCAATCTCTTTATGGTTTCCATGCTTATCCTGGTGCTTGCTGATAATTATCTCCTTATGTTCGTTGGCTGGGAAGGGGTTGGCCTCTGTTCTTATCTCCTTATTGGATTTTGGTTCCATAAGAAGTCTGCATCTGATGCTGGTGTAAAGGCCTTTTTATTTAACAGGGTTGGAGATGCGGGCGTTTTACTGGCTATGTTTCTTATGTTCGTCCATTTTGGCACACTTGATTTTCACTATATCTTTAGCCATACTGATCTCATATCAACACAAACTGCAACCATCATTACTATCCTCCTCTTGCTGGGAGTGACAGGCAAGTCAGCACAGATCCCTCTCTACCCTTGGCTTCCCGATGCTATGGAAGGTCCTACCCCTGTCAGTGCACTCATCCATGCCGCCACCATGGTCACGGCAGGGGTTTATATGATTGCAAGAAGTAATGCGCTCTATCTTATGTCTCCGACCGCCATGACTGTTGTAGCTCTTGTTGGTGCTGCTACAGCTCTCGTAGCTGCCACGATTGGTCTTTGCCAGTTTGATATCAAAAGGGTTTTGGCTTACTCGACAGTAAGTCAGCTCGGTTATATGGTCATGGCATGCGGTGTGGGGGCATTTGTCGCAGGAATCTTTCATCTCATGACCCATGCCTTTTTTAAGGCACTCCTCTTTATGGGTTCTGGTAGTATTATCCATGCCCTCTCTGGAGAGCAGGACATGAGGAAAATGGGGGCATTGAGACCCCATATGCCGAGAACATTTTGGACATTTATGGCAGCTACACTTGCCATTGCAGGTATATTTCCCTTTGCAGGGTTCTTCAGCAAGGACGAGATTCTCTGGCAGGCCTTTAGCAATGAGCACGGCCACTGGGTATTCTGGGCGATTGGTGCGTTTGCAGCGGGCCTCACAGCATTTTACATGTTTCGATTGGTATTTATGACTTTCTTTGGAAAGTCAAGGGTGGATAGAGAGGTAGCCAAGCATCTCCATGAGTCACCAAGCGTGATGACAATCCCCCTCATCTGTCTAGGAATCCTCTCCATCTTCGGAGGCCTTGTCGGTGTTCCTGCTGCCCTTGGTGGGAAAAACAGAATCCATTCCTTTCTGGCCCCTGTTTTGGGTGGAGGGCATCACGAGGCAAACGTGGTAAGTCAAGGCATAGCGCATGCATCAGAGGCTGTTCATGGTACTGGTGCCCACGCTGCAGCCGCGGCTCATCATTCTTTGTATCTCGAATGGTTTATGATGGCCCTTTCGGTTACCATTGCTCTGATAGGTATTTTCGTGGCTTATCATATGTATATCAGAAATCCTTCTATCCCTGAGAAATTGGCAAAAAAATTCAATGTCCTTTATAAGCTTATTTTTAACAAATACTATGTTGATGAGATATACGACTTTTTCATCATAAGACGAACTAAACAGCTTGCAACCATTCTTTGGCAGTGGTTTGACGTTCCCATAGTAGATGGGATGGTTAATGGAACAAGTAAATTTACAGTCTTCCAAGCCAAGCTCTCTGCACTTTTTGATGTAAATACGGTGGATGGGGCTGTCAACGGCACTTCCGTGATTGTTAAGAACTGGGCTAAGAATTTTAAGTTCTTCCAGACAGGCCTAGTCCAGAATTATGCTTTAGTAATGCTTTTTGCAGTTTTTATTATCATAAGCTTTTATCTCTTTTTCTAAATTTATAGGGAGAGGTTAATAAAAATTTTTAATAAAAAAGGTATCTTAAAAAACTTGAATAAAAAAGGAAGGAGAAGGATCGATGTTTAATTTGGAGATGGCTAACAATATTTTGGGTTTTCCTATCTTATCGCTAATCTGCTACATACCTATCTTAGGGGCATTAATCATTGTTTTCTTTTTTAACAAGGAAAAGACAGTCGCGATCAAGAATTTCGCTCTTTTCGTTACGTTTGTTGATCTTGCTGTTTCCCTTGTACTCCTCAAATATTTTGATCCCTCTTCTGCCCACATGCAGTTTACAGAGAGGGTCCCTTGGATACCAACTGTAGGGATAGAGTATTTCTTTGCCATTGATGGGATCAGTATCCTTCTCATACTCCTTACAACAGTTTTGATGCCTATTTCTGTTCTCTGCTCTTATGCAGCAATAACAGAGAGACAAAAAGAATATTACGTATGTCTCCTCTTCCTGCAGACAGGAATGCTCGGAGCCTTCATGGCCCTTGATTTCTTCCTTTTCTATGTTTTCTGGGAGGTCATGCTGGTTCCCATGTACTTCTTAATCGGGATGTGGGGTCATGGAAGAAAGCTCTATTCTGCAATCAAGTTTTTCCTGTTTACCCTGTTTGGTGGTATTTTCATGCTGTTGGGTATCCTTGCTCTCTACTTCTTAAATCATGCGGCTACAGGAGAGTTTACATTTAATGCATTAAAATTTGTCCAACTCCAAGTTCCTAACAGCCCTGTATTCATGGGGCTCTCTGTACAGGATCTCTTATTCCTGGCATTCTTCATAGGCTTTGCGATAAAGGTGCCTATGTTTCCGTTCCATACATGGCTTCCTGATGCCCATACAGACGCCCCAACTGCAGGTAGCGTCATCTTAGCAGGAATCTTACTGAAGATGGGAACTTACGGTTTTGTGAGATTCAGTCTTCCTCTCTTTCCAGAGTCAAGTGCTACCCTCGTTCCCTTTATGGCTGTCTTAGCGATTATAGGAATCATCTACGGTGCACTTGTATCTTTGGGCCAGAAGGAACTGAAGAGGCTGATTGCCTACTCTAGTGTAAGCCATCTCGGTTTTGTTATGTTAGGGGTGTTTGCCCTCAATCCTCAGGGAATCATTGGCGGGATGATCCAGATGATAAACCACGGTATCAGTACTGGAGCATTATTCCTTATTGCAGGAATCATCTATGAAAGAAGGCATACCTATACCATAGCTGATTTTGGTGGCCTGACGCACAAGATGCCGATATTTGCTACCCTATTCGCCATTTCTATGCTCTCTTCGCTCGGGCTTCCCGGCTTAAATGGTTTTGTGGGAGAGTTTCTCATATTGGTCGGTATGTTTAAAGAAAGCTATGTCTATGCGGCCTTAGCTGCAGTTGGAATTATTTTAGGAGCAGCCTATCTGCTGTGGCTCTATCAGAGGGTGATGCTGGGCAATTTGGATAAGCCTGAAAATGAAAAAGTATGGGATTGTAATCTTAGAGAAGTAGTTTATATGATGCCCCTCATTGTATTCATGTTTTGGATTGGTTTGTATCCAAAACCGTACCTTAAACTCATGGAGCCAACTGTGATTAATCTGGTTGAAAACATTAGACCTGGTTATACAGATAAAGGGAGCAGTATAACCAAGAAAAATATTATCTTACCAGACATAAAAAGCATTCTTGCAAAGAGCCATATAAAAGGACTTTAATTTTAAATTGTCCTTTGTATAAGTTAATATGAAAATTCTTTACATTTAAGATATATGATTTAGCTGGATTTTAAGGAGAAGATTATGGATGTTATTCTGCCTCAGCTACCAAACTTGAATCTATTGATGCCGGAGATCATTCTGACATTTTTGGGCTGTCTCATATTTGTAGTCGACCCATTTGTTTCGAAAGAAAATAAGGCTTTTTTAGGTTGGCTTGGACTCGCGGGTCTTATCATTGCTATCTTTTACAGTCTTGGTTTATGGGGCAAGGATGAAATTATCTTCAGCGGGATGTATGCAGTTGATAATTTTTCAGTATTCTTTAAAATTCTCCTTTTGGTTGTTACCATACTGACAATTCTTATATCTCTAAGATATCTAAAAGTTGAAGAGATAAATATGGGAGAATACTATGGTTTGATTATTCTCACCACTCTGGGCATGATCATTATGTCTGCTGGTACTGATTTAATCAGTATCTATCTTGGATTGGAGCTCATGTCTCTTTCCCTATATGTTCTTACAGGTTTTATAAGAAGAGACCCCAAATCTCAAGAAGCCGCTCTTAAATATTTTCTGTTAGGTGCTTTCACCTCTGGTGTTATACTTTATGGGATAGCATTACTTTACGGCATTACAGGGACCACGAATCTCAATGAGATTTCTCAATACTTGACCAAAGAAGGAATGACTTTCAGTATTCCTCTCATCTTATCGATGATTCTACTCATCACCGGCTTGGGCTTTAAGATCTCCTTTGTTCCCTTTCATATGTGGGTTCCCGATGTCTATGAAGGAGCACCCACCTCTGTTACGGCCTATATGTCTGTAGGAACAAAGGCTGCAGGTTTTGCGGCTCTGTTGAGAATATTTATGATCGGTATCGTTATCCTAAAGCCCCACTGGATTATTCTCCTCTGGCTATTATCTGTCTTTACCATGACTGCGGGTAATATTATCGCGATTGCCCAGAAAAGTTTGAAAAGAATGCTAGCTTATTCCAGTATTGCCCATGCTGGTTATATACTTGTAGGATTTATAGCAGGAAATGAAATTGGGCTTGCCGCGGTTCTATTCTATTTGATAGCCTATGTGTTTATGAATATAGCTGCTTTTTCTATGATAATCCTCCTTTGTAGAGAGGGAAACAGGGGAGATCAGATATCAGATTTTATAGGAATATCTAAAACTAACCCCTATGTTGCATTCGCCTTCATAATAATTTTTATGTCCCTTGCTGGCATTCCTCCAACAGCAGGCTTTGTTGGTAAATTATATCTCTTTGCAGCAGCAATAGAGACACATTATATCTGGCTGGCTATTATTGGGCTTCTAAATACTATATTCGCCATATATTATTACTTTAGAGTCGTGATGGGAATGTACATGAAAGAGCCTGAAGGAGAGATTATATTAGCCCCTTCATCACCAATGCTGAACTTTGCCCTTGCAGTAATGGTTATTGCTATTATTGCCATAGGGGTATATCCAGGACCATTTATTGATGCAGCCAAGGCATCCATCCTTCCTTTTCTTGAACCTGCTAGGCTATTAGCTTTATTATAGTTGGTTCAAGGTTTAGGAAAATTATTTCTATTTTTTCTTATATTTGCAGAATTATAGTTTTGCAGAAAAACATTGACTTTTCTTATAACCTCAGTTACTTTCCAATAAATTCGCTATTTTACATTTATTGATTTTTGAAAAACAGGCTATTTTTGACTGTTTTTTGAAGGGCAAATTAATGGATTTTAAAATAACAATTCTATCCGAGAATACTGTGACGCCACAGGTCGAGGTTCTTGGTGAGCATGGATTCTCGGTTTTTATTGAAGGAGAAAGGGAAAACGTCCTCTTTGATACTGGGCAGGGGCTTGCGATCATCAATAACTCAATGGCCCTAAATAAGAACCTGAGGTCTATTGATAAGATTGTTTTAAGTCATGGTCATAAAGATCATTCTGGAGGGCTTGCAAAGGTCCTTCAGATAAAAGGGGATGTTGAAGTCATTGGCCATCCCAATGTGTTCAAGACGCGTTACAGATTGAAAAAGGATGGAAAGAAAAAATATGTGGGATTACCCTTTCATAGATCCTACCTTGAGGGATTGGGGGCAAGATTCAATTTGATAAAGGAGTTTACTGAAATTTCAAAGGATATTTATGTGACAGGAGAGGTGCCAAGAAAAAACCCCTTGGAAAAGGGGGATCCTGATCTCTATGCTGAGGTTGACGGGAAATTAGTCCCCGATCCCTTTGAGGATGATCTCTCATTAGTTTTGGATACAAAAAAGGGTATGGTCATTGTTTTAGGGTGCGCCCACTCTGGCGTAATCAATATCATCGAATATATTATTGGGAAGAAAGGAAATAATAGGATTAGGGGCATCATAGGGGGAACGCATCTCAAAGGGACTTCCTCAGAACAAATTGAATGGACAATCAAAGAACTGGAAAAGTATAGCATTGAAATGCTAGGTGTGTCTCATTGCACAGGCATGGATGCATCTCTTATCCTGTCTCAAAAATTCAAAGAGAAATTTCTTCCCTGCAATGTTGGGACAGTCATTGAATTTTAGATTTATATTTAAAATTGATATAGGCTCTTGAATTGGAATACAAGACCCATTTAAAAATAGTTATCGTTTTGATTTTCGCTACTGTCTCTATTGGTCTGGTTGGGTATATGGCTATAGAGGGACTGAGGTTTATCGATGCCTTTTATATGACGGTTATAACCCTTACCACTGTTGGTTTTAAGGAGGTAAAAGATCTATCAGACTTAGGGAGGCTTTTTACTATATTTTTAATCATCCTTGGTGTAGGAGTTATAGCCTACTCAGTAAGAATTATAATAGAATTATTTTTAGACAAGAAAATAGGGGAATTCTGGAGGGTAAAAAGAATGAAAGAAAAGATAGAAAAGCTTATCAATCACTACATTGTCTGTGGTTATGGGAGGATCGGAGCAGAGATATGCTCCGAGTTTGCAAAGTCAGGTGTTCCTTTTGTTGTGATAGAAAAAGATCCTGAAGCTATTGAGAAACTTCAAACAAAGGGGTTTTTGTATGTGGAAGGAGATGCAGAAGAAAATGAAATCCTTTTAGCCGCAGGGATTGAGAGGGCAAAGGCCCTATTGAGCGTTTTAACATCTGATGCAGATAATGTATTTGTTACTCTTTCAGCAAAAGCGCTGAATCCTAAAATTAAAGTAGCTGCCAGAGCTACTGATTATCAGGCTGAAGAGAAGTTAAAAAGGGCAGGGGCGGATAATGTTATTTCTCCGTATATCATTGGAGGGAGAAGATTAGCAGCAGTAGTTATAAAACCAACAGTGGTTGATTTCTTGGATACGGTTGTATCTGCTGGAAATGTGGAACTCCAGATGGAAGAAATACAGGTACAAGATGACTCAGAAATCCTTGGAAAATCTCTGTCTGATGCAGAGATAAGGCAGAAATCTGGCGCTATCATTGTTGCCATTGTGGATAATAAGGGAAATTTTAAGATTAATCCACCTCCAACTGAGAAAATATTATCTGGAGAGATTCTCATTGCATTGGGGACAAATAATCAACTGAAGAGATTAAAGGAAATGGTGGGCAAATAATGTAATAATGTATTGACAATAATTTAATAAATATGTTAAAGAGATATGGATTTAATTCAAAATGAAAATTATTAGAATAGTAAAATGTAAACATTGTAATAAAGAACAGAAGAGACTCTTAGCTAATGGTATGACAGATGAGGATCTTCTCTGGTATAGATGTGAATACTGCAATAAATTTGGTCTCTATATTTATGAGTCAGAGAGGTTATCCTTAAAAGAATTTATCTTAGAGTATTACAGGCATTACAAATTTAGATATTTTTCAAAATTTTAGATTTTGCTGAGAGGTGGTTCTTGATAAAAACCATCAGGCTTTATTTATCGCCTCCTAAAGAGAAGAATTAAGCTTTCTATTTATCATTCGTAAAGGAAAGGAGGTGAAGTAGATGAATTCAGTTTTTTTAGCCCTCTTCGCTTTAATCGGCTACTTTTTGGCTTATCGGTTCTACTCAAGATTTATTAGCCAAAAGATTTATGCCTTAGATCCCAATTTCAAGACTCCTGCCCATGAATTTGAAGACAACAGGGATTTTGTGCCTACAAGGAAATCTGTTCTATTTGGGCACCACTTCGCTTCTATCGCGGGTGCGGCTCCTATTGTTGGTCCTGCGATTGCCGTGATCTGGGGGTGGCTTCCAGCACTTCTTTGGGTTGTGTTTGGTACGATATTTATCGGTGCTGTCCACGACATGAGTGCCTTAGTTCTCTCAGCGAGACATCAAGGAAGATCAATAGGCGATTTAACAGAACAGATTGTGGGGCCAAGGGCAAGGACACTCTTTCTTCTTATCATATTTTTTACCTTGCTGATTATTATTGCTGTCTTTGCTCTGGTGATAGGTATTTTGTTTATGAAGTATCCAGTGACTGTATTCCCTATCTGGTTTGAGGTTCCCCTTGCTATGGTCCTCGGCTATATGTTCTATCAAAAGAGGACAAATATCCATCTTCCCTCGATCATTGCCCTGATATTGATGTATATCTCAATATACCTTGGCACCTTTATTCCTATGAAGATGCCTCCTCTGCTGTTCGGTTCTACGCTCCTGACATGGGTAGTTATCCTTTTGGTGTATGCCTATTTTGCCTCAACACTCCCTGTATGGTTCCTCTTGCAGCCAAGGGATTATATCAATACCCATGAATTGATATTCGGTCTTGCTGTCCTCTATCTGGCTCTCTTTATCGGACATCCTACTGTTGTTGCCCCGGCTTTCAATCCAAGCCCAGCAGGAGCACCGCCGATTATCCCACTTCTCTTTGTTACGATTGCCTGTGGAGCCGTATCAGGTTTTCATAGTCTAGTTTCCTCCGGAACCTCTTCGAAGCAGTTGGATAGAGAGTCAGATGCTAGGTTTATCGGATACGGGGGCATGGTTTTTGAGGGGATTCTATCAACAATGGCTATTATCGCCTGTACAGCTGGGTTTGCTACTTTAGCTACATGGCAAGGCCATTATGCTAGCTGGGGAGCAGCAGCGGGTCTTGGTCCCAAGGTTACAGCCTTTGTAGAAGGAGGGGCATCCTTTGTCCAGGTATTTCATATATCCAGAGGACTAGCCGTCGCTTTTGTCGCAGTAGTTCTAATCAGTTTTGCTGCTACGACCCTGGATACGGCCACACGAATTCAGCGCTATGTAGTACAGGAGCTTGCCAAAGACTATAATGTGAAGCTCTTTCAAAAGTACCATCCTGCTACCATGGTGGCAGTCATTTCTGCCTTTTTATTGGCTTATCCTAATGGTGGTAAGGGAGGCTTAATCCTTTGGCCTCTGTTTGGTACTCTAAACCAGCTTTTGGCAGGATTAGCCTTATTGGTAGCAACTCTCTATCTTGCTAAGAAGGCAAAGCCCGTTATCTACACCCTGATACCGATGATTTTTATGCTGATCGTGACGGGATGGGCCATGCTGTATAATATACAGCGCTTCATAGCAAAAGGGAATTGGCTCCTCACCACGATTGGCAGTATCGCGGTTTTGTTGGAGATCTGGCTTGTTTTAGAGGCTGTCTACGCCTTTAGAATATTTAAGAAAGAAGAACTACCAGCGGTTGAAACAACAGAATAAAATTAATGATCTTTTTTGGCTGGGATGAATACTCATCCCAGCCTCTCTTTTTTGAATATCTCTCTTGTCTTGTTATCCAATAAGGTGCTATAATCCGTCCCCGCATTATCATGGGTGATTAAATCATTTTTAAATAAGAATCATGGAAATTCCGTTACTCAATGATATCCTGATTGTCTTCGGACTCTCTATTTTGGTGATTTTTCTATGCCATCGGCTTCGTATACCGGCAATCTTGGGTTTTTTTCTCACAGGTGTATTAGTAGGGCCTCATGGGCTGTACTTGATAAAGGCGATTCATGAAGTTGAAATCCTTGCTGAAATTGGGGTAATTCTCCTTCTTTTTACCATTGGCATTGAGTTTTCACTGAAACAGTTCTTTCAGATCAAAAAAACGCTCTTGCTGGGCGGTTCCGTTCAGGTATTGCTTACCTTACTCTCAGGTTTAAGTATAGCCTATCTCTTTGGCCAGCCTTTTGAAAAGGCGTTCTTCATAGGGTGTCTTCTTTCTCTTAGCAGCACAGCAATCGTATTGAAACTTCTCCAGGAGAGGGCTGAGGTCGACTCACCTCATGGCAGAACAGCCCTTGGCATCCTAATTTATCAAGATATTATCGTCGTTTTTATGATGCTACTTGTTCCTGTGCTTGCTGGAATTACAGAACATTTAAGTAGTTCTATCTTGATTACCATGACTGGATGGATTTTCCTAAAAGGCGTCGGCATCGTTCTTTTAGTGATTCTAAGTACCAAATGGCTTGTGCCAAAGATACTCTATCTGATTGCAGGAACGCGCAGCCGTGAGCTCTTTCTCCTGAGCATTGTTGTCGTATGCCTTTCCTTTGCCTGGATAACCTACCGTATGGGGCTTTCCCTCGCCCTTGGCGCATTCCTGGCAGGGCTCATTATCTCCGAATCTGAATATGGTCATCATACATTGGGACATATCGTGCCCTTTCGTGATATCTTTACAAGTTTCTTTTTTATCTCTATTGGTATGCTTCTGAATGCTGGTTTTCTCTCGCAGCATATCGGTTTCATAACGCTTGTCGCTTTGGGTCTTTTGGTTCTAAAGATGATGATTGCTGGCTTCGCAACAGTTCTACTGGGATTTCCCATTCGTACCGCGATCATGGTTGGCCTTGCGCTCAGCCAGATCGGGGAATTCTCTTTTATTCTTTTTAAAACAGGTATCAAGTATGATTTGCTCACCGGAAATATATATCAGGTTTTTCTGGGTGTGTCAGTGCTGACTATGGCGATGACCCCTTTTATTATTTCTCTCTCGCCTCGCCTAGCGGATCTCTTTCTCAAGCTACCCATGCCGGTAAAGTTAAAGTCTGGACTCCATCCCATGCAAGAAAAAAAGAGGGAGTTCAAAAAAGATCATCTGATTATTATTGGATTTGGTATCAATGGAAGAAACCTGGCGAGATCCGCCAGACTTGGAAACATTCCTTATGTCATCATTGAAATGAATCCGGAGACAGTTGTGGACGAAAAAGAAAAGGGAGAACCGATTTACTATGGTGATGCGACTCATGAGGCTGTGCTTGAGCATGCGGGGATAAAAGATGCCAGGATTGTTATGATAGCCATTTCCGATCCGGCAGCAACCCGCAGGATTGTCGAACTCGTTAAGAGACTCAACCCTTTGATCTACACCATTGTGAGGACTCGTTATCTCCAAGATATGAAAAGCTTGCTTGGGTTAGGTGCTGATGAGGTTATTCCAGAGGACTTTGAGACCTCTATGGAGATTTTTGCCCGGGTCTTAAAGAAATACCTGGTGCCTAGAGATGAGATTGAAAAATATATTGCAGAAATGAGATCAGAGGGATATGAGATGCTTCGAAGCCTCTCGAAAGAGCCAGCATCTCTATCCGACTTGAAAATTCATCTTTCCAATGATGAGATCGTTACGTTTCGCGTGGATGAAAAATCAACTCTGATTGGTAAAACCCTATCCCAACTTGATCTAAGAAAGGAATACGGAGTTACCTTGCTGGCGATAAAAAGGGATTTACAGACCATCTCTAATCCAGCTGGAGACACTAAACTCTATGCTAATGATCTATTGGTTCTTCTTGGAGCTACGGATAGAATTGCCAAGCTCAGCAGTCTATTCGGTAAGTAAAAGATATTTTTCATTCAGATGTAAAACCATGCTTTTATATCTATAAAAGCAAGCGTTTTTGTATTGAAAGGGTCTTGACAAGGTCAACGTTCTTTTATATACTTCGCCGATAGCTTTATCTTGAAAACAGCTGAGAATTAAGATAGAGCATAAAACCGTGACGATATAAGTACTTAAGAAACGAAACATATAAACGCAAGAACTAATTAACATAACTTATTCCCTCTGATAAAAAAACAAATAACCTCAATTTGAATATTACTTATTTTCTTTCTTTATAAAAAACTAAATGGGTAAGTTCAAGCGTTATAAATTTAGTCTTTTTTTATTTTTCATTTCTTTTTTTCTCTTTCTTTTTTGGAGTTTTCCCGTTGTTATCAGTGCATCAAAGAGCAGTTGTGTTTCATGTCATACGAGTGGATCTAAGTTGATCAAGATAATGAGGGAGATAGAGGCAAGGAAGCCGAAGGTAGAGAAGTCTGCTGAGAGTGAGGGAGAGGGTTGAGGAGGAGAGGTGGCTCCGTTGGAGCCATACGAGAGGTTGTTTGTAGACAGTGATTTTTTAGAGGAAGATGTGCATGGCAAGATGCTTTCTTGTGAGAAGTGTCATGGGGGTAATCCAAAGGATAACAACTGGAAGACAGCCCACAAGGGGGTCATAAAAGACCCGAGCTATCCAGACCCATCAGAAGCCTGTGGTGTATGTCACAGGGAGATAAGCAAGAGGAACAGCACGAGTCTTCATATTCGTCTTCTTCCCTATAAGAACAAGATGCATATCAGGGTGGGTTCTGACAAGGAGGTGCGTGATAAGGTTAAGAAGGCAATGGATACTCATTGTATGGGTTGCCATAGCAGTTGTGGTCAGTGTCATGTCAGTCGTCCGAACTCGGTAGGTGGTGGATTAGTAGAGGGGCATTTTTTTAAGAAGACGCCACCTGTGGAGACGAACTGTACGTCCTGTCATGGGAGCAGGATGGAGAAGGAGTATTTTGGGAAGAATAAGGGTGTACCGGCAGATGTTCATCATACAAAGGGGAGGTTTAAATGCACGGACTGTCACAGAGGGGATGAGATGCATGGGAGTGGCAAGGAGCATTTTGACAGGTATGAGGTTACGAATAGGGCGAGGTGTGAGGACTGTCATCAGGAGGTAACTCCTGGAAAGCCTTTGAGTGATAAAAGTAAGCCTCTTAAGCATCCTGCTCATGCGATACATAAAGACAAGGTAAGTTGTCAGACTTGCCATTCTGTTTCGTATAAGCACTGTTACAACTGTCATGTAGGGAAGGATAAGCATGGGGATCCTTATTTTAAGACGGAGCCATCAGTGATGGGTTTTAAGATTGGTTTCAATCCGAAGCCAACAAAAGAGAGGCCTGAGAGATATGTTACGGTACGTCATATTCCGATAAGCAGGGGTTTATTTGATTTTTATGTTAAGGATGCCTTAACGAACTTTGACAAGGCTCCTACCTGGAAGATGGCGACACCGCATACGATACAGTTAAAGACTCCTCAGAACAAGGATTGTGTTACATGTCATACCAGCAATGATTTTTATCTCACAGAGAAAGATGTAAGGCCAGAGGAAATAAAAGCCAATAAAGATATTATTCCTCTTCCTCAACCTGAGCTTGCCATTATTCATAAATGGTTGCCAAATGTAGATCTTCACTTATCGAGTGTAGACTGTATCTTCTGCCATGAGGCTGGCGGTCAAGAGATCAGGAGATATGTCAAGCAGGGAAAGACCTCTCATCTAAGCTGTGCAATGTGTCACAGCGATATAGCTAAAGAGTATGAAAAAAGTTGCCATTATAGAAAACAGAATTTTGCGTGTCAGGTTTGCCATAGCGAGAAGGACATTCACGCTGAAAAACCTGATGATAAAACTTTTAAGCAGGCTGTTCTTGAGAAGTGTACGGAATGCCATGCAAAATTAGAATATGTTAATTCAGGTCATGGGAAGGCTGTACTTGCAGGGAATAAGGATGCGGCTACCTGTTCTGATTGTCACGGGCTTCACAGTACCAAGGCCTATGAAACCTGTGCAGAAAAGGATCCGATTGAAACAAAGCTCTTTTATAATACGACCTGCAAGAAGTGTCATGCTGATAAAGAGATGATGGAGCGGAACAATCTCTCTCCTAATATGGTTAAATACTATGAAAATACCTATCATGGAAAGGTTCAGAGCGTAGGGTATCCGAGCATGGTTGCAGGGTGTGTAGATTGTCACAGCAATCATAATATTCTTCCAAAAGAAAATATATTTTCCACCATTAACTCGAATAACCTCCTCAGTAACTGCGGGAAATGCCACAGAGGATTTCATCTACGTTTTGTTCAATTCAAGGCACATCCTGATTACACGGATCGGGAGAAGTATCCAGCACTCTACTGGACATTTATGTTCATGTCTGGTCTTTTACTCACCGTCTTTCTCTTCTTTGGAATGCATACATTTCTTTGGTGGAGAAAGGTCTATTGGGAAAAGCATCTCTTAGAAAAGATGGAAATTGTTCCAAAAAGGATTTTGCCAGATAGTGAAGGGGCTCAAGATATCCAGAGATTCTCTGTCAAAGAGAGTATCATGCATATCATTCTGATCATCTCTTTCTTTACCTTGGTTCTTACAGGATTCCCCTTGAGGTTCAACAATGCCAAATGGGCAGAGCCATTGGTAAGCCTCTTTGGAGGGGCACATATAGCAGGGCTTTTCCATAGAACGGCGGCGCTTATTCTTATTACTTTGTTTTTATATGTCCTCTGGAGATGTTTCAAATTTCTCTTTCCCAAAGGAGTAGGAACGAAAAGATGGTATAGTGGATGGAGCAAGAGATTATTTGGGCCAGATTCTTTATTCTTCAATCTGAAAGATTGGGAAGATTTCAAGGGGATGTTTCGATGGTTTTTCAACAAAGGAGAGATGCCGAAGTTCGATCGCTGGACATACTGGGAAAAATTTGACTTTTTTGCTGTTTTCTGGGGAATGATTGTTATTGGAACATCAGGGATTATACTCTGGGCTCCTGAGAAGGCCTCTTATATACTTCCGGGATGGGTCTTCAACGTAGCTCATATCCTTCATTCTGAAGAAGGCCTTTTGGCTGCGCTCTTTATCTTTACCGTCCATTACTTTAATACCCATCTTATTCCTAATAAGTTTCCAATGGATCGGATTATCTTTACAGGCCGATATAAATTAGAAGAGCTGAGAGACCAGCGACCTCTAGAGTACGAGCGCCTTGTCGCAGAGAATCGACTTGAGTCGCTAATAACAGAACATCCAAACATACTAACCAAGCTTCTCTCGTCAGCCTTTGGCCTTTTTAGCTTACTGCTCGGCATATTTTGCGCTGGTATTATTGTCTTATCTCTGATTTACCACTACCACTAAAAAAAGAGGAATAATTAAAAAATTATTCCTCTTTTATAAATACAAAATTTTCAGTTTACTCTACAGGGTAGCCTGCTTTTACCCAAGCCTTCCAACCCCCAGCCATACTGACAACATTTTTATACCCCATTTTCTGTAAGGTTTGGGTAGCGAGAGCAGAACGGCCACCTGTCTTACACTGTAAAATGATGTAGGCATTTTTGTCAGGAAGCTTTTTCTCAACTTTGAATTCTAAAAGGCCTCTTTGCATGTGAATTGCTCCCGGGATATGACCTTTTTTGTACTCCTTTTCTGTTCTCACATCCAAAACAACAGCCTTTTTTGCATCTATATCTTTCTTTGCCTGTTCAACAGAGATTTCTTTTATCTCTTTTTTAGCTTCATTAACAAAATCCTTTCCTGTCATATCTGCCAGAGCGAAGCTAGAAAAAGAAAAAACTAAAAGAGACGCAAAGAGGACCAAGAGGCTTCTTTTAACTAATTTTTCCATATAACTTTTTCACCTCCTTCTTCATGATTAGCTTAGATATTGTTAATTTTCAAAATCTATTTTTAGATACGAAAAGCAATAATAATAAGAAATTTCTTAATGTCAAGGGAAATTCAGAAAATTTTTACTAAGAAAAATTTTCAAATAATTAAAAAAAGCTTGAATTTATATTTTAAATTAATAGAATTTGAGTGTTTTAGTCAGAATTAAATGAGATTTTTTCATTTTAAAATTTTTGTTTGGCATTCGGATAAGAGCAAAGTATTTTTGGATTTCTTACGACTCTAGCATAAAATGTTTCTATTCATATCAATTCTTAAATTTCTAAAATATATTGAAGAAATTACTTAACAAATAAAAACATAGCCGAGAATGAAAAGGTTAAAAATGGGAGAAGAAGGTTTCTCAATATATCAAATCGTGGCCTTACTTCTTTTAAAGCGAAGAACTTTAAATAAAAAATTTTAATCATTCAAGGTCGATTGTATTCAGTGCCACAGCAAACGAAGACGGAATATGCTGGATCTCCTATGCAGCTTCGAGGTGTTGAATGTATTGACTGTCATATGCCTATGGCAACAAAGTCTGCTATAAAGCAAGCGAAGTACAAAGCAGATGTTAAGACGCATGTCTTCAAGATCAATCTTGATCCGAATGCGAAGATGTTTACTGATGATGGCAAATATGCCAAGGGATATCTGACAGTGGAGTATGCATGCCTCGTCTGTCATGGTGAGAAAGACAGAAACTGGGCATTGAAGACTGCCAAGAATGTCCATTCCTTCGGGAAAAAGTAAGGGAATCTTTGACTTTTGATTGTTTGTATTTTTAAAGTAAAAAAAGGGGGGTATCTTTTTACTCCCCCTTTTTTACTTCTAAACCCTTTCTTCAAAAAGAACAGCTTTCATCATAAAGCTCTATTTTTTGGTAACCTATTTTTAAGCGGGCACAGATCACAGCGTGGTGTTTTACGACAATAGAAATGCCCAATATAATCAAGCAATGCATGGAACTCATTAAAAAGAGCGACATCGGTTGGGAGACGCTCCATAAAAAAATCCTGTAATTCTTTATAGCTTGGGTTTTCATGAAGCCATCCATGGCGATAGAGGATACGAGAAGTATAGGTATCCACAACAAAAATCGGTTTTTTCAATGCATAGAGAAGGATTGAATCAGCTGTTTCAGGTCCGATGCCATAAATTGAAAGCAGCTCTTTACGTAAAGCATTTGTGTTTTTTTGAGACATCTTTTTTATTGATCCCTGATAGTGATTCAAAAAATAGTTCACAAATTGCTTAACCTTCTTTGCCTTTTGATTGAAATATCCAGAAGGACGGATCAGACTTGCCAGTTCTTTCTCAGGAACCTTGGAAAGTGCCTGTGGTGAGAGCAAATTGTTCTGTTTGAGATTGTTGATGGTCTTTTTTACATTTGCCCAGGCAGTGTTTTGGGTCAAGATTGCTCCAATAATAATCTCAAAAGGGAAATCCGCTGGCCACCAGTGGCGTGGTCCGATCCGTTTCAGCAATTGATGATAAACAGTCATCAATTCTTTTGATGTTAAAGAATCTTTATGCATTAGAAAAAGTCAAGTGTGTTAATAGTAGAGAAACCTTTTCTTTTATCTTCTTTTTAAAAAGGTTTTTTCCAAGAGGTCTGCTAAACCTTTAATATCATTGATATCAAAACAGGGAACACCCTTATCAAATCTTCTGTTACTAGCAATCGCAATGAGATTATCTTCATCTGTGCAGAGGAGCTCTTTATGGACCTCAGATCGAAATACCTCAATCTTGGGCTTGTCCCCCCTTTTATAACCTTCTGTAAGGATAATATCTACATCCTTAATGATGGATGATCCTATTTTGTCCAAGGTATACTCTTCATCTACCACTTTTATAATGGCCAACTTATTAGGTGAAGAGATAACTACTTCATCAGCACCTGCCTTGGTATGCCTCCAGGTATCCTTTCCCTCTTTGTCAATTTCAAAGCCATGAATATGATGCTTTATTGTAGCAACCCTATAGCCTCTCTTCTTTAATTCTGGAATAAGTTTTTCCATCAATGTTGTCTTTCCGCTATCAGATTTCCCAACAATCGAAACAATTGGTATCATGCCTCATGTTCCTCATAAAGAGATTTTTCAACTGCTTCAGCTCTCAATATATCCTCTTCTGTGTTAAGATTTAAAAAGGCAATTTCTTTAGGATCATATGTGGCTATCTCTGAAATTCCTATCTCTTTGACTTTTACATGAGTAAAGAAATCCAAGATTCTCAAATTGTTCCCCTCAATTAGTTTCTCAATATAAGGAATGCAAACCTTTGAATATATCGCATGAAGAGGCTCAAAGCCTTTTTTGCTCCGTGGTATGACGATATCTGAATCCTTTGTAATTCCTATCATATATTTTATTAAAGACTCATTTAGAAAGGGCATATCACATGCAAAAATAAAATTATGTTTAGATGAAGATACTTTTAGCCCTGTATAAATACCACCCAAAGAATCTTTTCCCGGTATAATGTCTGGATATGTCTTGCAACCAAGATAAGTATAGAGATCAGGAGTATTTGTAATAATGATGATATCCTTAAATATCTTTGATAGTATAGAAAAGGCTCTATCAATGATAATTATCCCACCTATTTTTATAAAAGATTTATCCTTTCCAATCCTTTTGTTCTTTCCACCTGCCAAAATAATACTGGTCAATTTAGTCTCTCCAAAATAAAAAAACATGAAAAAATTATCATGGTGATTGAGGATTGTCAACCGACTTAATCTTGTAGAAGCACTTTTTGGTTATATAAATGACTTATCCATTAATCCTTTGATGATGAGAGAAAGGCATGAAAAAAGATTAGCCAGAGTGAAAAATGGATTTAGCTTTTAAATTCCTTATCAATTGCTCTCTTTATCTCTTCGATTGATTTCCCTTGTTCGTAAAGCTGGGCTGCCCTCAAGGCCTCCTTCTGGCAGAGCAGTCAGCCTGCACCATGGTTTTCAACAAAACAACTCAAAAGGCTTTTATGATAGAAGGGCGGCTCATCACAAGTGCAATAACAAAAGACCTCGTCCATTACACGGGGATATTTTTTTGCCGCAGCATATGCTGCTCTGGTCATGCCTGTAAACATTGAGGGAAGAAGTACAGGGCGTGTTTCACCTCCCTGAACATAGAAGGACTTCCCCTTTTTATCTCCTTTGCTTACAGAGGACATGTGGCCTAAAAAAGCAAGAATAATGATAGATACTGCAATTCCAGCTCCAATCCAAAGCAAGAAGCTTTTTTTCTGATTTTTTCTCTTGTCTAAAAATTTCTCTGGGCCCTTTTTTTTGCTTCTTTTTGCCATTTAATACCTCAATATATAATTGGTTCTGATTATCTTTTTAATATCTTGTCATACTCTTCAGATAATTCTTTCAGTGTAATCGACTCAAAAAATTTGTGAATCTGATCTCCTAGCTTCTTCCAGATCAGCCTCGTTACACATCTATCTATTCTATCACAAAAATCCTTGACGCTTATGCATTGAACAGGATACATATTCTCATTAACGGCTGATAATATATCTTTTACGCTTATATTCATAGAATTTTTTGCTAATAAGTACCCGCCTCCAGGACCCCTGACACTCTTAACCAACCGAGCTCTTCTTAACTTGACATAGAGCTGCTCTAAATAATGTAATGATATATCCTGCCTCTGTGAGATCTCTATTAAAGATACCGGCCGCTTTCCAGAATGATAAGCTAAATCAACCATTGACCTGACAGCATATCTCCCTCTTGTTGAAAGTCTCACATCTGTCCCCCTTTTTGATTGAGATTAACTATTTTAAATTGTTTTTCTTCTATTTGACCCTTTTTTATATCGAAGACTTTTATAACAGGCTTGTTTAAATCTTGGAGAGAAATGATAAAGTAGAGAGATTTTGGAAACAAAGGCAAATCTGATTCAGGCCAAAAGGATTTTTCTATATCTGTCTTTGATGGATAAGCATTAGAGTGAGTGTGAGAATGATAGATTCCTATTAACTCAAGACTTTTTTCTCTTATATCCTTTTGGGCATCCAGGAGTTCTTTTGGATTCATAAAATAAGTATCTGGGCTTTGATCATCATTTTCAATCTCATAGATATAAGATATCTTTCCGTTTTGTCCTGATAATAAGCCGCAGCACTCATGGGGATACTCTTTCTTGGAATGAGTAATCATCCTATCAACGATAGATTTCGGAATAGTAATCAAACTATCCCCCCTATTGAATTTTTCCTAAAAGCTCTTTGAAAATAAAAGGATAAAAGATTTTCCTCGGCTTGTAAAGATTTTAAATTTAAAATTTATTATTAAAATCCTTTTCCATTGCCACACACAGGACAATGAGGGGACTTTTTAATATTTAATTTGCGAAATTCCATCTTTTCACCATCCCATGTCAAAAGACGATTTTTGAGATTCGTACCCTTGCCAAGGAGAAATTTTATCGCCTCCATTGCTTGAAGGGTTGCGATAACCGCTGGTGTTGCTCCTAATACAGGAAAGACTTCAGGCTCTGGAGACGAGGGAAAGATGCATGAAAGACACGCTGTCTGAGGGGGATGGAAAAAGGTAAGCTGTCCTGACATTCCATAGATCCCGCCATGAATAAAGGGTTTTTGGGTTTTGACAC
>Ga0209427_10000653_pt1 | contig 37520 bp, 35 predicted proteins | sample DeeMarSWOR136_30_FD_187465 | JGI IMG/M metagenome (GOLD analysis project Ga0209427, IMG submission 187465) | Marine sediment microbial communities from White Oak River estuary, North Carolina - WOR-1-36_30 (SPAdes) (version 2) | ecosystem: Environmental > Aquatic > Marine > Intertidal zone >...
TTTGTTAAGCCAACCGGGACCAGTGCCAGCGATTTTACATAAGGATAAAAAGCAGACAGATTCTTAACAGACCTCTCCAGATATTTCCCATCATTGATTTCCGGACACAAAACGATCTGGGTGTGCATCTCTATTTTCCCCTTGGCTAATCTTTCGAGCAGGGGCATTACATCGGGGATTTTGGGGTTTGATAAAATCTTTTTTCGAAGTTCCTCTCCTTGTTCAAAAAGTTCATTTCCCGTTTTCAGGTAGTCTTCTAAAGACATTACCATGCCCCTCTCAAAAGCTGTAGATTAGTATATTAGATCCTTTACTCTACTCTAATCAAGTGTATGGTTGATTTAATCTATACCTCTGATAATCCTTCCATATTTTAATTTCAATTTAATAGGAATTATCTTTGGAATGTATACTTTAACTGATAATATTTATTAACAAAAAAAAATCATTTATACGTTTAAGATCATCTCAAGAGTTTGAGTTGTTTCAGCATCCCTTAAGCTCTTCTTACATTTATAGTAAATGAACTTCTATTAGATAATGTTGAGAAATCCGTATCGTATCTACCTAAACACAGCCTCAATTAGAATTTGGTAAAAATGGACTATTGTAGTAATTGTGGTAAAGAAATTGAAACTCCAGCAACGTTCTGTCCTTTTTGTGGAACACCTGCAGTTATCAAATCGACTACAACTCAATTTATTTCATCACCGTCACCAACAATCCCACCATCTCTAACGATTACTAATCTTCCACCACCCCCACCAACAATCCCACCACCTCCAACGATTACTAATCTTCCACCACCCCCACCAACAATCCCACCACCTCCAAAAATCGCTGTTCCCAAACTTCGTGACTCGACATTGAAGAGTAAAGGTCGCATTACAGGATTATTCTCGCCCCAAAGGACAAGTTACATTATAAATGAAAATAGCTGGGATTTGGGGAGTGGCGTGATTTTAGATGAACATGGGCATAAAATAGGTATTATGACTCGAAAAATCCTTAGTCTGAGAGCTGAAATTAGTCTCAAAGAAGCGAATGGAATAGAAGCTGCAAAAATTCATCGGAAACTTGTAGCCCTTAAGCCAACTTATGATATCACAGATGCTTCTGATAAATTGATCGGCAGAATCGAAAAAGCTCTTATTAGCTTACGCCCAAAACTTGCTGTTCTTGATCAAAATGGAAATAAACTACTTGAAATAAAGGGTAATTTCACAGCATGGGACTTCACTATAAAGGATACATTTGGCAATCTTGTGGGCACTGTAAGTAAACTTGATAGATTACAAGATATTATCTTTAGTGGAATATGGGATCAAAGTGATAAATATGCACTTCAAGTTGAAGGAGACGTGGATAGACGATTAGTTGTCGCGACAGTTATAGCGATTGATAACATGTTCCATGACGAGTAATTATTTTCTCCAAAAGTCCTCTGCTTTCTCTTAGAAATATTCTCTTATCGCTCTATTATTCTTCTGTTTTTTCTTGTCAGCGTCTTTATATTTCCTTAATCATTTCTTCTCTTCTCTTCTTCTTTTCTTTTCTCTTCCTCTTCTTTAATTCGATTCAGTGCTTCTTGTTCTTTTCTCTTAGACTCTTCTTTTCTCTTCTTCTCATCTTCCTTTTTTCGCGCTTCTTCTTCTTTTATTCTGCTCATCGCTTCTTGTTCTTTTCTTTTAGTTTCATCAACAAGTTTCGAGCGGACTCTTTTTAGATCGTCTTTGGCAGTCTCATTTTCTTTTTCTATTACCACTACCTTCTCAAGACAATTAACTGCCCACTGATAATGACCCAACTCTTCGTAAATTAGCCCCATATTGTGCCAAGCAAATGAATACACTGAGTTAATTTGCGTTGCTTTTTGGAAATTTTCCAGTGCTTTGTTTTGATCACCTAATTCTTTGTAGATTAATCCCATTTGAGACCAGATATCAACGCGCTTTGGATCGATTGATAATACATTTTGAAAACATTTAAGCGCATTTTCATTGTTGCCTAATTCCTTATAGATTGATCCTAAGTAATTCCATGCATCTAGATTCTTAGAGTCGATTTCCACTACTTTATGATAATATACAAGTGCATTTTCATTCTGACCTTGCTCCCGATTAAGTAATGCTATGTTACTTAATGTGACGATATTTTCAGGTTCTATCTCCAATACTTTTCCATAGCTCCCAAGTGCTTCTTTCGTCTCGCCTAACTTTTTGTGAGCTGACGCCTTCCACTGCCATAGCTCTAAATTTTTGGGATCTAATTGTAATGCCTTATCGTAGCTGACTAGGGCTTTTTTCGTCTCGCCTAACTCTCTGTGAGCTAATGCCTTCCGCTTCCACGTATCTAAATCATTAGGATTTGTTGACAGTACCTTTTCATAGCATGGAATTGATTTGTCATGATTTCGTAATTCTTGATAAATTAACCCCATACGTTTCCAGGCATCTGCATGTTGTGGATTTATTTGTACGGCCTTAGTGAAATTTTCGAGGGCTGTCTTATATGCCACGATATCTTTTTCACCAGTTTGAGATTTACGAAAAGCAAGACTGTAGTATGCAAAACCTAGTTTGTACAACGCCTCTCCGTGAGCTGGGTTGTACTTAACTGCCATCTTGTAATTTGTAATCGCTGATTCAAGATCGTCTAATTTTGAATACGAGTTTGCAATCTCATACCAGGCTTTAGCGTTATTTTGGTCAAGTTGTAATACTTGTTTGAATTCTATTATGGCTTTTTCATAATCTCCTTGTTCGAAATATTCCCTTCCTTTCTGAATATATGGTTCTAACTGCGATGTCAGCATTCTGGTTTCATTTAAATATTCTTTAGCTTTTGAATGTGGAGGGTATAGTTCCAATACTTTTTCGAAACACTGAATAGAATAATCATACTCACTTAATTCTCTGTAGACTAAGCCCATATCGACCCATGCATCAATAAAATCAGGTTTCTGCTCAATAGTTTTTCTATAACTTGTTAAAGCCATTTTTAGATACTCAAAAGCACCACCAGAGATTTCCTCAGAATCTTCTTTAGATTTACCTATTATCTTTTTAAAACTTCCAACCAGTTTCTTTTTTGACGTTGTTTCCGAGGGTTTTTCGACCCCGCCTAAAGCAAGGTAATAGTAGGCGTATCCTAGCTTATACCACGCCTCTGTATTTGCTGGATCGAGTTGAACTGTTTTATTATAATTAGGAATGGCATTTGCGTAGTTCTCAGACATTGAATAAACTTGCCCTATTTCATACCATACATTCGATAAGTTTTGATTAAGTTTTAAAGCACGCTTATATTCATTAATGGCTTTTTGGTAGTCTCCTTGTTCGAAATATGCTTTTGCTTGTGTTGTAAAATTCATTATTTTATGCTTTTCATCAAATGCTGCCGATATAGCATCATTTACCTCTTTTGAATCTTCCATGTTTCTTGCCTTGGAACAATAATTGATTGCCTTATCATAATTACCTAAAATTCTGTACAAAACACCCAAATCTATCCACGCTGCAGCATATCTTCCATTTATTTCTACTGCTTTATAGATATATTCAAGAGCTTTATTGTAATCACCAGAATGTTTGTAATATAACCCCAAACCATGCAATGCATAAAAATACTCGGGGTTGAGTTCTAATGCCTTTTTAAAGGCGTCACCTGCCTGAGTATATTCATTTAGTTTGATTTGGACAAATCCCAGATCATTCCATGCATCGATATTGCCTGGGTTTACTTCAACAGCTTTTTTAAACCAATCAATCGCATTTCTAAGTTCACTTTCTTTAGGTTTAAGTTGATATTTACCATTATAGGCAACCCCCATTATATACAACGCCGCGGCATAATCAGGATCCTCAGGATCGCGATCCATCGCTTTTTTAAGAAAATCAATGGCAATATCGTAGTCCTCCAACCTTGCATGACAGAATCCCATACCATAACGAGCGCTATTGAATGTTGAATCATCTCGTGATGCTTTTCTGAACTCCTCAATAGCCTTTTTGTACTCATCTAGAGCTGCCATGTATTTTCCTTGTGCTAAAAATTCTTCTCCTTGTTCAAAATACTCTTTCCCTTTTTTCAGGTACTCTTCTCCAGACACCGCTAATCCCCTCATTAAAAGAATAACAATCAATATACAAAATCAAATACATATATTTTAGTGAAGTTTTCAGGAAAAAAATGAATCGTCTTTGCTTGCTTGAAAACAACAAATAATCTCGTATCTTTCATTTACGATGACCAGATCTTAGCCATCTCTTTTAAAACTGCTTCTTAATATTCTGAGAAAAATTCTTATTACTTTTTAATTTTTCTAGCCTCTTCTACTAATAAATTCAAATATACTATAATTTCTTTAGCCCTTCTTGCCTTTGTTGGTTCTTCGAGCGCTTGCTTATACTTAGCGGTTAGTTGGATCTTACTACTATTTTTAGACATTCTTTCATGTCTCCCACATTGCATAACATTTATGAGTTCCGTATTTTTAAACTTTATTAGATAGCGAAAGTTCTCAACTCTCAAGAATTTATGTCGGTAAAAATCGCAAATTATTATAAGTCGTATGACTCTAATTCGACGCAAAAAACAAAAAAATTGAAGAAAAGTTGATTCTTTTTGAAGTTCTTGAATTGCGAATTTTAGAGAAAAAGAGCATATATTTTGAAAACAATTTAAACTACCTTGGTAGATTTGATACCTCTGTAGCAAATGGAGAACTATTATTAAAATGTGTTAAAAAGCTCTATAAGAAGATTTACCAAACAATTTAAAGATTTAATACCTTCTTATACCCGAAGATGTCAAGAAAACCATGTCCTGAGACGTTGCAAGCGATTACTTTTTCCTCGCCGTTTTTCTTACACTCTAGCGCTTCATCAATCATGGCTCTGATAGCGTAGGATGATTCTGGTGCTGGTAAAAAGCCTTCTGTTTGAAGGAACATTCGTGTAGCCTCGAATACCACTTTCTCGTCTATGGGGTAGGTTCTTGTTTTAATATATCCTAGATTTCTTAAAAGACTTAGAATTGGTGATGCTCCAGAGTACCGGAGGCCATCTCCGTATATCGGTGGCGTGTCTACATCATGCCCTAAGGTATACATTTTCATTAAGGGCGTTTTTCCGGCATGATCTGCAAAATCATAACGATATTCACCTTGACTTATGTTTGGAGCGGCCAAGGATTGTGATGCAAGAAATTCACATTCTCGTTTACCTTTTAATACTTCCCCAATGAAAGGTAATGTGAAACCACCAAAATTAGATCCGCCTCCGAAACAGCCTATCAACAGATCTGGTTGTTCATCTACTATATTGAATTGCTCAATGGATTCTAAACCAATTATTGTCTGGTGCATTAATACGTGATTCAGGACGCTTCCCAGAGAATAAACAAACCCATTTTTCTCTGCATATTCCAATCCCTCAGAAATTGCTATGCCTAATGAGCCAGGATGTTCGGGATTTTCTTTGAGAACGCTTTTGCCAACTTCAGTTAATTGACTTGGCGAAGGATGCACCTCAGCACCATACATTTTCATTAGAGTTCTTCGATCAACCTTCCAGTCATACACATTGCGAACCCAAAAAACTACACAAGGTAATCCCATCAAACTTGAACCGTAAGATAATGCAGTACCCCATTGTCCAGCACCAGTTTCAGTAACTACACCTTCGACACCTTCTTGTACAGCATAATACAGCTGTGCTAGTGCGGTGTTGACTTTATGACTTCCTGTGGGGGATAAATCTTCTCTCTTCCAATAGAGATGTGCAGGAGTTTTCAATGCTTTTTCAAGTCGTTTAGCTCGACGTAATGGTCTTGGTCTACCTGCCTGTATATATAACTCTCTTAATTCCTCAGGTACTGGTATCCAGTTTTGATCTGAAAACTCTTGTTTTAAACATTCTTTGACAATGACTTTAGAGAGAAATTCAAGTCGAGAAGGACCTGTTTCAGGTTCTTTAGGTGGTGGAAGCGGTTGTGGAAGATCAGGTATAATGTTATACCAATTTTTTGGAAGATCATTAACCGGTAACTGAATCTTTACGGCTTTCATAAATTTCCCCTCAATTCGGTTCTTAGTAGATACTTTGTGTCTTTGTATAATCCTTGAGCAACGTACTTATCTCCTTGCTCTAAACACATTTTACAACTCTTCAGGTGATCTTCTGCCGACATTTTTTAACCTCTCCTCAAATTATCAGGTATTAAATCAACTACACACCCTTTTAAAAAAGTTGGATAAAATGCTAAATAATAAAAGAACGACTAACTATAAATACTTGAGTTAGCGTAAATCAGTCTGCAATCCAAATTACTTGCTTAAAGTCGATTAGAAAATAAACGATACATTATAGGGGGGTACATGAATGGGAAAAGAAAAAGGTATAGGTTTAGTGGTGATAGGACTTTTTTTATTTATAATCGCTTTAATTACGCCGTGTTCGATTGTATTAGCAATAATAATTTTGTTATGGGGAGTAAGTGAGTTTAGAAAGGAAGAACCTGAATATCGACCGCCTTCACTAACCCTATCTACAGACCAAGAAACTGTTTTTTGTGGTAACTGCGGAACGGAGAACCTTGCTGTTGCGAGAGCGTGTCGTGGATGTGGCAAGTCTTTAGAGATAGCAAAAACAGAAACATATCCCTCAGGAGAGTCCGTTTACTGTGTATATTGCGGAGCACAGAACAATTCGATTTCAAGGGACTGTGTAAAATGCGGAAAGACATTACCAATTGATTGATCACGCAAAAATTCTGATAAGTCAATTATTTAAGAGTTATTTCAGATGAATGAACATTTTTGCCTTTTTTTTTCTTTCATCCTCACTTTATTTTCATCTATCTTGTGATTGTGTCAAAATGCATAATGAGTATTTCTACCTTTTTCTTAAATTCCATCTTGTAACCGCGAGAAGTCCCTTCTCTTCCAAGAGGGTAGAGTAGTTCATCTATTTATATTTCACATTTACCCTCCCTAAGAAATTAGAAATCAATATGTTCTTTAATATCTTTTCCACACTCAATACAAAACCTCATCCCCTCCCATTTTTTCATCCTGGTTCTACAATATGGGCAAAAAACGTATTCGGGATCATAACCATCTTGATTCATTTCTATGACTGGAGGAGGAACCGAGGGAGGTTCTGTTGGGAGTATTAAGCCCTCAGGTGGCTCTGTAACGGTAATTTGCAGTGAATTGGATCTAATTACGAAAGTTTTTACACCATATAATTCATACATATTGAAAGAGATTCGAGCTGTATTATCGCCAGATACATCAAAGACACCGATTACTAATGGTGTTACATAAAATACAATACCCCTCGTGTCACCTGAACCAATCTGTGAAATAGATTTCACTGGATCATCAATTTTAAAATCTGCACCCACTTCAGCAACAACTCTAATGTTGTCTATAGCATATTCTGAATTATTTGTGATTTGAATTGGAAGTTGATTTGGAGTAACAGCTTGCATTTCGTCCGATGTCATTTCTACATCAATTTTGGGAAGGATAAAACACGAGTCGCCCAACACAATTTCACACAAAACAGGATTTGGATATCGTTTAAACTTTAATTCTAATTGTGTATCAAAATGTAAGATTCCGAGAGGAAAATCTAATGGGACTGGAAATGTATTATCGTGTTTTGTTCTTTCATTTGCATACATTTCAATCGTTGATTCTATTGCAAGATTTTTTATCATGAAGGTTAGAGTACAGGGTTCATAGTAATTTGTTATGTGAAAGAGTAGCAGAACTTCATTACCTACTTTTTCGGCTTCAACTGTTTCGAAATCTATTTTTGGAAGAATATCAGTAATTTGCAGACTATCATGGTGACATTGAGGACAACCTTTCCTTATTATGTCACCTTTACATATTGTGCCTGTACCTGGGCCTACCGAGATATAACCCTTTGAGATAGCACTTTCAATAGTCTTTTGTTCTGTTTTTTCTCTGACGCCATATTTACTGCCTCCTTCTTCTCTTGACATTGCTGAATGCCAACCACAGGACAAGCATTCAAGCATATATCTATAGAACTTGCCGCCACGTGTATAGTAGATTATAATCAGAGGGTTCCTGCATTGAGGACATTGTGAGTTTTTAGCATGACCACATTTGCTATCCAATCTTTCAATTCTAGCAAGATTGTATCCTATACCACATATCGAACAATAATAGATTTTTTCTGACGTGCATGCTTCACAGAAAATTAAACTGCACTGAGGACAATAAAATGAGGCAATTGCTCCACAAATATGACATCTATAGAATACAGGGGCTTTTATTGGTTTTTTTTCTATATAAATTTGTTTCTCAGATATTCTTTTCCCCTCAGTTAAACCCTTTTGTTAAAAACAATTCTTTTCGTGTAAGAGAAGATGTAAATACAGTTTTGATGACAAATTCATCTGTGGAGTATATATTAATTCATATCTGCTAAAAAATATTATGGGTATTATTATCGGACAAGCGTGTATGGATATACTAGTGAATCTTACATGACGCCCCCAATTGGCATCAGCTTCTTTAAAATTAGACAAGACTTATTGTAATTATTCATTTTTTCAGTTACACTGATTTATGATACTGTTACTTATCCTGTTCTCATTAACGATCTATAATTTCTATTTAAGTTCTTCAAATCATTTTGTAAGATTGTAGAAATGATAACATCATTCTATAAATACTTATATCTTAGAATGGGGAATACATGATTTTACCTTTAAGGGGGAAGGTGTTATTTATGAAACATAAGTTGGGCATAATTCTTTTGTTAACTTTTGTATTAGTAGTAGCCGCCCCGCCAAGTATGGCAGCTTCGGCACCATTGGAATACGAAGGAGAGATGAAAGATGAAGGATTTACTTTTGACGTAGATGCCAACTTTCGTTTAGATGTTACTTGCAGTGATAATTGGCGATACTGGCCAGGTTTAACATCAGATACACTTACAATGAAGCTCCTGCTAGATTCTATTACACTCTCAAGAAGTGGCAAGACCTATGACTACCATACAGGTGTCGGCCAAATGGGCAATAATCAGTTTAAGTCAGAAGAATGGACAACAGAAGAATGGGATTACTGGTACGAATATTACGAAACTATCTCATGGAGAAAGGATTATTTTGTGCATCTTGAAGGCAGGGCTTATGGAACGATTGAATATTCAGGTGCGATCGCTTCACTGATCCCTGATCAGATTACTTGGCACGATTCTCCTACTGAAACCGCTATAGTTCATACTAAACCGAACTTACTTGGAGGAGCATCAATTAAAGTCACTGTTGTTGATTATCAACTCCGAATCAGAGTTTCTACGGTAACATACAAAGATGGCTATGAATATGACGAAGATGATGGAGATTGGACTAGTTGGAAGAGCTTCACAACGTCTTCTACTAACTATGTCGAACTAAACATGAGCAATATGGGTGTTTCTCTCTTTGTAGTGGTCACTGTTGCCATAGTAAGTGTAATTCTTGTCGTATTGATCTTTACCAAAAGAAGAGTAGAGATCGTAAGCCCTGAAGATGAAGAAACAGGCCGTATAGTATTGCCAGCAGGAGAAGTAGGTCCTCCACCATCACCACCACCAAAAGAAGAAGTAGGTCCTCCACCATCACCATCACCACCACCAAAAGAAGAAGTAGAGACAACAGGAAACCTGTGTCCGTTCTGTGGAAGCGTGAATTCTCCTACAGCACAATACTGTGTAGATTGTGGATCCATGTTGGAGGAGTGAATTCTTTCCTTTTTTTTTGAAAAAACCGGTAGCCAATTAAAAACGGCAATTAAATTGGCATATACAATATGGAAATAGTTTTATTGAATTTGAACAACATCAGTGTGGTTTGTTTTTTGAAATTGATGAGGATGTGTTTCTAATAGATTCGAAATCGTTTTTTTCACCTTCAAAAGCAGAGCAAATTTTGAGAAGTGATAAGTCTGAATTCGAGGAATTTATGAATGAAGCGTTTACACTTCGCAAAAGAAATTTTAAAGACACGTTGATGAATTTCGCGCCGAATATTGTGCATTATGAAATCGAAAGTTTTAAGCAGGAATCTCCTAACGCCTTTGTGCCTATAAGCATTACAGGAACTGCATGTGCTCTTAATTGCGATCACTGTCAATCTAAAATTCTGGAATCAATGAAACCCGCACGATCTCCTGAAGAATTAGTTCAATTATGTGAAGAACTTAGCAAAAAGGGTTCTAAGGGTGTTTTAATTAGTGGAGGCGCAAATAAACACGGATTTGTCCCTCTTTTAAAGTATGCAAATGCTCTAAGGATAATAAAAGAACGTTTTAGATTAAAAGTCGTTGTTCACACAGGACTCATCGACAAGGAAACCGCGAAAATTCTTGCTGATGCACATATTGATGCCGCTATGCTTGATGTGATCGCCAGTCAAGACACAATTGAAACAGTGTACCATATAAATGCGACACCTGAGAAATATGAAGAATCGATTAGACTTCTTAAGGAATTTAACATTCCAATTGTACCACATGTCGTCGTTGGTCTTAACTATGGTGCTCTAGACGGAGAAATCAATGCATTAGAAATGCTGTCTAAATATGACCCTGATGCTATTGTTATTGTTGCCTTAATGCCCCTAGAAGGAACACCAATGGAGAATGTCACGCCACCATCACCCGAAACGATCGCAAAAATAATCACTATCGCACGATTGACTTTTCAGGATAAGCCAGTGATGTTAGGCTGTGCCAGACCAAAGGGATATCACAAGGAAGAAACTGACATTCTGGCAATTCGAGCTGGTATAAACGGCGTTGCTTATATCACCGATGCTGGTGTAGAAGAAGCGAAGTCACTTGATCTTAAAATAATTCATAAAGAACTTTGCTGCTCGCTTATCATCAGCGATATCTTAACTTGACTATTTAGCTGTTTTTAAAAAAAAAGGGACGTTCAAAAAAACATCCCAAAAGAAAATTGGCAACCCGCTGTGCCTCTTTGGTTTCCTCTCGCTCAGGTTACGCAATTTTTACGTTGCGCGTGCTTTCCCGACCTCTCAGCCGTTCTTTACACTTCACCGTTGTTTGATTTTTCCTCTGAAGCTCATTCTCGGTTTTTCCCTGTTCCTTCCAGAATCCTGTCCGGCCGTACACACTTACTTCATAGTTCAGGGCCGATTCTTCACCATGTTTCTTTGTGTCAGTTTTTCTTTCCGGTTAAGGTTCTTTACCGATCACGAGTTGCCATCCATACCTTATAGTTTAAACTATTTAAGCCTTTTTTTGCAAAAGAAGTGTCCACTATATTATATAGCTCATCAATACTCTATAGCTCTATTGACAGCTATATGTCAATACAATCGCGCGCGCTAATTTAAACAATGACATGTCATACTGTTGTAATACTAGGAAGATACCTTTTTGTCGGTAAAATACACCTATAACGGGCAGGATTGCTACGCTGAACAAGGTTTGTGGAATCTTTTTTTACAAAACTGCAAAACTTTAGTTTTTAATGAACTTGAATAGGAATATGATTGTCCAGAGTTATTTTAGATAAAAAGAAATATGATTACTTTCATACACATCAATTAGAGCGATCTTGCGTAAAATGATCATAATAAGTCTTGAACAAGCCTACTGCAAATCGAAGAGAGAAGCCTACAATTAAAACTAAAAGAATTCCTATTCCTATAATAAAAGAAAGACTTCCAAGAACCAGAAGAAGCATGTCAACTGCATATCCTAGTAAAACAAGTCCAAGCATTATGCTGGCGATGCTAATCACAACGCCAGGAAGAAATAACCAGCCTAAATATGTTACAAATCTGGTAAGAAGTTGATCAACAACGGGATGAAATTCATCTTCTAAAATTGCAAGTCTAAAAGCAATATTGCATAAGACAAAACCAAAAAGTAATCCCATTACAAAATAAATTTCCTTTATTCCTGGAATCGGATAGGAATGAAGGAAGAACCGCTCAAAATTCAAGATAAAGAAATAAACTGACTGAGGTAACATTAGAGGGATTGCAAATCTAAGTTGAAATAGTTGTTTTGACAGATTAGACAATCTCGGAAGGCTTGCAAAACCAATCAACGCGCCAGCATAAATTCCTAAACATCCAGAGCATACAGGTAAATAATATGCTCCAACTCTAAAAGTTGCAACTTCCCATTGGAAGCATACAAGGGAGCCGACCCAATAGATGAAATTAAGAAAATCGCTAATAGGCCCTGCTTGTGGGGGGACAACGGCTAATAAATAACACTCAAAGCACATATGCCTCACATACAACGTTGTATGATTGTGTCATAAAGTAAATAAATATTTAAAAACTCTGGTTTTATTGCACATTTGCTGGTGATACTGTGGACAATTTATTCGCAAGTGCAGAAAGGGCTCTTAGATTTGCAACAAGTAAAGTATACCAAGCAGAGATTTTTGCACAAAAGATAATTAGTCAAAGATTATTATTCGCTAAAAATGCAATAAAAACTGTAAGTAATATTGACGACAGCGGTATAGCTGTGCGAGTGTACGATAATGCAGGTCGATATGGTTTCTCATATACCTCCTCACTTAATGAGATGGATGAAATTGAAAGGATAGTTAACGCAGCCATTTCTTCAATGAAATTGGGGAGTCCAGATCCTGATTTTGAGTCATTACCTGATCCAAAACCGCTTCCAAATGTACAAGAACTATATGATGATCACATTGCGAATAGTTCAGCTGAAGAAGTAATAGATTTAGGGCAGCAGATTATAGATGCTGGGCTTTGTAATGCTAGTTCTGTTGTACTTGATGGGACTGTTAGTATGACACGGGAACAACGTGTACTAATGAATTCGCTTGGTAGTGAATGCAGTTCAGATAGCACGATTGGAATGCTTTCAGCTTCAGCAATTGCAAAAAACACCGAAGGTGAAGTGGCTACCAATTCTGATTTATCAAGCAGTCGACAGCTAAAAAATCTAAGACCACAGTGGTTAGGAGAAACCGTTGCTAAACGAGCCTGTGATATGCTTGGGGGGAAAAAAGTAGAGACGATGAGTGTTCCGGTTATCTTATTCCAAAATGCGATCTATCCGCTGTTTTTCAGCATTGTTGGAGTTGCTGCGAACGCAGATGCAGTCCAACAAAAGAGAACATACTTAGTCGATAAGAAAGGAAAACCTATTGCTTCTGAACATCTCACAGTCATTGATGATGGGCTTGTTGCAGCAGGATTTAGAAGTTTACCTTTTGATGGAGAAGGTAGCCCTAAAACGAGACAAACAATTATAGAAAAAGGTGTACTGCGTACATATCTCTATGACACATATACTGCCAAAAAAGATTCTACAAAAAGTACAGGTAACTGCATGCGACTCGGATATAATGCATTGCCACAAATTTCATGTAATAATCTAAGAATTACACCTGGTAAGCATAGCCTTGACACACTAATAAGTGAAACAAAGAAAGGAGTCTTTATTTTGGCTTTACATGATTCACCAGAACCTGTAAGTGGAAGACTCTCAGGACTCTTATCAGAGGCATTCCTTGTTGAAAATGGTGAAATAAAACATCCTATTAAAAATGCAATGATTGGAATTCATGTTTTTGATTTATTAAATGGTATTTCTGATATCTCACAGGACTATAGAGAAGAAGCAGGTGTATTAATTCCTTCTATTAAGATCAAGAACGCAAGAATAGCAGGTGCAAATTAAGGCTATCATTTGATCTGCGTTTATATCTTTAACCCCATTTCTTGATTATAATTTATTCTCCCATTTTCTTTTAGAATTTATAATAGAGGATTCGGAGCATAATCTATAATTAGCACGGAGAAAAGGTTTATGTGTCATTGTTATATGAGGAAATTAGGAGATTCAAATGCCAGATAAAATTGAGGGGAAAACCGCTTCAGAATGGTCGAGCATTGGACATGATCATGCGGAATCCGGAAATTTTCAAAAGGCTATCGAATGCTTTGAGAAAGCTGTCGAAATTAATCCTGATAGCAAAAACTGGTACTATTTAGCAGCGGCTTATGATAAAATAAGTGATTTTCAAAACGCAATTGACTGTTATGAACAAGCAGTGAAGATTGATCCTCAAAACCTTAATGCATGGATTATGTTGAGTGGAGTCTACGATGCGTTAGGGAACTATCATAGAGTCAATGAATGTTGTGAAAAAATAGCTGATATAGATCCTAATAATATCAACGCCTGGTATAACAGGGGAGTAGCGTACGGTAACTTAGGCTATCTTGAGAAGGCAATAGATTGCTACGAAAAAGCTCTTGAAATTGAACCAAACAACATCGCAGCTTTGAATAACATGGGATCTATTTACATTCACCCCCTAGAAAATTATGAAAAAGCAATTGAATACTTTGAGAAGGTTGTCGAAATCGACCCATTATACGTTATGGGGTGGTTCAACATGGGACTTGCCTACCTGAAACTTAACAATCCCCAAAAAACCATTGAATATTTCGAAAAAGGTGTCAAACTAGATCCTTCCGACGACATTAAAGCGTGGGATGTCTTGGAAAAAGCGTATAGCCAATTGGATGATATCGAAAATGTTCTTAGGTGTAACAAGAAAATAGTCGAAATTGACCCCTTGAATGTAGAAACGTGGTACAATATGGGTATCACCTATGAAGATTTAGGTGATCTACTTAAAGCAATCGAATGCTATGAAAAAACCGTAGAAATCGACCCTCAATATAAAAAAGCCTGGTACAACATGGGTATTGACTACTATAAATTAGAAGACTATCAGAACGCAGTTAAAAGTTTTGTAAGCGCAGTTAAAATTGATCCACATTATTCTAACGCATGGAATAATATGGGGGCTACTTATAATAAACTGGAAGACTATCAGAAGGCCATTAAGTGCTTTGAGAAAGCATTGGAGATAAACACTAACCACCCACAAGCTAGATCTAACATGGCATCCGCTTACCATTCACTAGGTCAAACAACTGAAGAAATTAAATGTTACGAGGAAGTTGTAAAGGAAAACCCGCAGAATATCAATGCATGGTATTACATGGGAGTTGCTCATAAGAAATTGAAAGACTATCAGAAGACCATTGATTGCTTTGAGAAAGTAGTTGAAATCGATCCCCAAGACACTGAAATCTGGTATGAATTGGCAGCTACTTATGATAAACTAAAAGATAACCAAAAAGCCAAAAAATATGTAGAAAAAGCATTAGAATTGGATCCTAATTACCCAGAGGCATTAGGTCTTCTAAAAAAATTGAATGAACAAGGAAATTGAACCGGAAATTGAAATTGAAATATGAATTATTTTTCATTCATTTTCATTCGCATTTGCATTTACTTCAGCTTTTGTAGTTTTTTTCTCTTCGGTTTTCTTTTCCTTTTTCTCCTTTAGGATTTTTGCGGCATAAAGAGTATAGCCAATGGGATGCGCAATTTTTTTGGCTCTTTTACCGTACCTTAATTCGAAAAGTTTTGCACACGCATTTCGTGGTTCATTATTCATCAAATTTACCATTAAGTCATCTAAAACTTGACTAAATCTTGTTGGTTTATCCTTTTCTTCGAATTCAGTTTGTATCCTTTTCATAATCTCATCTGCAGCTTTTTGGGCGAATGCACAATAGTAACTTGTGATAATCGTCTCACACTTCGGAGCGTCATAATCCGTTCCACTACCTGCTTGTCCATAAAGATGATCTATAGTATAACCAACTTTGCTATCAAATTCTTCAAACGTCAACCCTATGTTATCAACAGCTTTTTGATACCAGAAGTGTTTTTGCTCTTCCATTGGCATTCCTAGTTTCTTCAGAAAAAGGCCTAGTTGCAATCGTTCTCCATGTCCTAAGTGACCCTTTTCAGTGAGGATGGAAATCAATTGGTTCATACACTCTGGAAACAGATCAAAACGTTGATATAGTTTTCCACTGGGACTTATTTCTGTTTCAAATCTCTTTACAAAAGCTATTTCATTTATTTTAATATAGTCTCTAAGTTCTCGTATAATCGGTTTAAGAGACTTGTCAGATTTAATCTGATCTTGAATTCCTTCAAGTTTAGTTTTTAAAACATTTTCAAATGCACGTTTGATAGTTCCTCGAAAGATAAAAATAGGAGCGATAGCCCATCCTTTTAGCAATAGAACCTGTCTTTTACCTACTACTCTTGGAACTTTTGTAAAATGAACACCAACGTATTTTCTTAAACCTTTTGGAAGTTTAACATTTTGGCGCTCTCTTTTTATAGTAGTACGTCCATCACGTGTTTTAATGCTTCTTTTGATGTATTTTGAATATTCTCCGATCTCAACCAATGAATATCTTTTTCTTATTTGCAGATCTACTTTTTCTTCAAGGTCTTCAAGTAGAATAACATCATCATATCCAAGGAAATAGCGCATAACTGTGATAATATCTGAGAATGACGCCTTTCTAAATCTATAATCAAAAAGATCGCCTTCAAATTCTACTAGCCAAGCGCTAAGTCGTGGATCTGTGGCAACAGCAATTCTTAGAAGGATATGTCCTGCAAGTAAATCTTCACCTTCAGTTCCTCTAACATTCCAGAATTGACGTCTTGCAAATTTATCTATCCTTCCTTTTGCAAACTCTATTGCATCTTCCGGAGAGTGTTTCATAGGTATTTTTCTTAATTGACACCAGACTGGTAACTCTTCCTCCAAGTATTACCCTCATATATGTAGAACTTAGCTTTTTAGAGCATCTTTAAAGGCATCCACAGAAAGCTCTAAGAGAAATCGGTATGGATTCCATTATTTTATTGTTTGTGGAAAATATAAATACTCTGCATTATGGAAGAAAACTATTTGTGTTATTTTTCTTATAGAATGCTAAGTAGTATAATTAACGTCCACTTTGTGGACTTGAAATTAAAAAAAAGAGGTTTTATCGGAAAGATCTTATTCAATCTTAATTTTGTAAGGCTTAATCTTCGGGAGTTTGATCTCAATCAACCCTTGTTTAAATCTGGAAGTTGCATTTTCCGGAATGACTTCCGTTGGCAATTTTCTGATTGTATAATGAAAATGCTTGAATTCTGTATCCTTCTGCACTGTTCCCCAATTTTTAAAGCGAATCGGCTCTTTAAATTTTGCGTCAATTTCTAGCGAATGTGCAGTCGCCTTAATTTCAATATCATTCTTGTCTTGAATGAAAGGAAGGTCAAATGTAACTATTATTTCTTCAGTAGTTTCAGTCATATCAACTAATGGCTCAAGACAGCATTTTTTCACATCAAAAGAGGGTTTTAAAAAGCCTGTCCTAAGAATTTCATCTAGGGATCTTTCCATTCTTTTAAATAATTCATCCATCATCTCAGTTATGGATTTTGCTTTTTCCGACATTTTTACACCCTCTTAGCCGTAAAAGGCTGGAATTTCATATTCTTGCGCTTTATCAACTTGTTGCATCGTATCCCTAGTTCGTTTCATAGTATCTCTCATTCGTAGTCTAATCTCTTCAGCCTGTGTAAGAAGAGGCTCAACATCTACTTCTACATTCAGAAATTTAGCAAGGGTTTCTAGCAGTATAGCAGCCGCTCCTGGGTCAGGATAATTCATATGAGACTGTACCAGAAACGTAATATTTGGTATAGAAGGAGTTTCTGCCATACATTCATTCAAGATTGCAGCATAAGGTCCTGCCATAAAGCCCTCTTCAAGTTTTTGAACTTGTAGCGACTCTAATTCTGAAAGCATATTCCTTGCAGGTTCTGAAGTGACTGCATATATGCTTGGTTGATCGATATCCATTCGGTTGGGTACAGGAATGCCTGCAAGAGAGAGGATTGCCGAAGGATTTAGGCTTTTAGCCCACCTTACGACGGCTTTTGAAAATGAGCGAATAAGAGTCGGAGGCAATGGAATTTCACTGACAATGAGAAGAACATTTCCTGAACCATATACTCTTAGAGGAGACATGGGTACAGATTCATGGATGACAGCAATGGGTGGCAATTGGGCGGAGTCGATTTGTCCTATTGGTTTCATGTTAAGAGATTTAATCAATTGTGATGCGCTGATAACGCCTATTAAACCAACATCAGGTAATCCAATTAGTACAAATGGTTTTTCAGCCTGTATTTCGCTTACATTAATTTTAACGTCGTTACTCGTACTCGACATAATATTTAACCTCAACAACTTTTCATTATGATATCTATTTCTTTACTTAAGGAAAGTTTCTCTTAATATAATTTTTCAACCTTACATCAACAATGGGATAGAGTTTTTTCTTAAATCAACTTTTTTTGGCACAATATTTTCACTATTATTAGCTCTAATAACTTACTAGATTGATCTTTAAGAAGATACAAAATATTAGAGTATAATAAGTTGTCCTAACGCGTCTCATTGTTTTTTATTCGTTACTACCAAAAAAAACCAACAAATCCTTTCTAAGATTGATCATTGACGTTGTTTTTAGTTTCATCCAGCTCTCTGTCAATATTTAAGCAACCGATAAAAATCTTTAAACAAGAAATAAAGGAATTAGGAACATTTGAAAACACCAGCTTATTCACAAAGAGAACCGAATTTTCGACAGATAGCGCTATCAAGCTTTCTAGAATCACAGGAAGAATTTGATCCGAATTTAATATCGAATGGTAAACTCTCGCAAAAGGATGAGATACTTTTCATCCTCTCGTTAATTGAGGGGAGAATTTTAACCAAGAACGAATTATATGAAATTGTTCAATTCGTTGAATGTATTTTAGGGGCAGAATCTATTTATGGAATTCCAAATCAAGATGCTTTTTCTAACCATTTACATTCACTGATTCATTCAAACCTGATTATTCATCACGCTAACAATTCAATTAAGATTTCTAAATCAGGAATCAACTATTTTAAGAATTCCTTTCAAAAAACTATTTTAAAAAGTCCATCACTTCGTCTTGCACGTCGTTTTCTCATATGTATTTTACCTGCACTTCTTGATAAGAATCCTGAAATCACTCAATTGCGTATCGTCTTAGAGCAAGCAGCAGAACTCTACGGCGAATTATCAGGGCAAGAAGATTAGTCAATTACCCCCTAACAAGTTAGGGGGCTTGTTCCGTGAGGAATAAGAGTAATTAGTTGATTAGCCTGAGAGAGGCTAGGTATATGGCGGCATCTAAGTTATCAGGAGAGTTAAAGAACACACCAAGGGATGCTTCTCTAGTCCCTTGCTCTGTAAACGGTGGTTTAAACAGAGAGGAAACTTTCAGTGATCATCGTAGAGTACTGACTGATAACCTTGGCGAAGAGAACCAACTCCCTATTAATAGCAGGGAGAAACAGGACTTGAGAGTTCCTGTTTACGTAATAAACATGAGAGGGCAACCCCTCATGCCCACCACTCCGAGAAGGGCCAAGTGGTTGTTGAAGGATGGGAAGGCGACTGTTAAAGAACGCTGCCCTTTCACCATTCAGTTAAGATATGCCACTGGCGAAAACAAACAACCCATTAAACTAGGGGTGGATATCGGCTTTAAGAACATTGGATTTAGTGCCAAGACCGCTCAGTTAGAGGTCATCAGCGGCACCTTAACCTTACGACAGGATGTCTCGAAACAGATTGATGAGAAACGTTGCTACCGCAGAAATCGTAGAGGCAGATTAGGATATCGCCCACCTCGATTTAATAACCGAACACGACCTGAAGGCTGGTTAACCCTAGTACTCAGCATAGATTTGACTCACATATTCGATTAGTCCATAAGCTCGAAACACTGCTACCGATAACCTTCAAAAAAGTCGAAGTGGGCAATTTCGATGCACACAAAATGCAGCACCCTGAAATTACGGGCGTAGAATATCAGCAAGGTACACTTCAAGGCTATGAAGTCAGAGAGTACCTGTTAGACAAATGGAAACGAAAATGCGCCTACTGTGGCAAAACAGACGTTCCCATACAAGTAGAGCATATTATCCCTAAAAGTAGAGGTGGAACAGATAGAGTCTCCAATCTTACCTTAGCCTGTAAAACCTGTAATGTAAAGAAGGGAAATCAGACCGCCGAGGAGTTTGGCTACTCTCACCTCCAGCAACAGGCAAAGAAAACTCTTAAAGCAACCGCATGTCTGAATAACATTCGTTGGAGGATAGTAGAGCAGTTAGGCGCAGAGCATACTTACGGATACGTCACCAAATACCAACGTAACAAGTTAGGTCTTGAAAAATCACATGTTAATGACGCGTTCGTAATTGCGGGCGGCACCGATCAAGAACGCTGCCGTCCTTACCAAGTCATTCAAGTGAGGCGCAATAATCGTTCGATACAGACGAATCGCAAGGGATTCAAACCGTCAATTAGGAGACAGAGGTACCAGTTGCAACCCCATGATGTGGTAAAGTATGATGGAAACTTATACCAAGTCAAAGGCGTATTCAATTATGGAACATGGGTACGATTATGTGATTCACATGGAGCTGTCGTCAACACCAATATCAAAAACGTGAAACTGTTGAAATATGGAAGAGGATTAGTATTTACCTTCAAAAACCACTAATAAAATACGAAGCAGTTAACTACTTAGCAATGGGAGGATAAATGTAAGAACAGTTTTACCATAATACTTAATTGAAATTAATACGTTAAAACAACCTGACCATTAAATAGGGCGAGAAATATGCTTCAGTTTATTGGTTTTGGTGGATTGCTGAGTTTCAGCGGTTTTAACATAACGGTAGGCATTATTGGAATTGGGGCATTTATTAGCACAATTACAATAATCGTTTATACTTTAAAACAGATTTTAGAGAGCGTTGTAGGTATTCAGCTATATGATAATGCGAGGTTCTTTTTTAATTATTTATTCCAAGAAATGAAAACGTATTATAATATAATAGTGAATTACTTCAAACCTACATCAGGCTTAGAACTAGAAAAAGAGTGAAAGACATATTTCCTCAATTTTTTTCTCATTTATTATTTTTTCAGTTCGCTACTTGTTTAGTAGAGATCAAAAAACGGTAAGGATGAAATTTTAAATGAGTTTAATAGATTCATTCTTATAGTTATAAGATGTATTCAGGACAGTATCTATCTACTGATCTTTATTATGTTTAGGAGAAAACTCTGATGGTTGAAAATGTTAAAAACAGACTAATTCTAGAACTCAACTATATTCTTGCAGAGATTAAATCGTTAATACTTCTTTTATTTGATTTATCAAAACGATATAAATTTTCGACATTGTTATTGCTTATATGGCTCGTTTCAATTCCTATTCTTTTCTATTTTTTCAATATCGGAATAGAAATCTTTAACGAACTTTTGCTCATTGAGTTACCAGTTGTTTTTTCATGGGGACCCATTATACTATGTTTTTATCATGGTTTGATATGCCGTGTTGACGAATAGAATTGAGGACCTAAAGAATGGCACAACAAAGTAACTCTACTGACCTGCATGCTAAATTGAAAACAACTATAGTAGATTCAATGCCTTTAGATAACACTCAAGCTAATATGGAACAAATTCTTTTTGATCAAATATCTTTAGAAATTGACTTTCCGATAGTACCCCAACTAGAAGATATGAGCATGATGTTTTTGGAGCCTTTAGCAGAGCAAAATTGTGGAATCGAAATAAAAAACGGAATTACACAGGTTATAGGAGATCTTATCCCTCCTCGTGAACCTATAGTTCTTCCTGAGTTAATATGGACTAAAAGTTATATTGAGAACGCTGGATTTCAAGCCAAAATCGATGGAATAAAAGTCTATGTTACTGGTCCCTTTACCCTGGCATATTTTATTAAAATAGCAGATATGCCCGCACTTTTAATGCCAGATATTGTGGAGAGATTAGCTCATATAATCAAAAAAATTGTTTATGATATTGATAAAGAAGGAGTCGCAATAATCACTATTTACGAACATATTTTGAACTTTGCCATTGCGCAGTTTGCAATAGAGGAAGATTTTGCACTTAAATGTCTAGATATTGTTTTTAAAGGAGTTTCAAAGGCAATTGGTGCTCTGCACGTTTGTGAAGATGTATTTTCGGTAGCAAAACTCCTTCTTCAACTGGATAATGTTGTATATCTCGATCATGATTTTGTAAGTAGCCCTGAGAATCTTATGGCATATAAGAAACAAGACTTGGAAAAACATGATATGCTGATAGGATATGGTTGTCTCGCCTCAGTTCTTGATCCGCTTTTATTGGAGGAAATCCGCCGAGGAAAAGTTCCTTGGCAAGAAGCGGTTGAGACAGAAAAAGAAGTTAAGGCTAGAATAATGAAAGCTATAGACCGCTATGGGGTAGAAAATCTCATAATTGACCCAGACTGCGCGTTTGGAAATCTAAAGTTTGCTATTCCATCTGAAATTGCCTACAATATAACGTTAGCAAAATTAAAAAACATGATGGGAGCCGTAAAAAACCTTCGAAAAGAATTTCGGTTAGAAGTTCCTTAATGGTTGAGTTGTGAGGTTTTCTTATGATTCTAGCATTTTTATATGCGTGTCGATTATGGTAATCGCATCCTTTAAATCATCCACTTTGGATCCTTCTCCACTCAGTTTTTTCTTTAGCGTCATTGAGCGTTCATATAACTCAGCTAGTCTGTGTGGTGTAATAACTCCAAAAGGACTTTCAATTCCGCTTTCTTTTACGAATTTAAAATATTCCCATTCCAAATCGGAAATAAAATCATCATCTAGACTAAAATAATCACTAATACAAATAAAGGCTCTTTTAAACGCAAGTGGAGGAACGCCCAATAGGTTTAGACCATTCTCTTCATCGAATTCTCGAATGAGTAAATCTACTAAATGAGCGAGTGAATCTATAAGAATATGCATTTCTTCTCTATTTCTTTTAATCAATACAGATACAGGACAATGCATCCTCAACGTTCTACTCCCTATTTCCGGGAGATTAATTGACCATTGTAGTGTACTTCCGGGGAATTTCTTGTAAACCATAGAATAACCTCTCTTTAGCGAAATATTCCCTTATTTTTCTTGTGCATCTTCATCTTCACTTTCTAGCTGTTCCATTGCTTCTTCTAAAACTTCATCAGTAGTAGCCTTTGTTGCGTATAGTTTGCTCTTTAACTGTGAAGATCTTTCATAGATTTCTTTTATTTCACGAGTTGTGATGATGGGTCTCTCACCAGTCGGACTAGAGAGCCCTTCCTCCTTGATAAATCTGTAATACTCGTATTCGACGTCCGAACAAAAATCATCGCCAAGATTAAAGTAGTCAGCTATAGTTTTTACAGCCCTCTTTGTCGTTAAAGGTGGTATACCAATGAAATTAAGTCCATTCTCTTGATCAAATTCTCGAACCAATAAATCTACTAAAAGAGTTAGAGAGTCTAGAAATATTTGTTTTTCATCTCCATCCTTTCTTATTCCTACATAAATAGGAGAGTGAAGACTACCAGGTTTCGCTTCTAGAACATCAATGAACCATTTTGTTGTTGTTCCAGGTACATTTTTGAAGATCATATAAAAAAACCTCTATTCGAGCCGCATTCATTGTTTAAGGCCTAGTATTCGTTTATTACGTCTTTCATTTCATTTAACAGCCATTATTACTATAGCCTGAATAGTAATACATCAATGTTTTGGAACAATTTTTGAATATACAAAAATAGACCTTTATAGTGAGTGTTTGTTTTTTGGTGCAACATATATCTTATTTCAGGTCGTTTTATGGTATTTGGACTCTAATCATTAGTTTAAAATGTGTTTAATTTTTATATGTAGTTTAATAAAAAACTTAGGACAAAACAGAAATTTGAAACTCATTAAAGACTCATTACCATAAGAAAAATATATGAAACACCATTACGATTTTTATCACAAGACAACATAAAAGAGTGTGTAAAGATGTCGAGAGGGCATAAATTCATCTTCAAGGTAATCGTCGTTGGCGATGCTGCAGTTGGTAAAACTTCACTTATGTTCCGTTTTGTGCACGGTACCTTTGCTAAGGACTACAAAATGACCATTGGGGTCAATTTTGCGACAAAGATGGTCACTTTAGACGGAGGCACAAAAGTCAAGCTCTCCATTTGGGACACTGCCGGTCAGGAGAGGTTTCATTTTTTGCTTCCAAGCTACTATGACGGCAGTTCTGGAGGACTGATCGTTTTTGACGTAACCCGGCGCGAAAGCTTCACAAATCTCGCTAAATGGCTCGAACAGGTTCGAGGAAAAACTGGCAACATCCCGCTCCTAATCATTGGTAATAAAGCAGATCTTGAAGATTTACGTGCTGTAACTCTTGAAGAAGCCAAACAATTTGCACAGCAAAATGGCGTTGTTTATACAGAAACAAGTGCGAAAACCGGGGACAATGTGAACGATGTATTCGCTGCATTGACACAATTTATGACTGAACTTCATGATTGATATTCCCTTGGATAATATCCTAAAATATAAACTGGTTCTATGATAAGCGGGTTCTTTTCTACAATAATTCCCCCTATTTCACAGATATGACCTAAGAAGTCGTCATAATAACATATTTCTGCATTCTTTGTAAGTTTACAGATAATATCATAATTGTCATTTTCTTGAATAAATTCTAAGTTTTTGTGATGACAATGATGAGAAAACGATCCAATAAGTTCTGAGGCGTCGTCTCTCAGATGATGATGGAAACTACCATAAATTTTGATTGATGTACCTAACCCTATCATTTCTTTCTTGAAGGCGATAGATAATTCATTCTTAGACAAAAAAATACGTATAGACTCCCTAAGATCCTCCAAGATAAATTCGGATATAGGATCGCTGATTATACCTGGCTCCAGAGGAATTTTTAATTGAATTTTTTCGTTTATTCTACTACTATCTAGTTGATTCATACTTTCGTTAAGCATCTGCTGGTTGAAATAAAGTAGACGAGGAGTGACGGTTTTACGAAATATATCATAACTCTCTGAGACGATTTCTTCGGTATTCTTTTCTTTATATATGTCAATGAATCTTCTATAACTCTTATATAGTTCCATGTTATTTGTAAGCCATTGTTGCATCATTTCTCTCCCTAATTCTGTCAAAGAATAGTTTCTGAGAGTTGGACTCTTTTGGTCTTTTCTATACCGAATTGTTTGAATAAGACCTTCTTTTCTTAATGCTGGAAGAATTTCATTTGAAAGTTCAATACAAAACGGGCCGTACAAAAAAGGTGCATAAACTAAATTTGAGGGAAGATCAGATTTATACTGAGCGAGAAATAACAATTTCTGAAGTTTTATCGAACTAATTGGGGAAAAATCATTTACTAATGCAAGAATGAGATTTTGTGTATCCCATATCTGATTAAGTGATGATTCCACTATTTTACTCCCTACCTACATTTTGTTACTGGAGAGTTTACCGAATGTATTCGAGCATTCAATTTCATTTTTATTAATAAGCACCACAACTCACCCTTACTTGTAATAATTACAAGTGAAACCCTAACTTATAAATCAGAAACTGGTTCTCTTATTGTTAAAATTATTATTTCGAGTGTATTTTTTTCGAGAAGCAGTATATGTTAAAATACAGAAAAAAACCAAGAAAATATAAAGAGATCTTTATTGAATGCTGATGACAAAGAGACATCTCTGTTCTAAGAGTCTATTGATATAAAGAAAAGATATTTTACTCAATGTTTTTTCCTGTGCTGGAATTCTTGGTAGATTGATTTCAGATCTACTCCTCGATGTGCGAGCATGACCAATAAATGGAATAGGAGATCAGTTACTTCGTGGTTTATGTGATCTAGATCATTAGTTTTAACTGCGTCCATTAATTCTTCAAATTCTTCTTTGGTCTTGCTGTATATTGCCTCTATACCTTTTTTAATTAATCCAGAAACATAGGAATCTGGTCTAGGGGATGAAATACGTCCTTTTATGATCTCATAGACTTCATCTAAGACTTTGCTGGTAGCATATGTTTCTTCTGAATCAAATACCTTTTCTTCTATTTGCTTTAGTCCTGTGGTATCTATTTGTCTGTAGAAACAGCTAAAAAACCCTTTGTGGCAGCTTGCCCCTAGAGGCTCAACAAGAAAGACGAGTGCATCATTGTCACAATCGACAAACATTTCTTTAACTATTTGTCTATTACCTGATTGTTCTCCCTTTTTCCATAGAATACCGCGACTACGCGACCAATAGGTCATATATCCTGTTTTTAGAGTTTCTCTAAGGGCTGTTTCGTTCATGTATGCTAGCATAAGTACTTTCTTGGATTTGTAATCCTGTGCAATCGCAGGAATTATTCCATTTCCTTTTTCAAAATCGACCTCTTTGAGGATTTCATCAATTTCTTTGTTTTTAAATTCAGGCACTACAACACACCAAAAAAATTCAAGTAAATGTATTATAAACGTACAGGAACGCCTTTTTCTTTTAGATATTCTTTGATTTCGCGAATGGAGTAGATCCCGTAATGTACGATCGACGCGATTAGAGCTGCATCTGCTTTTCCGTCTACTAGTGCTTCATACATGTGTTTAGGATTTCCTGCGCCTCCACTAGCAATTATAGGAAGATTTGTCAGTTCTGCCATTGCTTTAGTTACTGGGATGTCATAGCCGATTTTTGTGCCATCCCTGTCCATGCTTGTCACAAGGATTTCTCCAGCGCCTAATTCTTCTACTTGTTGTGCCCACTTTAGTGCATCATTGCCAGTTGGCTTTCGACCACCGTAGGTTACAACTTCAAACCAACAGAGTCGTCCATCTTCTGTCTCTCTTATAATACGACCCTCTGCTTCTGCTTCAGATTTGATTAATCTTCTTTTTGCATCAATAGCTATTACGATGCACTGGGTGCCAAAGATTTCAGCAGCTTCAGCAATGAGTTCAGGTTTCTCAACGGCGGCAGTATTGAGAGAGATTTTATCTGCTCCACTTTCTAGGATACCTCTTATGTCTTCTATAGTGCGCATGCCTCCCCCAACAGTGAAGGGGATGAAGACTACATCAGCTACCCTCTTCACCATATCCTTCATGATCTCACGTTTTTCATGCGAAGCAGTAATATCTAAAAAGACAAGTTCATCTGCTTCTTGATCAGAATATGATTTACCCTGCTCTACAGGATCTCCTGCATCTCTAAGTTGAACAAAATTTATCCCTTTTACAACTCTTCCTTCGAGGACATCAAGGCAAGGAACAATTCGTTTAGTTAATCCCATCATATTACCTCTCCTAAAGATTAAGTGACAATTAAGTCGAGTGCATCATGTTCGATCGCTCTTTTCACCTCAAGGCACGTTCGTCTTCCTGAAGACATTCTCTTTCTCCAGAGGATGTTTCCATACGGATGCCCCATATACATATGGATGTTCGTTCCACCACCAATTCTCACTGCAATATCGTACGTTGTTGGTCTCATATCTTCTTCAATTGTGGTCTGAATGGTAAAAGCTCCGATTATTCCTGGATTAAAGTGTTCTTTTGTTGCCTTAACAAATTTTTCAGCCTCGGGGAACACATATCTAAGCAAACTTTCTCTTAATGTACAGGAATTATGACCAACCACATTGTAAACTGGGTCCTTTTGAAAATCCTGCAAAGTAAGTTGTTGTGCTGCAGGAAGCCGTACAAAACCATCCAATGATGACTCAAACCTCCAATCAATCCCACAAAGCTCTAGTGGCTCTTCTCGCAATTTCTCACTGACTGGGCTGTAGAAGAAATTAAAGTTGTAAACAGGACCAATAGCATAGCGTTCAATTCGTGCCTCCTCAAGACCTTCCTTAGTAATTACTCCCCGTTTCAATAATCTTTCCGAAGTCTCCTGGTATTCCTTAAAACTAGCGGCTGTAAAGAATCCCCGTTCTAGGCGATGCTTCGCATGCTTCAGTTTAACCATTACTAGTCCTACTTCATCGATTTCTTCCGGTGAATTTAGCTTCTCTGGTATTCGCAGGCCTGCCTTTTCTGCTAGGGTATAGTAATTGAACTCCTCTGACTCACGATCTTCGATACGCAAGATATTGCGTGTGCCAATGATAGGAGCACAAAATCTGTTTTCGATATCATCTTTTCCGCAGTAAACAACAAATGAACGGTTTGGTATGAACACGATATTGTTATTGTAAATAAATTGAAGCCATTTATCGTCATAAGGATCGACAAGTTCTTTAAAACTGTCGAGTACAACGGGATAGTCTATGACGCCTTTTACTAAACGATCTTCGTGATACAGCGCTTTAAAATATTTTGTGTAGGGTTTTTCTCTGCCCTTCTCACAAAATGCATAAAACTCAAAACCTTCATCTTTTGCCCCATCAGCAACATCAAGAGCGGAATGTGAGGCTACGCATCCAATTGCGATATTTTCTGGGTCATATTTCTCTAAAAAACCAAGGATTTCTTTTCGATCAATCATATAAATTCACCACACGATTAATAACAGATTTTCATATTAAGTGACAATTTGTGCGATTTTTTTCTTCGTGATGGCTGTTTTTATCTCTTTAGCGATTCTTTTACCCATATACATCATTTCCTCGCCATGCTTTACATAAGCATAAGGAGAAACGCCTATACCGACATTTGTTCCTGCAACAATTCGGGCTGAAATTTCAAACGTAAATATTTCAGGAACATCGTTTACTATTGTTTCTAAACAGAACGGTCCTATAATGCCTGGAGGTGCAATTTCCTCAGAGATTTTAGCCACGTTATCGCCCATTCGGATATACTCTGATAATAAAGATTCCCTTATAGTTATTGGGATATTGCCAACAACCGTATATGTTGGCGTGAGATTATTCATATCTAGTTGTTCTTTTGCAGAAATTCGCCCTAAGCTATCTATACTAGATTCATATCTTCGATCCACACATAATAATTCAACTTCATGGTTAAGCTGCGAATTAAAATAAGAAGGATAGATTGTCACACCGAAAATATACTCCTGTAAGTAAATCTGATCCAAATCTTCTTTTTTCATGAATCCTTTCTCAATCATGTCTTTCACGCTTGTATGGAAGGCTTTTGGTGTATTTATTAGAAAATAGCCTTTTCCGCCTTTTGCGCCTGGAAACTTTGCAATAGTTAACCCATTTATGTCTTGAGGAGAGGTAAAAGTTCTAGGCTGTTTTAATCCAGCTTTTTGAAGCCATATTTTCTGTTTTTCTCGGTTAGTTTCCCAGGGTAGAAGATATCTGTTTCCAAACATAGGGACATGTAAGTTGTTAATAACCTCGTCTAGATCTAGATAGGCATTGAACGAGCCGTGGGGCACAAGAATTGTGTTTAGGCGTCTCAATTTTTCCTGAACTTCACGGTTTAATAGTTCTTTAAAGTCATCTAAAATTATTATTTCGTTAGCTACCGGAAATCTTTGATACGTAATTTGATCTTCTTCTTTACAAAGACAAATAGTACGGAAGCCTTCTTCTTTTGCCCCTTTAAAAATGTTCAGGGCTGAATGAGAGCCAATCGTACCGATAGTGATCTTATTTAGATCATAATCTTGAATGATTTCATTAATTTCGTTCTGCATTAATTCACCGCATCCAGTACACACTATTTTCACAGAAATTGGTTCTCTTCTAAAAAAAACAGGTATATCAAATGATTTATTTAGATTTTCATCAAATCAAAAAGAGAATAAGAAAAAAAGAAGGTTTCTTTTTGTGTTATTTTTAATCTTGCAACGTATCCGTTCCTTCACCGCAATAGGGACAGAACTGATATGAATTCAAGAGACTAGAGCCACACTTTCTACAAAAACTTAACCCTTTTTTTCGAGCCTGTGACAAGCCTATTAAGGCGGATAGTAAAAAGAATATTCCTCCGACGAGACTTACGAAGGGTCCTGGACCAATGAATGGTGTGTAATAGTAGTAGTAATCATAATACATGAAGAACATTGCCAGAATCGACCCCACATTGTAAAAGATCATTAAACTACTGACTGACAGAAATCCTGGGCGTCGTTTTGTTTCCGTAAAGAGTGCGTATGCAGCGATCAGTGTCGCTATTGAGGTTTGCCATCCAGCGCCTGTGATTCCTAATTCCCAGATTGTATAGTATGGGTAAATAGACGCCGCTGTTGCAGCATATACTTGTTCTCTGAGAGCATAGTAAGGTGTTGGCCAGACCATCCAAGGCAGGAAAAGCCCAATCACCGTTATACAGAGACCTATTAAACCAATTGATCTGTCTGAAATACGAAATACGAATTGATGACCCATATAATTGTCCACCATTTAGGTTTGATTGCCCTGATTTAGGGCGCTATTGATGATATTACTCTGTTAAGTAATGTATATACTTGTGCGATGATGAACAAATCTGCATACACAGCTTATATAGATTACAGAAAAACGAGAAGTTTCAATTTCAAAAAACCACACGTTAGAACAATTATGTGATCTTATTTGATTCTATTGAAAAATGTGTAATAAATCACACATTCAAGTTAGAGAAATAGTCAAAAACAAATGAAAAGAAGATACCAAGTTTATGAGTTTTCTTGGAAATACATATGAATACCTTGTGCCGCTCTTTTTCCATCGGCTAATGCCTCTACAACTACAGAAGCACCATTTACAACATCACCGCCAGCAAACACACCTGGTCGTGACGTGGCACCGAATTCATTAACAGGGATGGTACCCCATTCGCTTAGTTGAATACCATTTAGCCAATCGATATTCGTACCTCTACCTACTGCTGGCATAAACACATCCGTTTCAATTAAAAATTCAGAGTGTTCAATTGGAATTGGACGTCGCCGTCCGCTTTCATCAGCTTCCACAAGTTTCATGCGAATGCACTCGACCATTTCAAGTTTATCTTCTCCAATGAGATTCAAGGGTGCGGCGAGGAAAAATAAAAGGACACCTTCAGCTTCTGCATCACTAATTTCGTGACTATGACCCGGCATTTGTTGCCTCCTTCTTCGATAAACAATAGATACTTGTTTTGCACCAAGACGTAGTGATGTTCTTGCGGAATCGAGTGCGGTATTTCCTCCTCCAACTATCACTACCTTTTTGCCGGTAAAATCAATATATTTTCCAAGATTTACGTCTTTCAAGAAATCTTCGCCGGGATATACACCAAGCAAATCTTCGCCTGGAAGTCCTAGACTTTTAGACATAGGGGCGCCCACACCGATAAAAATGGCGTCGTAGCCTTCTGCAAAAAGATTATCAATATTTTTAATACGCGTATTTGTCCGTATCTCAATGCCGAGACTCAAGATGTTGTTAATCTCCTTCAGGAGCACGCTTTTTGGTAAGCGATAATCGGGGACCGCCCACCTTAACATGCCTCCAAGAACCTCAAGCTCCTCAAAGATTGTTATATTATAGCCTAACCCTGCGAGATCAAATGTAACTTGTAAGCCTGCAGGTCCTGAGCCAATAACAGCAACTCGTTGTTTTTTCTTTTCTACTCCACTAATGAATTCGCGGAAGATATCACGTGTAGTATAGGCGAGATGTTTTTCCTGTTCATACATATAGTCCGCAACGAATCGTTTAAGTCGACATATAGAAATAGGTTCACCCCTATGACCTAATACGCATAAGTCCTCACAAGGATGATGACATACACGCCCCAGAGTCGCGGGTATTGGGGAAGTTGTGAGGATTAAGCGATATGCCTCTTCAAACTGCCCGCTAGCTATTAATCCCAAATAGCCACGAGCATCTACATCCTCACGATATGAAGAAACGGGCATACCTAGTGGACAGCCAGTTTCGCAAAATGGCTTCGGGCATTGAACGCAACGGCTTGCTTCTTCGATGGCTTCTTCTTTTAGATATCCTTTTATAACTTCGGCAAAGCTCACAATACGTTCTTCAGGTGATAGCTTTTCTATATCGATACGCGTTGTTTCATATTTTTTCTTTAGCGTCCGAACTCTTGGATATTTTACTACTTCCGCGAAGTCCATCATTTTTAAGCTTTCGACAAATGTATTGACTTCTTTGGCACCTCTCCCTTTAATTTTCATTAAAATATCGTAAGGTCCCTGAATGATAGATAGTTCATCAACCATATCTAAATTGCTTAAGTCTTCGAGAACTTCCTCACTTGTATCAGGGCAGAGTTTAGCGAGAACATATGCGAGTATCGTCAAGAATGATCACCATTTTGCATTTTCTTGATTTAAGTAGAAAAATAAAGCCCTTGAGTTAATAGATGAGCGATATCTACTATTATAATCTGATTATAGGATTCTTGTAAGCCTAAACGCCTTTGAGTATTTAAATGTTTAAAAATTTTTTAAACATTGTTTTCTAAACATTTTTTTTAAACATGCAATGTCTTGTTGTTGAAAATTCAATTATACAAAATTAAATGTTGCAAGATAAATCCTCAACCAAGAACTCATATAAACATTCAAGTTACAATATGTTTAGAGAATGTCCTTTATTATCCGAAAAGGTTGATCAGGATGACAAAAAGCCTCCAAGATTATCTTAACACTCTTAAAACAACATGGAACAAACTTCGCACCAAAGTCGAAGAGATTAAGAGTGCTATGGAATCATCAGAAACATCTACACCACAAAACCTTTCTGCAATCAATCAAGAATTGAATGCGCATCTTGAATACTTGAATAATACAACCCAGTTGTTACAGACTCTTATTGAATATACTAAAACTCTTGAAAAAAGGATATCCATTTTAGAAGAAAGATTGAAATAATTATCACACTTAACTTAGAAACGTAAATTCTTGTTAATCTATGCCTACTTAAATAAGATAAAAAACGGAGTTAACGCTCTACTTCTTCTACGTCTTTCCACCATTGTTTGTTTTCGCCTTTTTTTGCGCGTTTTTGCCAATTCTTTGTTTTTGGCTCATTTTTAATGATTTCTAGAATGGTGTTAACTTTGTTCAATACATCAGTCATATCTTCCTGGCTAATTAATTCTTCCTTCCAATATCTCTCTGAAAATTTTTTAACCTTGTCAAGGTTTTCAGTTGCGTCTTTCCAGAATCCCCAGTCGTTAGCCAACACTTCTGCGATATATTTGATATTTATTAGATTGGTTTCATCTGTATTATCGGTTTCAATGAGGTCATGTGCTCTCAACAATATGATGAGATCTTTAATATCCTTCTCATTGATTCGATGGATTTGTGTTTTTTGTAGGACTATATCCGCAAGTGGGATTGTTGGAGAGTCAAGATGAAGACGACCCATTTCAGGATCCTTGCCAAAATGAACTTTGTGCGAAAACTCAAGTTTATCAAAAAACACATCTACATGATAGGTATTATTTTTTTCATAGTAAATCAAACGTCCTCGATCCCGCAAGTACTGGAGCATCATGCGGTCAACAATAAATCCTAAATCGTTTTCAAGGACTTTCCTGAGGCTTTTTAGTTGTTTTTTGTAAGCAACGACATCAATATCTGTGAATTTCTTGTCTGCATCCAAACCAAGACGACTCAATTTATCATATAGATCCATGAACTCTGTATCTTGAATGTGCATTCGTATTGCCATAGCCCCTAGAAGCCTTAAGTATACACCTTGCTTTTCAGCGGCTTCAATTATATCTAGAGCATGTTTAAACATTTCATCGTCATCTAGTGTTGCTCGAACCATATCGTTCACCATAATAGTCTACGAATTATCCAGAGGTAAACATGAAATCTTTTACTCCCTTTTTTATATCAATATCTACAATCAAACCCCGTAGTATACCTTCAGTATATTCGCTGCCTGGATTGAAGCATTTTGTTTTACCAAGTTCGAAATATCCCTTAGATTCGTGAATGTGACCGTGAAGCCCTAACAGCGGTTGATATTTCTCAATCGCTTCCCTTACTGCTTTACTTCCAACTGGAGCAGAAATTGTACCGCCTCCTGGAGCAAGTTTTGGTTTTAGGTTCTCATCCAACTCGGGTGCCTCGTCTATACCAGTTCCGAAGGGTGGGACGTGAATATTGAAAATACATTTTTTTAAGTCGTTTACTTGACTCACTAATTCTTCAATATGCTTTGCTAACTTATCTTCAGGGACATCGCGAGGACACTCCCATGGTGTCATATTGCTTTTTCCAGTAGAGAGCATCTCGTGTTCAAGTTCATCAATCATTACTACTTTTTCATCTGGATGTATGACAACATCTGAACTACCTAGAACCGAATCAATGTCAAGGATGTCATCATTTCCTGCAGAAATAAAGCACTTAACTTCTGAACCTCTTAATCTTTCTTCTGCCATTTTCATCCATCGGTTCATTGACTCAAGCATCAGTTCCTTAAACAACTGTTCCAATTTTTCTGGCTTGGCATTTAGTTCTTCAACTTCTTGCTTGTTTGTACGGTGAGGATAAAAACCAGCAGCGCGAACCCTTTTTTCAACTTCTTCAAGTTCATCATTATTTGATGCAGTATGAGATGAACCCGCGAAAACTGTCTTCCACGCACCATTACCTTGATCAACGATGGGGACTACCATCTTTCCTGTTATATCGCCACCCATAATCAATACATCGGTTTTATAAAATTCACCGGCTTTAATAAATTTCTTAAAGCACCTTTCTGATCCGTGGATGTCTGTAGCAAAAAAAATCCGCGTTTTCTTTTTCGTTTTGCCCATTTTCCTTTTACTCCTAATTGAAGGTTGATGATTCTGCTTCTTTGAGTTTTGTGACTCAAAGAAAGCAGTAAGTTCTATAATAAATATGTTACTCTTTATGAATATGCAATATTACGTCTTGGGAAACGCCCCGAATTATTTCTAAAAAAGAAACAGGATACATCCCTACGAATATAGCAGTTGTCAGTTTCAGTAATTATTTTAAAATATCTTCATTACGGCACGCAACGCAGAAAACCACCGACTTCTTCTATATTTTTCTCTGTCTGCGAAAGAATTCAAAAAGATTGTTTTTGGATGTGTGTTCGTAAAGGGGGTATACCGCTAATTTTAAATATCATCTTCATAGCAGTACGTGTATCATCATTACTTTATTTAATTGAATTGTTGTCTTGAATCTCGTGATCTCTTAAAAAAATATATGTAGGAACTATACTAATGTTATTTAAACATGAACTTGCATAATGCCGAATTGTGCCATCATGATTTCGATCATGCTTTATTGCCAAAAAAGATTGAAAATTTGAGGGATTTGGGGTATATGAGTTGGACTAAAGAGAAAGAAAAATTGGGAAAGAGTATAATTCTACAATTATACGAAGAAGGCATGATTAAGACTTGGTACAAAGATAATCACCAAGGTTGGACCTTGTCATCAGGTATTTGGAGCCCATTTTATATCCAACTACGTCCATTAACTTCGCACCCTAAAATATTGAAATTGGTAGGCAAAGCACTAGGGAAGTTAATAAAGAAAGAATGTAATGAAGTAAATCGCATAGTCGGTGTTGCTATGGCAGGTATACCTATCGTTACTGCGATTTCTTTGTCAGAAAACATTCCATCTTGTTTTACGAGAAAGTTAGAGCGTACAAAATCTTTGGATGATCTCTATAATTTCGCACAAGAATATGGTGAACATTCACTTGTAGAAGGAGTATTAAGTGATGGGGATAACATCGCAATAGTTGATGATTTAGTGACATCGTTTAACAGCACATTATTTGCAATCAAACAACTGAAAATAGAAACAGAAGTAAGGAAATTGAAGAATGTTGTATATAGATATGCGGTAGTTTTATTGGATCGAGAACAGGGTGCTTCTAAAATTGCAAAACAAAAAAATATTGTTCTTCGTTCATTGATTCCATTTAAATCGAAAGGAATTGGCTGGCTCTCTAATAAAATGCTTTCTGATGAACGCTCCATTATTGAAGATTATCTTGAGAACACTCACAAATATCAAGATGTTAAAATTCAAAAGGAATTATACAAACAGGCAGTAAAAACATGAAGCTAGATTGTTTACTGCATCTTTTAAAAAAATATTGATTCTAATATAATCGATTTGCTTTACCATTAATTCGATTATACTTTTTTCAAAGAATTAACTATAAAGATCCTGTGAGATATGCTTTCTTAACGGATATTTGCTTTGTTGGATTTCGGGCATTTGTCTTCTGAAATTGTTGATCTGTTCCTCTGAAAGAGTAGGCTCAATTTTTGCTAATGCTTCGAGAAAATCGTTCATAGAAATAGTTATTCTTCCTTTTGCCTGTTTTGTGAATGAAATACGTAATGCTTCCCTACATAATTTCTCAAGATCCGCCCCTGTGAAGTATTTGGTTTGTTTCGCTAGCTCTGCAAGATCTACATTTTCAAGATCTAGTTTTTTTGTCTTGATCTCTAATATCTCTCTGCGAGCGTCAGCGTTAGGCGGTGGTACAGGCAAGATATACTCTATTACAGGCAGGATGTACTCCATACCTGCTAGATCAATCGTTTCGCAAAATACTATGAGTGGGGTTTCTTTTGGTACTTTTTCTAGTTCTGAAGCAATAAACATTGCAGTATCTTGTGTAGCAATTGATTTAGTTGATTCTAAATCATCTAGAGCAACAATGCTGGGTGCTACTTTTTCGGCGTCACGAAGCATATCGCTGAATTTGTTGAACCCACCAGCGATCCTCAATTCAAGTGCTGAAAACTTAAAGAAGTTTACATTCGCATCTCTAACAGCCGCTTTGATCAATACAGTCTTTCCACAACCTGGTGGTCCGAATAAAATCATACCACCTCCTGATGAGAGTCCAGAAGTTCGGACAGTATCGAAATGCTTAACCAGAAAACCAACATAATCCTTTAAAAACTCCTTAACTTCTGATAAGCCACCTATTTCGTCAAAAGTAACATCTTCCCAGACCTTCTGCTTGCTTATGGATATTAATTGTCTTTCAAATCGTTCCTGTGCTTCTTCAAATAGTCGAATGTCTTCTTGTGACAAGCCTGATTTTGTAACTGTAAGCTGCTTAAGAAAATCTTCCATCTTTACTTCTCTAAAACCTGATTTTAGGGCTTCTATAGCAACCTTTCTTCTGGTTTGATTGCAAATATACTCAATTTCCGCTCCTGTGTATTTTTCCGTCTTTAACGCCAAAAAATCAAAATCTACATCCTTAGCCAAAGGCATACCTCTCGCATGGACATCAAAAATTGCTTTCCGTGCTTTTAAGTCAGGAGGTCCTATTCCAATCCTTTCATCAAAACGTCCTGGTCTTAGAAAGGCAGGGTCTATATCTTGAGGTCTATTAGTTGCGCCTATAACTAATACACGATCTTCTGGTTTTAATTCGCTCAGTTCGGTAAGTAGTGTAGAGACTGCTGTTTTATGACCTGAAAAACCTGTTCCTATGGCTTCTCTTCGCACAAAAAGACCTTCTAACTCGTCAAAAAACAGAATTGTTGGTGGGTTTCTTCGTGCCTGGACGAATAAGTCATGGATTTGTTTCTCTGTTTCACCATAAAACTTGCTCATCATTATGCCCGCTGAAATAACCTTGAAATTGGCATCAGTTTCAGCAGCTAAAACTTTTGAAAGGTAACTTTTACCGCAGCCAGGAGGACCATATAAGAGTAAACCCTTCGGTGGCTTG
>Ga0209427_10000654_pt1 | contig 37518 bp, 69 predicted proteins | sample DeeMarSWOR136_30_FD_187465 | JGI IMG/M metagenome (GOLD analysis project Ga0209427, IMG submission 187465) | Marine sediment microbial communities from White Oak River estuary, North Carolina - WOR-1-36_30 (SPAdes) (version 2) | ecosystem: Environmental > Aquatic > Marine > Intertidal zone >...
ATTCCAGCCATAAAAGCGATCGCCCCTGTGAAATCAATCTTCGTCAATAGTCGCACTCAGAAGAGTGAGGACAAACTTATAAATTATTTCAAGGATTTGTGGCATGTCGAACGCGCTACAAAAGCTTTCATTCTCTCGACATGTGACATCGTTGTGACAATGACACCAACTTTGGAGCCGCACATTTTTCCAGAGGACATTCCGGATCGAGAAATGGTCATTGCAGCCATCGGCGGAGATTCGGATCGCAAAATTGAGCTCGATCCAAGAATTTTGCCGCGAGTGGATCATTTCTGTGACAGTTATGAGCAGGCCGCTCACACAGGCGTCGTCGATCGCGCTTTGAGAAAAGAAATTATTTTCCGGCACGATTTGAAGTCTGTTGGAGACTTCATGATTGGAAAGAAATCTGTTTCTGAAAAGAAAGTCAAGCTTTTCTTAAGCACCGGCGTTGCTTTGGAAGACTTGGCAATGGCAATCCTGATTTACAAAAACGTCGGCGGCCCCAGCCATAATTTGCCATAGGAGAGAACCATGGAAATAAAAAGGAATAATCCTTGCGACTTCGTGGAATTTGTTAGGAAAAGAAACCGTGCGATTCCTTATTGTAACTATGGCAGCTACCGAAACATCTTTTTCGGAATCGACCGAAAAGTCCTTGTAAAAATTGGCAAGGGGGCTCATCCCTGTCCCTTTTTATGGAATTGTCCGCATGAGGGAGAGTCATTTCCGGCTCCACCGGAGAAGCCAGAAAATGTATAAATCAATTTCAAAAAATGGAGAATCCAAAGTCGTTAAACTAGGAAAATCGCTTCCTCCTCTTACCGATGAGGATAGGAAAGAGATATTAGAGATGTTTCTGGAACACTCAAGCACATTCTTAATGAAAGAAGAAGGGGTGTGGAAATCCGGAAGTCCTGATTTTTTGATTTAAGGAGGGCCGAAATGCTCGAATTGTTAAGGAAATTTTGGCGCCAGAATAGCGACGATAACTTCATTTATAGTCTTACAGTGGGTGTCCTTGTTGTTGTAATAACAGTGGCGTTGTTTGTCTGGCCTATTTCAAGCATACCGATGAATATTGTATTAGGTGTCGTGTTAAGACAATGGTGGGACGACTTTCAAATTTGGAAACAGTTTTACGGAGGCCGCAATGGGTAAGATATTTGTACAGGTAGAGGGCGAAGGTAAAGGTACTGAAGTAGAAGTGATTAGCGAAAAATCGGGTAGCCTAGTCCTCCGAAACCTGAACAACAACTTTGAGTATGGCATATCCATTAGATCTTTCGAGCTGGGTTACAAAGCGAAAGAAGGAGTTCCAAATGCTTAAAATAGAAGAATATGACACGGAAGGAACCTTCGATAGCGAAGAAGAAGTTGATGGTGAGTGGGTATCGACTATTATTGGCGGAGCAGTTACCGATGTTATTGGATTAAAACGAGAGTTTCTTCTGGAATATTTCGGATTGGGGGAAAAGGATTAATGTGGTGGCAACTACAGCTCTTTGCATGTTTGATTATAACACTTAAGAACGCGATATATCGCCTACATGGGTTCTCGCTTGGAGCAATATTAGCCGCAATAGTGATACTTTGTGTAGCCGAGCCAAGCTTTTCGAAATCTATGAAATCAGCACCGTCTTTTTTTCAGGCGTGGTTTGTAGGCCAAGCTGGCTTAGCTGTATTCGGCTGTGTTGCGTCATATATGGTTGGGGATATGGGCTTAACGACGAGACACTACATAGGCATGGTGTTTGCCCTGCTATCAGGATATCTTTTAGTATCGTAGGAGGTGTTGACTATGTTCCGTAAGATAGCGGTGATGTTTTATAAGGTAAGATTTCGCTTGCTCCAATTAAATCTTACCTATGATAAAGTCAAGGAGCCTTGGCGCTTTTTGATTTCTCTTTTACTGGTTGCACCGTGTTTCTTTGGACTAAGTGCACATAACTATAGTATAAGATATGTTTCTATAATATATCTTATAGCCCTCGTGACTAACCGTATGTATTGGCGTCGTTGGGCACAGAAACACTTTGGAGATAACAAATCATGATATGGTTCACAGCTGATCATCATTTCTTCCACAGAAGTATAATAAAGTATTGTCATCGCCCATTCGCCGATACTGAAGAGATGAATGAGTTCATGATCTCACAGTGGAACGCCACAGTGGGTAAAAATGACACTGTTCACCATTTGGGCGACCTATCCTTTGGAAGCAAGCCTTTGACGAGACATCTGTTAGAGAGGCTAAAAGGTAAGAAATTTCTTTACCGTGGCTCCCATGACAAAGTTTCTATAAAGTGTGGAGATTGCTTCGAGGGAATATTTACTTGTGAGTTGGTAAGTATAAATGGCCAGCCTATATTTCTCGCACATCATTGTCACAAAGTATGGCCTCAGTCTCACTATAACAGCTGGCATCTATTTGCCCATTCTCACGGCGGATTAGACGGATATGCAGCGGCCGAGGGAAAATTATTAGATGTGGGGGTTGACAGTCATAACTTTCAGCTTTGGCCTTTTGACGAGATTAAGGAAGTAATGGATACAAGACCAGATAATTTTAACTTTGTAGGAAGGAGAAAAAAGTGAAAAAGATTTTGATTGTGTTAGGGTTGGTTTGCAGTTTGCTTATCGTAGGGTGCTCGGTAAACCCATCTGGAATTTCTGATGACTATGCAAAAGAGTTTGCTAGAAAAATAACATACATGCGTGACGACAGAACTGGGCTGTGTTTTGGCGTGGTTGCCACCCGGAAGACAGGTTCTGTAAGTTCTACCGGAATCGGGGTCACCTGCGTGCCTTGCGAAACAGTAGAACACCTACTAGCGAATTAAGGAGACTAAAGTGAAACTGATTAACATAGCCGATGTGCCAAAAATCAAAGTGGATATGGATGGAGCTAAAGATGCAGAAATGCAAATCCCTATCGGCGTAGAAGAAGGTACTCCGGGATATTCCATGCGCGTCTTTACTTTGGGGCCGAAGGGACATACACCGTACCATTCGCATGATTTTGAACACATTAACTACATCATCTCTGGCAAAGGGATGATTCACCGTGAGAACGCCCATAATCGCTGGCTCTATCCTGGCGATTGCGTCTTGGTGCAACCGGATGAGATGCACCAGTACATAAATATGTCTGACAACGTACCTCTTGTTTTCATCTGCCTAGTACCGAAAGAAAATGAGTGCGGCTGTCCTGACAAGGAGGAAAAGAATGAAGAAGTTCAGAGTTGAAAGGGTGTATTACGATGATCTCCCAAAAGAGATAGAAAGGATTGGTTTACCAGACAACGGTAACGGTAAAGAGTGGAGTTCATATATATTGGTGTGGCACGGAGACGAATTGGTAGAATGGTATTCTGATGTGATGGTGCGGGATTTAGATTGGATAGCTCCAGCCCTGGAAAGAGCCTATGAAAGGGGAGTTAAAGATGGGCATTGAGAAGAGTGCGATGGAATACCTGAAGGTAGATCAGCTCCGAAACGGGTACCTCTATAGAATTCGAGCAAGAAACGCTCAGATTGGTATATGGCACCCACCTGTTGGAGGATTTGTCATTTCACGGTTCAAGTTTGGATTTAACTATCTCTTTGTAGAAATCCATTGGGATCTTGACAAATGGCACGGCACTGTCCAACCAATAAAGATTTTAGAGAAAGCCCCATTCAACCCAGCGATCTACAACTATTTGTGGAATCTAGCCGATCCGATGAATTCACAAATTATAGATTATCTAAATGATGCCGCAACTCGTTACGAAGCGGATATTAGGAGGAATTATGGGAGGTATATTAAAGAAGCTGACTAAGACTGTAGTTGATACGGCCCTCATTCCAGTCGATATTACTCGAGACATGGTTACTCTTGGCGGTAGGATAGGCGAAAAACCCTATACCAAAGACAGGCTTGAGCGAATCGTCAAGGATTTTGAAAAGCTTTACCAGGAGCTGGAGGATTAGACATGTTAAAGGTCAATACCATAAACGTTCTTGGGAACACTCGATTTGATGTATTCTGTCCTAAATGCAAATACGTGCTGAAGTTTTTCTCAGCATGTCCAACCCACTGCACACTTTGCGGAACAAAAATACCGAACGCTGTTGGAATGATCCGCGACGCCGATGATCGGAAAAGCTACCATAAAACTGGAAAAACTATTGATGGAGTAAGATCCGTATAGAATAGTGTCTCGCACCGTTTAGCGAAAGGAGAAGAAAATGAGACCAGAGTTTCAAATCCATCGCAGGAGATTCCTAATTTTGGGCCCAATGAAATGCCATGAGTGTAAAAAGGAATCTCGAAATGGTTGGATAGTCTATGGACCGCCCTACAAATACCCTGGACATTCAGCCACTCAGCGTTTTGTCTGTAGAAAATGCCAACCGACGAAATATACCGTAAATACATACTTCTGTGAGCTGTATATGACAAACCGTCCAGCTCCGCCACCTCTTCCACCTCCCCCGCCAACCTACGGCCTTCGACAAGGACCACCTCGACCTATGCCACTGGCACCGCCAAGGCCAAAGGCCATAGAGAGGTGTGATGATTCTACGAGCATCCGTGGAACGGTTGCAACTCGCGAATGTCCTGCCTGCGGTCACCATGAAGTCGGGGTAAGGAAAGAAAACGGTGGTGACTTTATAGCTTTTGAGCCAGGCTCAAAGCTGGTGGGTTATCTGATACCACCGGAAAAATAGGAGGAACTATGGACAAATCCCTTTTTGAAGGCAAAACAATCGGCGACATCATAGACGACGACACCAAAATCCTTTCGAAACTCCGCGAGGGATTTGACGTTCGGGCCGAAAAGATAACAGATGTTTGGCTCAGAGAAGATGGTCCCTACACGGTCTTTTCAGACTTTAACAGCGGATTCGTCGTATGTTTCAAAGACGGAGAACCTCGAGCCCTGTTTTATGTTTATGATCTTGAACATGTAGCGATCAATGCAAAACGTGGAATGGTGACTGCTCGGGGCCACGAAACAAACCATGAATATTGGTTCGACGATGATGAATACAGTGAAAAACACACGCGATAAAATGCCAAAGACAATACATTGTCTCTGGTGTGGCAAAACCGTAAAAGTCTATAAAGGACGAATAGCCTCACATGTCGTGGCCAAAGGAATTAAATGCGTTGGAATAGGTCAACCAATCAAACTGGTTCTACCTTTAATTGGAAAGGAGAATTCCGATGAGTGCAGCAGTAAGAGAGGCTTATGACAAGCTTCCGAAATTGACGGATGAGGAACTCCACTTGGCAAGCTGTCCCTTGGTGGAAAGAGACGGTCGTCTGCTTATTCTCGATGAGGCACGGCACCAACTCGTAACCCTTAAGGAGGAATAATGGGAAAGAGAGAACTATTAAGTGCAACCACGACTCTGAAATCTGAGAAATGGTTCCGCTTCCGGGCTATGTGCTTCGGTAGACGCTATGGCGGACAGGACGAACGCGTCGCTGTCATGGCCCCATCGATAAAGGAACTTCGGGAAAGGGTTGCCGTAGAGTTAGCAGAAAGGAGACTAGATATAACCTATTCCTATGTCGATAGGATACTTGTGCATCTCTATAAGGAAGGTCCCGTTGAGAGTGGTCTAGTGCGTAGGGGCGTCCTGGATGCAACTCGCTTCATCAGGGAGGTTAAATCATCCGATACTTACAAGAAAATCCTGCTAAAGAAAATAAACGACATAGGGCAGAGAGCTAAGGAGGCAAGCAATGGCTGAGAAAGCAAAGAAAGTAATAGTTGCTAATGTAAATATTTCTTCTGACAGTCGGGAATCTATCTCCAAGTGTATGGAGGAGATAGCCAAAATTGTCAGGTCAGAGACAACCTTTTGTAAGGGCGAATGTGTATCTCAAGTTTCGGGAAAAATATCAACTGCAGAATTTGGCCTGAAGATCACCAAAGTGGAGGAAAAGTAGCCATGGATATTTTTCATCCAGAAAACGACAGTGATGTTCCTATTTATTTCTGGGCCGACGAGGTTGAAGCTGGGGCCTATTATCAGGCGACAAATCTGGCTAAATTACCGTTTATTTTTAAGCATGTAGCCCTTATGCCAGACGTCCACGAAGGGTATGGGATGCCTATCGGTGGGGTTATCGCCTGTCGAGACGTAGTCATCCCCAACGCTGTAGGAGTCGATATCGGATGTGGAATGGTAGCAGTCCGAACCAACGTATCAATCTATAATTTCCCTCAAGAAGAATTGCCAGGTCTCCTGAAAAAGATTCATCACTCAATCAAGAGAGATGTCCCCGTTGGGTTCAATATTCATAACAAAATACAGCCGTGGGACGGCTTTGAAGATTATCTTCAAAAAACAGTCGCAGATCAGCCGGGTTGGTTAGATAAAATGAGTAATAAGAGTTGGGATCGAGCTCTGAAGTCACTCGGAACATTGGGTGGCGGAAATCATTTTATCGAGATCCAGAAATCCCACGATCAACAGGCTGAGATCTGGCTTATGATTCACTCCGGCTCAAGAAATCTTGGAAAGGTGATAGCGGACTATTATAATAGAGAAGCTTTAGCGATGTGCACCAAATGGCACTCGAAGCTTCCTCACAAAGATCTCGCTTTTCTACCGGTGGACTCAAAGCTTGGGCAAGATTATCTTAGAGATATGAATTTTGCCCTGAAGTTTGCTTATGAAAATCGCCAACGCATGCTTGAATCCGGCAAACATCACCTTAAATATTACCTCGGCGACAGCACCGTATTTTCCGAAGAGATCAATATTCATCACAACTATGCCAGCCTCGAGAATCACATGGGACATAATGTATGGGTACATAGAAAAGGAGCGACTTCAGCGCGTGAAGGCGAGCTCGGCATCATTCCAGGCTCGATGGGGACTGCATCCTACATAGTCATCGGCAAGGGAAATCCTATGTCCTTTATGTCTTGCTCTCATGGCGCCGGTCGAAAGATGGGCCGAATGGATGCCTGCAGAACTCTGAAAGAGGAAGATTGCAACAAAGCTATGGGCGAGGTAGTGTTCGATGGTTGGGGCAAAGTGAGCCGTGGCAAGATGGACGGGACCGTCGATTTAGGCGAAGCTCCGGGAGCGTACAAAGACATCGACACCGTAATTGAGAACCAAAGGGATCTGGTAAAGATCCACACAAGACTGTTACCACTCGCAGTGGTGAAAGGATAGGCCATGAGATCGGTAGAAGTTACGAACAAAAATCGAAGCAAGTTTCAGTGGAGTGACACCAACGATGTAGATTTATTACTCACTTTTGATGAACTCCTTCATGATAAGGGCCTCGAACTGATCATCGGTAAGACTCGTGTATCTTCTGATTACTGTTTGGCGATTTCGGAAGTTCTGGAGGATTGCGATTATGACCGGGATGAAGCCAAAGCCGTACTGTTTGGGAGAGCATAGCTATGTCTAAAATCCATTGTTACTACTATCTCCATGAAAATGGAGAAATTATTTGGAAACCTGCAATTGTTGCAGAAAATGATCCCGAATATTTTAATAGTCCCCTTGTCAAAAAAGTGTGGGAAATCCGCAACTTTGAGGACATGATGAAGTTCATGTCCGACCTCAAAGAGATAGACCATCGTGGCCCGAGAGGAGGGATATACTGGTGAAACTAACAGTAGGTGATAAAATTCGAATAGTGGATGTATCTGGCTTCCGTGAAGACTGTCGTTGGCTTGAAGGCGAAACAGTGGAGGTCATCAAAGTATGTGACTGTGGCCATTATCCTATTTTAGCCAAACATCCGAATGACTCCATGGATTTGCATCTGGCTTATGATGATGTCGAACTTGTGGAGGAATAATATGGAAAAGAACGGGAGATTAAAAATGGAAATACCAAAAGATGAATTTTGGAGATTAAGAATGGAAACACCGAAAGATGAATTTTCGTCAGGCACTCGAGATGATATGTGTTGGGCCAAGGTCTACGGTCGCACAAAGGAAGAGGCCGAAGCCAAGAAAAAGAAATATTTTGATACCTATCCTACTCGCGGTTATAACACCAACGTACATTCCCAAGGCTGGCTTAACGGTTATTACTACATTATTATTGACCGTTGGCACAGCTGTGATTAGGAGGAGAGATGAGGTTTTCAGCAGAGATCCTACCGAGTGAAAGAAATCGTTTTGGGCGGGCACAAAAGGAATTTGAGCTGATGGAAAAAGCCAAGAAATGCGAATTTTTTGTTCCTCCAACAGAGAATGTCCGCCGCTATCATTGTAACATGGGCGACGGTCGGGAAGGAGATTGTTGGCTTTATGCCGGAAGAGCTACCGTGTGCAGATATTTCAAAGATAGAAGGCGAGTAGCCAAAGTAATAGCAGCGTTGAAAGGTTTGACAGAGGCTGAGCGTAAAGAAGTATTCAAAGAATTTCCAGAAGCAAGGAATTACAATAAGCCGGAGAAGAGGAGCTGGTGGGCACATCCATTTGAGGTGAAACATGGCCGGTGAGATGACATTGGGGGAATTAGAACTGCTAGCGGCTGTTTGCCGACAGTGTGCTCTTCATGAAACTAGAACACACCCCGTCTTTGCCAAAGGCAACCCAGAGTCAAAGTTATTGATATGTGGTATGGTCCCTGGCCCAGAAGAAGACAAGGTAGGAATTCCATTCTTTGGACGGGCTGGTCAGTTATTGGACAAGATTCTACTCGCGACCCACTTAACCCTAGATAATGTATATATAACTAATTTAGTTAAGTGTTGGTTGCAACCTGGCCTAAATCTTCAGCCGAATTGGATAGCGTCTTGTATGCCCTACCTTATAGCACAGCTCTCAATTATACAACCCTATGTTGTTATTACATTAGGGTTACCTGCTTCAACGGCCTTACTGGGGTTACCAGCCGAGACAAGGATGGGTTTTATCCGGGGCAAAGTTTATACCTATAGCGAAAGTATCAAAATGGAAGTTATCCCTACCTATCATCCATCCTATCTGTTAAGAAAGGGTGGCGAATCTAGCGACGACTACCCAAAAGTTTTTGACGATTTTGAACTTGCAAACTATATCCTAAAAGGAAGGGGAAAGTATGGAAAATACGGAAGAATTTGATGACTTTGTTGTAGCAATAGCCAAAAAAGCTTCCGAATATCTAGCTGAGCCTTATAAAGACAAAACTCAGTATGCATCACTTGCAGAAATTCCAGAACATATCCTCAGAGAAGCGGTTGAGGCATGTATTGAAGATATTAAAATAACATATGCTGCAGAACATAGGGGAGAGTGTGAATCGGAAGATGAAATAGACCCAATATAGGAGGAACTATGAAAATCTTTATATTCACTCCATTCCAATGGAGTTATTGCGGTGGGGCTATAGGTGCCGTGGCAGAGAATTACGACGAGGCAGTTTCAATACTCAGGGCCTACAAGGAGAAAGATCCATTATACGGCGTTGAATGTCCTTCCGGCTACATATCGGAACATGAATACATATATCCATACGGAAAAGCGCTCTTCATCAAGCCCGGCGAGGAAGACAAAGCAAGGAAAGATGAGTCAGATCAATGGATCTTAACTTATTCGGCAGAGGTAAATGATTCGCATGGGCCAAGAATTGTCCTTGACAACTGGAATTTCGCTTAGGAGGAATCATGAGCTATTGGTCACATAATCCAGAATTATTGGATGAAATAACGATCGAAGCCCTGCCCGACGAATGGAAAAACAAAATCATGGAGGGCGAAATCGAACTGTTGGACGTCCCCGAAGCAATTAGGGATAAAGCTATGCTAGAAGGGGAGAAGGAATATTGGGCAAACCGGATAGACGAGGTCAAGATGCAACTGAAAGAACGCAGACTTTTCGGTAATGACCCATACGACAACGTCAAAACCGACGAAGACAAGATAGATCCAATGTAGGAGGAGCCATGAATATTGTATCTACTGGCCAATTGAGGGCTCAATCGATATCGATTCAAGTATCAACGCGGATCCGTTGTAATGGCGGGTGTAGATGCTGTATCTCTCGTATTACACCCAATGCGGACGGCATTGACGAGAAAATCCAACTGTGCGATATAGATGAAGATGTCAGAAAGGGCTTAAGCTATGCCACGCGGATTGGCGCTACACATGCAATTCTAACAGGTAAAGCGGAGCCAACACAGGAGGACTATCTCTATATCTATCAGCTGCTCGAAGAATGCCACGGTGTTTGGGGATTGATAGCAGATATGCATACCAACGGCTTCCTTCTTCAGCCCGGCAAAAGCAAATATACTTTGGACCAGCTTAAAGCTTCCGGTCTTGACATGATTACGTTTTCCGTTTTTCACCATCGACCAGAGATTCATCGAGAGATCACCGGACTTAAAGTAGACTTCGAGAATCTTATTCGAGAAGCTGTTCATCTTGGATTACTGGTTAGGTGTTCTTTGGTATTGACAAGGAATGGAGTAGGGGCGTTTGACGATGTCCTTAGATACATAAAGTATTTCGGCAATCTTGGGGCCCACATGGTTGTAGTTAGAGAGCTATGGTTGCCAGAATTCCGCGCCGGCAAATTCAATCAAGAGGTATATGAATGGAACCATCGGAACTTCATCAGATTAGATGATATCGCCAACCGGTTCCATCAGTTAGCCATGATGGCTCATAAAACTGTAGCCTGGGAGACATATCCCGTCTATGAGCTTGCACCTTTGCCTTGGGGGGCGAAAGTATTTGGTATGGAAGGTTGTTTCGACGATCCAGAACATGGTGTAAACATCACTTTCGCTCGCTGCGAAGAAAATGACAGAGGCCCAGTACTGAAATCTATAGTTCATAAGCCAAACGGGCATGGATATCGCAACTGGGATTCCAACGCCAACATTCTTTATTAGGAGGGAATATGATACTCGTATTGAACAATGGAGAAAAGATATCAGTTAATCGCCTGAACTGTGGCTACGAAGAAGGCAACTTAGCGACCGGCAGTCGGAACTGGAACATGCATCCCGCGACTATCCTCAAAGACAAATCGAAGCAAGGTGCTTTTGTCATAGCAAAGTGGGGTTCAAACGTTGGAGATACCTTTGAGAAGTTCATACCGGTGCGAAATGTGGCATACGTGGAAAACGATGGCGTACCATATGAGCCGTACCCACACAATCGAGGAGAGGCATCATGATAAAGGGGAAATGGAAAGGAGCCAACGAAGCCGGCGTAGATGACTGCGAAATGTGTGGTGAGCCCCGAGAATTGCGTGTGATCCACTATATTGGTAAATATCCCGTTCCTGAAAAAGATCATCTCGCAATTTGTTACCAATGCTGGCATGTTCTCAAGATGCCGGGCTGGCATGCTTGTGGATGTGGAGGCTAAAATGAAAGAGCCAGAAAAAGAAACCGTTAAGTGGGAAGGCAAAGAGTTTAACATCTACTTCTTTCGTAATCCTATGTTCCATGAAGATTGGCATCAAGCAGAAGAACTAGGCCTCGTATATCTGTATTATTCACATGACGGCCCGGACTACTGGGACGATAGTCTTGTTTTCTGCAAAAAAGAAGACGAAGAAATTGCAAAGGCGTGGAATAAATCCAGCATGTGGTGGTAGGAGGAGCAATGGATACAATAAAAAACCCCAACCTGAGTATAGTTATACCAGGCGGATGCAATGGTAGGTGTTCATTTTGTTTCTGGGAAGAAGACAAAAATGAGCTGTCGTTGGAGAAATATCTACTGGCTTTGAGGGACATGTTGGATTCTATGCCATCGCAGTTTCGACAGATTAGTCTAACTGGCGGCGAGCCAACTCTTAGCCACTACTTTCTTCCCATAACGGGTATCCTGCGACAGCGTCGCGACCGATGGCCAAAAATAGTTTTGACGACCAATGGCACAAATCTTAGAAATTCCGAAATTCGCACAGAAATTGAGGATGTCGTAGATCATATAAACATCAGTCGCCATGCGGTGGATGATAATGAGAATTTCAAGATATTCGGCACAAAGACCGTACCAGATCAAAATGTCCTTTACTATACAATCGGAGAAATGAATGCAATTGGCATTGACGTTACTGCAAATTGCGTAATTCAGAACAACAAACAGCCTGGTGTCAAGAAATATTTAGAATTCGCCAAAAAGATGGGGTTCTCGGCTGTGTGTTTTCGAAAAAGGCACGGAAATAATATAAATCTTTCGCCGACTTCACAAGAAAATGGTTATTCTCATTACAAATCGGTCCACGAATCAGAATGCCCTGTCTGACGCACCAAAGTCCAAATCATTGACGGCGTGACCGTCATATGGACAGCCTCCATTCCAGAGCCTTCAGAAGGTTTGGATCTGATTTATGAAGCTGTGTTCCATCCGGATGGTACTTTGTCTGCAGACTGGAGCAAAAAGATATTACTCGAAGTTTAGGAGGAAAAACATGACAAACATAGATCGTATTATCCGCAGACTCGATGCTCTTGCCGATGAATTAGAAGATCTTAAAACTGAAGTGAAGAGCCTTCGTCCAAAGAAAACAAGGAAAAAGAAAATACGAATTGGGAAACCGGTGAGATCGTCAAGAAAAAGCTGCGATGACTGGGGCCCATCCCATAGTAGATGTGGAGCTGGCGGACTTCCTAGGTGTGGTACATAAGGAGGCAGTATGGACAATTTGCCTGGTTTTTTGACTATTCGGTAAGACAATAGCGATTAGCGAGGAGGCCTGATGAAAATAGCCATTGACATTCATGGCACGATTGATGCTCAGCCAGATTTCTTTTCCAAACTGACAAAGCTCCTGAAAGCATTTGGGGTAGAAATTCATGTAACTACGGGAGTACAGATTTCCTCAAGAGTAATAAAGGAACTTGCCGATTGGCAAATTGAATACGACTATCTGTTCTCAATTACCGATTATCATGTTGCAAAAGGCACACCGATAAAATGGGATGAGCATGGAAATCCTTGGATCGAAGACGAAATATGGAACCGAACAAAGGGGCAATACTGCTGGAATAATAGGATAGACCTGACTATCGACGATTCCCCAGCATATGGCAAGTATTTCAGCACCCCGTATATGAGATTTAAGAAAGAAAGTATGGAAAAGAAGGGGGATCACAATTATGGCATATGAAAGGAAATACTGGATCAACCGGTTTCCAATCTGTTCTTTGGTGTTTAAAGAGGCCGCAGAGATGCTGGGCTACGACGAGGAAGAGGCAAAGTCTTTAGGTCATGCGAGAGCAGTATTCTTCGCCGCAGCAAAGCGTGGTTTTGGATCTGGTCCAAGCAAGAAGTCTTCCATGAAAAAGTATTACAGCGACGAAAAGAAGATGGAAAGACAGGGAATAGATCCTAGCACATACGAGATTCTAAACTTTGCCGGCCTCGAAACGTACATCGTAAGGGAAAATGGGCATATTCGGGCTTTTTTCGGCGGAAAAGTAATCCGTCCAGAGGAGTTCGATCATGCCGATTTGGAAAGAATGATAAGAGGTGGCGGTGAAGCCGGTTATGTGAAAACTCGCAACTATATCCGGGCGAAACTGTCTGAATTAAATCAATATGAACTGAATTCTGGCGCAGTTTACAAAGTTTATGAAAGGTTGCGGGATTCAGTTCGAGAGGTGTCATTTATAAAGGAGGATGAGGCAAATGTTGGGCTTCCCGCCTAAACCGACGTCTATTCTGCCATATCGAGACACATTCAATCCGTTCGAATGGATAGTACAGCCAAAATATCGTGGCTGGAGAGGGATTGTCCATAATAATAAAGTATATACTAGGAAAGGCAACCTTCTTCCGATTACTACACATTATTCCACAGAGTTTGAATACCAGCTGGATGGTGAGATCATCAATCCAATCCGTCCAACAGAACACGGCGTTCGGACTGCAATTAAGAATGGGACTTGGGTCATAGAACCAATAGACATATATATCCCGTCTGAGCCAAATATGAAGCTGTTAGATCGATTGAAGCTTATGGAGGAACGGTTGGGAATTTTCTCTGCGCGCTTTGGTTTGGCCTACGAATATGACGAAATATTTCTCGTCCGGGACATGTGCCAAAGCGCGGGTTGGGAAGGAGCGGTAATAAAACGCAAAGACAGTATCTATAAGATATCTAAACATGCATCAATTGTGGATCACGAATGGTTCAAAGTAAAGTAGGAGGCAACATGGCCGATTTCCCTAGGAAAACAAATGAGGAAAAAGAATCGCCAGAGGTGGTTGGTGAATTGTCGATCGTTAAAGCAGGCCAAAAAGTCTGTGGTGGGTACGTCCTTACTCATGAGGATTTAAGACTTGCCGCTGAAATGTTCCCTGAATTGATCTATGATGAAAAGGAAGGGACATTAGCGTTGCCCATAACGGAGATTGATGTAATTATGGAGGACGAATAAATGACTTCTGATGCAGAAACCGGCGTTGAGGTCTACATGACTATTAAGTCGGGTACTTTGGAAAAAGATTCAGTCCTGTCAGGTTTAATGGAAGGTCTCTACCGCATTTCTTTTCCTTTAGGAGACACAGGAGAAATGCTATACCCAGTAGAAGTCCGGCGGACAGGCAAAGATGGTTTGGAAGTTGAGGTCAACAACGGCAGTACCTTTAAACTAAGAATAGAGTGAAACCCGTCGTGGTTGAGGGGAAGGGGGGCGTCGGTCTCGAAAGAGAGGCCGACGCCTTACATTTAGGAGGAGTTATGAAAGTATGTCTTTCACAAGAACAAGCAAATGAGGTATTGGATCTATGCAATTCTATAACCGAAGATGTGCCTTGTATGGTTGAGGGCGATGGATCCGATGAAAACTGCATTCACTGCCAGGCCCACCGAATAGCGACTTATCTAACTGAGGGTGGCCTAAGGCTTCGAAGATATGTTGGAGAGGAGATTTTATAACAATGCTCACAGAAGAAGAGAAAATTGATTACATCGAAGGTGGGTACAGCCATTGTCCATATTGTGGGTCAGCTGATATTGTTGGTGGGTCAGTAGAAATAGATGGAAATGGTGCCCATCAAGACGTGACCTGTAACGAATGCAATAGAGAATGGAGCGATGTGTATGTACTAATTGACATCCTCGAGAGGCCAGAAGAGCCAAATCCGAAAGATAAAATAGATTCTATATAGGAAACACTATGAAGGAAATAAAGATAAAGATCTATAGCTGTCTAGGGTGTCCTTGGCGAAGATTTCGGTGCTATGGAAAAAGTTATGTATGTGGCCACCCTAAGGGAGAGACTAAGAGGCTAAAGGCCGATCTTAACAATATTCCAGAGTGGTGCCCACTAGATGATATGGAGGCCAATACATGAAATATGAATACATGAAAGATGATCGAATGGTTCGTACCGCTCCTGATGGAAGTAAATGGGTATTGCAGGACAAGTTTCTGCGAATAACTCAGAACCCTGTCGCCCCTCGGTATCCTCACACGGGTGACACCATAAAACTCCAAGGTCATGGGTTGATCCCAGATGGGGAGTATATAGTGGAGATGGTTACAGAATTTGAGCCTGGGATTGACAGAGATGAAGACGGTAGAGATATAAGAATAAGCCTTATTGGCCAAGGGCACCGATATGGTAGAGACTTGAACGGAATGAATATCCGAATGGCAATGATTCGTGCTACTGCCAAAATGCCCGACCGTGGCGGATGGGCAAGACAACTTTTCAAGTTTTTCAAGTGAGGAAAGATCATGTATAAGAAAATGCCGGGAATAACGGAGCGATACGTCCGTCAGACAGGGAAGGTCGAATTTCGCGCTGCCGTAAAGTTCCGCGAAGCGGAAGTCTTTGCCACTAAAGTGCCCTACCGAATCTATTTCGTATTCAATGACAAACAAGAGGTAGATCTATTGGGAAAGTTTGCCCTATCGGTCTGTGGTGGCACAGAATACCTCATGAGTAGCGTTTCTTTCACTAGGGAAGACACTAAACCCGCTATGCGGGACATAATGCTAAATCTCATGGTGGAAAACGCAATAAACGAAGCTCGAGCCTTTAAAGTCTCATATCTTGTAATAGAGACTGTAGATCCTAAAATTGTTGAGGCAACTCTGGATTTTAACTTCTCAGTTAGGAGCCTTGAGATGAAGAAGTTTAAACCGGCTCCTTATCTCTATCGATGTACCAAAAAACTTTTCTTTAACTGTGTAGCATAACCCTACAAATGCGAAAAGGGCGCATAGTACCCCAGATGAAAGGAGGCCGCCATGTTAAAAAGTATGGTAGGTGTAGAAGCTGAGTATCTATTATTGAATGCTCAGGACGAGGCGATTGTTCCGCCTCAACATTGGGAGCGGGATGGATTTCCGCTATTGGGTGAAATTCGAGGAGAACCAGGTAAAAACACAGCAGAAACGGTTGGCAACTTTACCAAGGAAAGAATAAGATGTGCTGACCGAGTTCGGCAGGGCCACTCCATGGCTTTTGAAGACATCTTTAGGGTACGCCTTAAGGTGTATAAAGAAGCTATGAAGCAGGTAACCGAGGCCAAAGGCGAATCTATCGGAAAAACCAAGAATATCTACGACATTAATGTAGAGGATTTTTCCGATCAGATTATCAAGAATGGCAAGATTCAAGGAATCAATGCCTCTTGCGGCCTCCATATCCACTTTTCTTGTCTGGATGAGGACGTTTTCAAAGTGGAGCGACCTGTCTATGAACCTGTGACCATTCCAGTCGAAATGGTTCCACTCGCCGATCTGCCTGATGAGTTAAAGGGTGCTCAACAACTGATAAAAAACTTTATGAGGCCAGAGCTCCATCTCTACAGGCAGGCAGGCTACGAAGTAGAGAAAGAATTGAAGGCAGTAGTATCCCAGCTAAATCGGCCCGCTATAGAGTGGATCGTCAAATCAATGGATGAAGCTTTCTTCGCGAGATTTGCTCCGGCTGAAAAGAATCGAACGAAATATCGTCAGCCAGGCTTTTATGAATTGAAAGAGCACGGCTTCGAATATCGAAGTTTGCCGGCAAACCCAAAGACCATGGAAGCCCTACCTGAAATAGTAGGGAAAGCGTTTGAATTGCTCAATTCACTGAAGAAATTTGATTAGAACGTTGCGAGGGCTGAAAGGCCCTCGCCCAAGGAACAGAACATGAAAAAATTAAGAGAGATTGAGTTAAGGGAGCTAGTCAGCGACCGCGAAATATTACTCGACGAGAATGAGGATGATGTAGGCCCATCTTTTGCATTGTGTTCTGCTACTCGAAAACAGGCCACAGAATTTCACTCTTGTAGTGAAGGCCTTATAAGTGAAATTTTTGATTCTTTCAAGAAAAGCCCATATCGCAAAAATAGAGGTCGAGTAGATACTAAGAAAATGAGGCTTTTAGCCTTAATTCCTTGGCCTGATGACCTTAATTATGTTCGCCTCGACGGCGAATATGACAAAGCCCTACTGGAGGCACGGAATAGTATAGATGATGAAATGCGGACCGGGCTTAAGATAATAAACCATTTCGAGAAGATGGCGAAGTGGCCAAAAACCGAATTGTGCAGAGCGTCGTATCGGCATTTACCATCATCGATATTTATGTATCTTTTCATAGGCTCAGCTCGCTGGATGCGTTCCCCACATATGATATCGCTGTTCGTTCTATTGGCCAGATTAGGACGCATCTCAGATTTTAAGGATTTTCGCTCACATGAACAGTTTCTTGAGATCTGCAAGAAATTAATAAGTGATAATGACTATGACGATGACTATGGCTATTTTCGTGGCCGTTATGACGAAGATATTGCGCAAGACGTAGATCATCTTAAGACTATATATGACAAAGTCGAGATAGTGATGAAACATTTCAACTATCTCTTTGGCAAAAGAACCCCAATGTATTCCTTTACCAAAGCTATAGCAAACAAGCTTCGTTATGGGGAAGGTATAAGCAGGTTATGTAGCAAAGCTTCTGGCGACAAGGCCGTGGCAGTAAAGTTCGAGAAATTGCGCAAAAAATATGGGAGATAGACAAATGGACAAAATCAAAGTAAGGTTACTCAATGAATCTAGGATGAAAGGCTTTACAGGTTTTGATCATCCTTATATCTCTCTCTGCGGGAGAGATGATGACGGAGAGCTTTGCCAGTTAGAAAGTTGGGCAACTTGTAGAGAAACAATCATGTGCCATGTGCGAAACAAGTATAAACCGAGTCCATACAACACTAAGGCCGAAAAGTTGACTACTGACCGGATTCGGGTGATCAGCTATGTCAAACAAACGATAAGGGCTAAAGCTCCACGTGAGGAAAGAAAGCTAGTTTTTGAGGCCGCCCTTAATAACGCAATAAAAATCCTGAACTTCTTTGAAGAGATGGGACATTTGAAGCGGTCAAAGCTCTATGAAGTCGAACACGGTTTGCCAGTCAGTCACTTTATCTATCTCATAGAAGGGAGTTCAGAATGGCTGAGATCGCCAGCGTTGCTTTCTCTGTATCTTTTGTTAATACGATGTGGCAGATTTCTTGAGCTTGGCAAATTTACCACATATGAGGAATTTATGGAAAGATGCCGACATTTAGTGAAAAATTTTGAAAAAGACACAAAAAACATGAGTTTTTACGAAAAAAGAACATACCTTTCCAGTTTCCCTGAAGGAAACTCGCGTGATTTTGAATATCTCAAATATGTTGCGCATAAATTGCCCGTCTTAATGAAAGAGCGCAAGAAACTTTTCAGTAAGACCAAGCCCGAAGACCATTTTGCGCAATCTGGCTATTCAGACGGTATCCACAATTTGATCACCGGTACGACAAAAGACAAAAACCTATCTAAACGTTTCGTAGAGTCCTGCGACGCGTATGAAATAGAGGCAGACAAGCCGTTTATATAACAGCGAGTCAATAGCCTCCGTAGCTCAGCGGATAGAGCATAGGATTTCTAATCCTAGGGTCGCAGGTTCGAGTCCTGCCGGGGGTACCACGTATGGTCCATAGTGTATACGCGGATGAGATAGCGGCGTAGAGCTCCTCGGTCCAAAAACACTGCAAAGACAGGGATGGGTAGGAGCCACGTGATTCGCCGGTTAGACTCCGGCTACACTATGCATCAGGGGAGTGTGAAGGCAACAAACAAAGAGGTAGGCCGCGGAGAGCCCCTTCGTGTTTGGTGGTTCGAATCCACCCACACTCCTTCTAATCATCATTGTCATCGTGGTCGTATGGAAAAACGAATATCAAAAATAAATTAGGGAATCAAACTATGTATGCTGAAATGTTGAAGTGCCAGGGATGTGGTAAGAACAAAGATATCCTTATGGCCTATAGAGGGAAATTTTACTGTGACGAGTGTTATTTTAGAGCCAATCCGCCGCGCTTAACGCTAGTTGAATTCTTCTCTAGTGCATATGAGGGTGGAAGTCGCTTATTCAACCAGACAAATAGTTGTTATGAAGACACAATGACCGTCAAAATGTTCCAGACCTGTGGTTGGTTCCTGAGACGAAAACGTGAAAAAAGCAACCTTACCACGTATGATTTGGAATATTTTGGAGAAAAACAATGTATACGGTGTGGAGACGTAAAATTTCCACGTTCATTCGCGCAATGCCTTAATGCGGCTTTATGCAGATTCACCGCCCGCAAGACTACAACGACATGTGGATCAAGAGCCGAGATATATCTCGGCTAATAACATGCCGCCGGAAAATTGGCCGGCGGTGTCTCCTCCCGTTTTTTGCAGGGGCCACAACGGGGAGTGGCCCCACAAGAATCTTATGGAAAAGGATAGAGATATATGAAAACAGCTGGTTTTTCACCGTTACCTATGTTTGTGGTAGACTTCTTCGATGTCAAAAACTATGTTGTAGGGCGGGTTGTCAACAACGACAAATTTCCACCTGTTTTTGTGCTGTCTTTTTTTCACCCTAGAAAGAGCACTGTGAGATGTGTAATGCGGTTCGAAGAGTATGGAGTTGAGGAAAAGATCTATTCTCCTGTATATTCCATTAAGGTAGTGGATACAAACTTCTCATTGACTCCTGGGGCAGAGAAGGAATTCGGTCGAGTTTCGCTCGAAACAATAAAAGCCCTATACCGCCCAAAATTTTTGTGTGGAGGACGAAGCAATGCCAAAGCTAACAATCAAAAAGTTCCCCGAGAAGCATCTTTGTGAAATCTATCAACAGGTAGCTATTCGATTTGCATTTTTGTCAAGTCCGAAAGATGGTTACCGACAATGCCATGTCTTAGCTAAATGCAGAGACTTTTTGCATGATGCAGTCAAATCAGAAATACACAAAGGTTCTTGTGATATCTATAGTTTTGTGTATAGAAGCGGCACCAATCCTCCAATCGATTTGAGAAAAATGAGAATGCTTATAAAGAAGGGCCCAGAAACAGTGACCGAATTTAAAGGGGCAACGAAGAAAGCAAAAATTCTTCTTAATCATTACGAAGATATGGCGGGCTGGACGAAGACACGTCTGGTAGAAATAGCCAACGAGCCAAATATGAGGCTATTTTCTGGTCCTTCTCAATGGTTAAGGGCTCCTTTCCTGGTCTCCATGTATTCTCTCCTAATAAGATTGAGCTACAAAGATTTTCCGTCATTTTCGTCCAACGAAGAACTACTTAAGGTCTATAAAGCTTTGATAGAGGAATACAAAAAGAAAGGAAGAGCAGATAATGACCTTAAATATATGGTGACATGTCATGATAAACTCCATCTAGTCATAGAGAATTTTTCGAAGCTGTTCAGTAAGAAACTTGAAGACAATTATCCGAAGGGTACAAACATAAATACATTCCACAATCAAGGCGGAATCTTATCATTGTGTAGCTTCCGTAGCTATGATAAAGCAATTAATGATAAGTTCCAAAAGATATGTGAAGGAAAAATCTAAAGCAAAAAGCAGGAGGATTTGCGAGATGGCTAGGGAAGATTTCACGATTGGGACTGACCCAGAATTCTTTTGTAGAGAAAAGTCGACAAGGAAAATGAGATCGGCCATTCCGTTCATCAACGGTACGAAAACAGCACCAGAGCCTCTGCCGTCAGGGTCGAGCGTCCAAAGAGATAATGTAGCTCTGGAATTTGCAACGCCACCAGTGAGTAAAGAGACTGACTTCGTGAGAAGCATCCAAGCAGCATTCTTGGACATCATGAAGAAAGTTCCGAAGGAATTAGAGGTGGTGGCGGTTCCATCAGCAAACTTTGATGAGGATCAGCTGAATCATCCGGAGGCCTTACAGTTTGGATGCGATCCAGATTACGATGCCTATATCCCGGCAATGAATCCGCCAGCGCATTGTGATGACCCGTCGTTCCGAAGCTGTGGCGGCCATATCCATCTTGGGTATGTCGAAGAAAGTGGAAACGATTTTCTACTTGATCCGTGGGGAAAAATAAAGACAGTACTGATGATGGATGCTATCCATGGAATTGTATCAATGGTTCTAGACAACTCCGAAGAAGCAATCAAAAGGAGACAGCTGTATGGAAAAGCAGGCTGTCATCGGCCAACTGACTACGGCGTAGAGTATAGAACGTTGAGCAATTATTGGCTGAAAAGTCCTGAGCTTGTCATGTTGATGTACCGGTTGTCGAATGATGTGCTACGACTGCTGAGGGCAGAAGAAGTCGAGGATTGGAGCTCAGCGTCAATAGCACTAATCGAAGCAATTGGTGGTCAGGATAGATTAAGGTCAATTATAAACGACGGAAATGTGGATGAAGCAATAGTGGTATTGAATGAGCACGTAAGGCCGGTGCTAAGCGCTGAATCCAACGAGATTCTGGACATTTGTCTAGAAAAATGCGGAGCTTATAGCTTCGAAAAAGAGTGGAAACTAGCTCAGGAGGTGGCATTATGATCATCGGTATCCCCGTATCTACAAGTAAAACTCAGTATTACATCAATATGGCCTATGTCGATTACGCCGAAGAATCAGGCCTAGATCCCGTGCTAATCACGCCGCGAAGCGATATTGGAGCAGTTGCCAAAGCGTGTGATGGCCTAATCCTGCCAGGCGGCTCAGATATAGAGCCAACTTTCTATGGAGAGGACAACGTGGCGTCATACAGTGTCGATCCTTTCAAGGATGATTTTGAGAGGAAAGTCCTCTATGCGTTTGTAGAACAAAAGAAACCTATCTTTGGCATTTGTCGAGGATTCCAACTGATCGCTCGAGAATATCTTTTGGCTAATCCAGACGAGGAAAGCTGGTTGACCTATTATCAACATATAAACAAACATTCTTTGGCCGAGAATCTTAGCATTCCGCGGTCGGTTCCGTCTCATATGGTGGATTGCAGGGCTGACCTGTATGGCGGCAAAAAGAGTGACGAGCTTTCGATGTTTGTCAACAGTATGCATCATCAAGCTTTGATAGCAGACAAGAAGGTGTCTCCTGCCGGTAGCAAGCTCAAGATAGTGGCCTCTACAAGGAATGGAATGGATAGCAAGGACAAGGGCTATGTGGTAGAGGCATTCCGGCTTAATACTAAGGGAAGCCGCATTCTTGCTGTTCAATGGCATCCTGAAGAATTGAGAGACTATAGATTACTTCAGACCTTCTTTGGGGTTAAATCTCAGAATACGGTGGATGTCGAAGCAAGGGCTATTGGAGAGTGATATGTGGAGATATGAGATAAGAACCGCCAACCCAAATAGTTGGAAATCTTCCACAATCACACGGTATGATCTGAATATCTTCATTCGCAAGTGCGATCCACAAGTAGCACTCGATGACAAGACCGCAGAAAGTTGGGTACTGCGATTTCTAATCGAGGAGCAAGGATATGAGCCTGAAAAGATTGAAGAGCTCAGGATAACTACTGTCGAAGTTATTGAGGTCGGCAATACTAGCTACTAAGGAGATATCATGATTGGTTATGTAGGGGAAATTGAGGCTCCGTGGCTAATTGAGGTAATAGCAGAGCGGTTTGATTATTCTGCTATAAATGCCATGACCGAGGATTCCCTAATCTATGGCGGAGCCATAAGGGACGCTTTGGCAGGGATTCCTTTAGAAGGAGACCTTGATATAGTGCTTCCGCCTCATTCACTTCTTGAAATCACTCGGCTGCTCGATAGCTCCTCTAAATGGACACGCGTCTCAGGCGGGCCCAAAATAGAATCTTGCGGCATAGTCGAAATAGTTCGTGAGACTCCTACGAACTATCCACAAAGCTTAAACATCCAAAGCATTGTGACGTACAGGAATGTAAACGACGCAACCTTACAGATCGTCATGCCAAACAACAAAGCATCTTTCGGTAACTCATCCATGGATTCCTCGTATGAATTGATAAGTAGTGTAGATATCGTTTGTTGCGGTCTCGCAATGGACAGAGAGGGTAAAATATTTGAGATACTTGAAGGAGCACACCACGACTGCCAGAACAGAATACTTCGCTTCAACGAGAGAGTTATTGCTTCTATCTCAATCGATAAACTGTCCGAGCGTATCAAGAAGTTGGAAGACCGCGGCTGGAAGTCAGAAATAGATCTGGCCGACGTCAAGAAAAGATCCAAAGAGGTAAAGCCTAAGGAAAAAGAAGAATTTAAAAGTATAGACATTGGCTACAATGGGGGCTATAAATCCCCCAATTTAGAGGCATCCAGGAAAGTCTATGACATTGATATGTCTTCTTTCAAAGTAAAGTACGGAGGTCCGGTAAAGCCATCTCTACGGTGGTCCGCCAATCGAGCTAGTGATACTGTTGAAGAGTCGGAGCAAACAGAGCCACGGCCAGAACCCGTTGGGCTACACAATGAGCCTGATTTAGACTATGAAACAGCGGAACAACGTATGCAAAATTTAGAAGCTTTTCATAAGAAAAATCTTAAACGAAAGGCAGAGAATTTCTTTATACAAGCTGATGAAGCCCGTTATATTCATACTCGGGATAGATATTCTGCAAAAACCGTTGATTCTCTACGTGGTCTATCTCCTATGCCTCTGGCTATTACTCTGGACCGCGGCTGGACCGACGATGATTTAGTGAAAGACTTAGAAAGAGATTCAAAAAGTTGGCGCAAATGGCAAGGTTTGCGGACGGTGCTACTTAATGAGCTCAGAAGTATAGACATCGGCCGAAGAAGCTATTCAATGGGTGACGTAGGCTTGTTGAATATGACTGTCACGCGCATAGGTCGGGCAATGGATGCGGTAAATATGTCCAAAATAAATTCGAGGCAGATGCAGAAAATGGAAGCAGAAGGCATAGAGACTGGAAGAATTACGTCCAAAACCTTCAAAACTTTCAAGGCACACCCAAGAAAAGCTAGAAAGAAGTTGGATGAGCTGTGGGAAGAAATGGGGAGAGATTAAAATGACAGACAAGGTTCTGCAGATAGGTGATGTGAAATTCGTAGCCGATGCGGATCTTCACTACGAAAAAGCATTAGAAATCGGCGAAAGGGTGGTGGAGGATGTCATTATTCACCCAGATGGAAGAAAAGGAATGTTCATTAATGATGAAGATCTGGCGTACCTTCTTGCTGCGTGCGCAGTCTTGTCGGTACTTCTATCGGAAGCAAATGATGAGTCGCTTGAAGACATGGACTACGACATTCCCGACTTACCTGGCCGGAAGGTTGGGTCTACTAGCGTCCACTAAGCCAGCGAGAGTTCCTGCGAAAAACGTAGGACATGTTTTCGTTTATGGCTCACTTAAAGCTGGGGGCTTTTTTAGCTATGGGTTTGATCAGCTACGATTGGCATCAGTTCCCGCAACAATAAGAGGCACAATGTATGATCTCTGGGCTTTTCCAGGCGTCGTACTAGAAGGAGACGGACAGATCCATGGAGAACTCCACACCTATCGACATTTTAGCGAAGTGGTCCAAGCATTTGATTACATAGAAGGATATCGGAGAGGGAATCCAGAGAGTAATCTGTACCTCAAGAAAGTAGTCGAGGTAACTACAATGGATGGGCACAAGAAAAGGGCCATAGTCTACACGATCAATACTCAAAGAATAAACCTAGGGAGATACGACGTGGTAAAAGACGGTAAATGGTCCCAAAATTTATAGAAAGGAGGATGACCGTTATTGTTTTTGGTTACATCGGTGCCATTCGGCTACCGAAATAAATCCCAGGAGGATTACTAAATGAAAAAGCTTTTAGGAATTGGAGTAGTTGTATTAACCTTGATGTTTGTAGTTTCTTCACCGGTCCTGGCCTGCAACGAAGGTGGCGGCGGTGACCACACCAACGTTAAGGTTACCGTTAAAGACAACAATGCCTTGCTCGGCTGTGGGAATGTCGGTATTCAGGGAAATAAGAACCACCACAATACCGTTATCGGCGGCGACGTAAACGTCGGGCCAACTGTCAATGGTGGTATTAAGAATACCGTCAATAACAACGTCACGGCCAAGGGTGGAAATGCTACGGCCACTGGCGGTAATGCGTGCTCTTTTAGTTTCAGCAAAGGCGGAGAAGGTGGAGCTGGCGGTAACGCATCTGCAACCATTGAGAAGGGTGCCGTTAAGAATACCAATAACAACACGAACACGAATACCAACACCAATAACAACGACCTTAGTAATCGCAATACGAACGTCAACGCCAACTGCAACAAGGTTAGCAATGATACTAGCGTCGCGGTTGAAGGTGATACCACCAACGTATCTACGACAGTCGAGGGCGACACCGTCACAGTAGAAGGCGACTATGTCCCCCGCGCGTTTGCTAATCCTGGTAGCGTTACTTATCCTGGTGCGCCTGAGTTCTATGGCCCGGATTCACCAAGTTCAAACGTAATGGATCTTCGCGACATTCTGTCAATGAAGAATACGTATGATCGGCATGTTCTGTCAGTAACCACAAAGAAGGCAGATATGCGCTTTCGCGCTCGTTATCTGGTGCCAACCATGAATAAGAGAGATAGAAGCCCTGACGACAGCGTTTCCGTCTATCTTGGCAAACCTACAGCAGGCGACATGGTAGCCATGCTTATGGTAAGGGCAGATGACACCGACACCACAACCTTTGAGGTTATGGCAAAGGCCGCTCTACTCGCACTCGACGTGAAGGCAGATTCTCTTTACGTTGTGGCCTACAGCGCAGAAAAGGTCGTTAAAACGTCTGGCTGGGGCGTTGGCTTCGGTCATACCACGTCAACTATGAATAGCGCAGGCGACATCGGCACGGTCAATACAGGCGGTACCGGTTTCCAGAAGGGTGAGTCAGGTCTTAAGGGCAAACCCTGGGTGCATGCCATCGCAGTACGTATACCGTAAATCCAACATCACAAGTCCAACTAGAGAAAGAGGCGGGTAAAACCGCCTCTTTTTCACAAAGATTCTCTGAAGGAGGATATCATGAAAAAGTATGGAATACCGGCAGTGGTTGTGGTAATGATTCTTGCATCAGCATTCCTCGGTGGGATATTTGGATCAGCAGTTACAGACTATAGGCGTCCAAGTGTTTCGGGTCAGCCTCCTGAGTCAAGGCCACCGGCAGTGGTGCAGCCCCAAGTTGTTGAGCTAAAGATCAAAGCGGATGGCGCAGAAAAGATCTCAGTGAAGGAAGACAAGAAAGATGAAAACATCGTCCGTCGGTCAATGGCAGTCGATAACCCAGAAGCTACTCTATCCGGCATTACTAGCATAATAGATAATGTGGGGTATATGCAAATCTACGGCAGCCTCAGTGCAACAGAGACGCGGAGCTTTTGGATGGACACGCAGATTCTCAAGCAGAAATATGGCATCACTAAGATAAAGATGTTCCTAAATAGTGGCGGTGGTTCTGCGTATGCTGGCCTTGCCATGGCTGACCTTATAATGGCTGTCCAAAAAGACGGCTTTGAGATAGAGGTGTTCTGCTCTGGCCTGGTTGCAAGCGCAGCGGTCCCAATTTATGCAGCGTGTGGGAAGCGGGTAGCATCTGACGGTTGCGTCTTTATGGTGCATAAAGCCAAGCTCTTCAAATATGTTGCCCAGGAAGACATAAATGATTTGGAAGCTCAGAAAGAGATGATGAGAATCATCAGAGCCAAATATCTTGACATCATGGCAACGCGTTCAAAGCTGGACAGAGATGAGTGGGAGAAATTGTTGGAGAAGACAACGTGGTTTACGGCCGATCAAGCCCTCGAGTGGGGTCTTGTGGACGAAATAAGGTAGGAGGTCAATCGTGAGAGACAGTTTTCCACGAATCATAGTTGGAAAAGGTAGTAGCTTTATTGGTAAAATCTGTCCTATTTGTAAAGAACCCTTCGCCTTCGGGGAGCGACTTTGTCTCCTTGATAGGGTCGGAACCTGTGCTCATGATAGCTGCGTCTACAAGGACGCTAAGGAGGATAAGGATGGCTAAAAGAATTATTACTACGCTTATCACAGCAGACGAACAGTTTGTGCTGGGTGAGGAAACTAATCGTGGAAGAGTCGAAGGTATTTCGTTCCGTGGCGATCGTCACAAGACCACAGGTGCCTCTTATGTGAATTGTTATGTGGTAACATTCCTTGGCTCTACGCTGGAAGTAGTAATTCCTCTGCATAGTGTCAAACATTTAACTACTGATTTGACTGACGGCGACAACGACGAAGACGTTGGCCACACACCAGAACTGCCTGACTAGGAGGATGACTATGCCCGCAAATAAAATTTTAATTCCTATAAGCATCGGGTACGGCGATGCTATTATGGGGCTTGGAAGAATGACTGATCGAGTTAAGGATTTCTTCGAAAAGCCAGAAGATTTTAAACTCGTCCTGTTTACAGGAGGCTCCGATGTATCGCCAGAGCTGTATGGGGACAGTTCGCCAAGAGGCATGTGCCAAACCAACCCAGAGCGAGATGCATATGAAATCCGCATCTTTGAGTTTGCGCTTAAGCACGGCATAAAGATGACTGGCATTTGTAGAGGAGCGCAATTTATAAATGTCATGTCGGGCGGAAGACTGATGCATCATATAGAAGGTCACGCCGGGTGCCTTGTTCACCCAGTAGAGACTCTCTTGGGCGAAACGTTCCTTGTTAATAGCTTACACCACCAGATGATTATTCCGCCAGAGGATGGTACTACAATCGCTTGGTCCCAGAAGAGATTATCGCCCGGCTATGTTGGCAAACGCGACAAAATGGAAAAATATAAGGGGCTGGAGACCGAGGCGATTATTATACCAAGGACTTCGTGTTGTGGCGTCCAATGGCATCCAGAGATGATGAACCCTAATATGCCAGGATATATCTATTACTATAACATGGTGAAGAACTTCTTGGAGCTTGATATCCAGTCATTTGCGAAAAAATATTGTGAACCAAAAGCCGTCGAGGTGTGATATGGGTTTCAGTTGCAAAGATGGCGTGCAGTTTGCCCACGTCATTATGATGACGCCAGATGGAAGAATCTTAGCATTGAGACCGCCTCGTGCTGATTTGCCAAATATATGGCAGGCTACAGTCCATCGCTCCATGTCAGTTAAAGACTTCAGCGACGAGGAAGAGCACGCCCTGGAAGCGGCAATGATGGCTGTATTTACCCGTTTCTCTTTCAGACCCACAGAAGATGACCTAAGCAAAGTAACGTGTCATTATGCTTCGTCATTGAAGAAAATAATGCATCTTTACATCTGCAAAATTCCATCCGGGGAAAAACTACGATGCAGTGGCTACACACAAATAAAGGTCATGACCTTAGAAAGAGTTTGCAACGAACTTTATTCAGAGCCAGAGAACTTTACCTTGGCGACAGAAGAGGCCATAAACCTTATAAGCGGCTTAAAAAGTCTATCGAGAGGCGCACCATGAAATATCACATACTAAATCGGCATATAGGTCGTGAAGTATTTATAGTCGGATTGGATGGAGACCTTGACACTGGAGAGATTGGCTGTTTCGATTCGCTAAATGAGCTGAACGAATACATATCTAGCTTGAGTCCCGTATCGGAAGATAATCTTGTCGCGGTCCATGGTGTGCTAACACAGGCAGAATATATTCCGCCAGATATAGGCAGGTCTGCTTTTATAATCGTTGCAGATCCGCAGGACAGCGCCGGTGGTGCCATCATAAACTTAGAAGATACTCGTATGGAGAACCTGATTTCTGGCATAGAGAATCTATTTGGAGACAACGACAGCCCATATGAGGGGTTAGAAATAGATAATGTATTTATATTATACGGCTACGAACTCAATCTAGGGTTCTGTGTTCGAGAGGACCAGGTAGACGAGTCAATCTTCGATGAATGTGAAAAAGTCGCTACGGTGGCAGAAGAAATGAGGAAAAGGGAAGTAAAAGGAGAGTCATCATGAAGAAAATGGTTACTGTAGAACTGACTGACGCTAAGAAGACTTATATTGGTAGATTTCTTGGCCTAATAGACGACAAGGAGTTCCATACCATAATAAGTAAGCGAAAAAGTCAGGGTAAGGTGTTCTCCGCTGAGTCAATGCCTTTAAGCAAGATTTCGGACAACTATGCCAATCTCGATGGTCTAAGGTTTGTGCTGGCAGTAAAAGAGATTGACGGACATGCTACAAAATCCAAGTTACTGTTTATAAGCGATAAACTGAGCTATGTCGCAAATCAAATGGCATCAGATGACATCGGAATCCTAAGCGAAAATGATGAGTATTATGAGCTAAAGGAGAGCGCATCATGAGTAGCCCTTTAATAGTAGACTGTGTATGCAATCCAGGAACAAAGTTCATAGTGGCCGATTATACTGCGAACAAAGCTTTTCCGCCGGGAAGCCTCGGCTTTATAAGCAACTACGGCGGCCAATTCCGAACTTTTCCCAATACTATACTCGCCGAGGCAATCATTATAAGGAGAGGTAAGAAAGGGAAAGATAGGCTAGAACGTGCTACTTTTGCTACGCCTGTATTCGACACGGGGCCAAGGGTCACTGAATCTAAATACCGTGGCTACAATTTTGTCTACACCGAATCTACTGGGGATGTCTACAAAAGTGTATTGGATATGCCAGAGCTAGATTTTCTGGGGTGGAGTTTGGCCTATTGTCATCACTTGACGAAACTTTTTCGAGAGATGACAAATCGCTGGCCCAAAGAGAAATACCATCCAGTCAATGCACTGAAAAGAGCACCCGGTTATTTTAATGAAGACCCAGCGTCAATAGCAAATTTTTGTGCGCTTGATTTTGCGGAAACATTAATTACAGAAATGAGGAACTTGGAGTCATTGGCTTTGCGCGCCGCCACAAAGCAAATTGCAGGAATTACACTTGCAAAGCTCAAGGCTTTGCTTTATTTTATGTGGATGAATGTCCATTGTAAGAGAAACAAGTTGGAGCCAACTTTCCCGCAAGCGGAAGTGCTGACATCAGTAGAGCATCACCTAAAGGTTCTACAGCAGAATCAGAAAAGGGAGTTCGAGCTTGACCAGAAGAGATTTGAAGCGTATTCTAAAGGAAAGAAGAAAGTAGATCCACTTCTGAAACCAGTTAAGCCCCAGCTACCACGTAAAGTAGCGGACATAATAAGCCTGCTAGAAGATACAGCGAAAATGACTGAAGCCACCCCAAATTTCAATAGGATACTTTTTGATGAGAATAAAAAGCAACCAAAAGTTGCTCTCCATGAAATGGGGCAAATCATCATCTAGCCTAACAAAGGGAGGTTTGGTCTATGATCCGTACAGGAAGTAAAGTAATCATATTGGCAAGCTCTCTCAAGAGCGGCATAGGGCCACGTAGGGGTAGCGTCGGTTATGTGTCAAAAAATCCGGCCTTAAAGGGGACAAATTATAATAGAGAGTCGGACTGTTTTGCTCAGCCAATTCAAGTTACGTTCACCCGGTATGGCTTCGAGAAAGTGTTAAGAAAGGAGACGAAGTTCTTCATAAACTTGGTGCCCTTTTCGCTTAAACATTGTGAAAATATGGAAGACATCGACACCGACGGAATAGATGCTTTGGTGGATAGAGTCAGCAAAATAAAGACCAGCGGGGCTTTTTGGGACATTATGAAGAATCGTGTGACAAGTATCTTTGGCAGAAAGAACGTACATATTGGAATAGCAGTGCCAATATTTAGCGGCTGTAATCTTAGGACTTGTCCGACAGAAGAATTTGAGGCGTGGGTTGAAAGTTTTCTAAGTAACCACGAATTTCATCAGTTAGCCTTTGCTATGGTAACTGAACTATTTCGACTACGGAAAACAGTCGACCACCCGTGCCTTATGACCATACGCAACATGTTGATCGACAAAGGCGTAAAGAGGGCTATATTGCCTAGCACAGGGGCTGCTACTGTAGAGAGGGAAACAATAATCAACACAATAGTAAAGATAATGGCAATAGGCACAAGCCGCGCCTATACAAAGGACAACATGTCTAACCAATCATGGCTCAAGAACAAAAACATGAGTAGAAATAGATCTTACCTCATACAAGGAATACAGCTTCTCTTGGAAAACTTCTATTCAGATGTCGATTTCGCAGGAAAAGTTAATATAATAAACGCAATACAGGGTAATAGAGCGAAATTCGCAACGTGTTTTATTGCAGGTATAAGAAAGCGGCTGTTGTGTCTCGGCCAGGCTCTTGAGAGTCAAGCATAAGGGAGGAAACTCACGGCCATCAATTCAAAACGGGAGGCAAATATGCAAGACAAAGTCGAGCTTCTGTGTAGCAGTATCCGCCGGCAGTTTTATAATAGAACTGTCGTGGAGGGCAGAAAAAGAAATATTGACTTTGGAATTAACCTCGACATTGGCCAAAAGGGAAATGAAATCTGGTTGACCTTTACAAAGGGAGAAGAGTCTCATGTAGCGACCATTCCCATTCCATTTGTTCAAAACGGCGTGGCTTTTATCTCCAACAACGGCGTCCGGCGAGCTCTCTGTAACTATTTTCTGGAAGAGGAGCAAAGAGAGCTTGACTTCTTCTCTATCATGTATTATATTATATGTGGGGAGCCAAGAGGGATCGTCTCTGACAATCTTGTAAAGAAAGGTCCATATATCCAACAGGTGGTATATGGCTTCGAGTCTGGCAATGCATCCACAGTCATCTACAATCTCCAAAGGGCTATAAATGACGTAGTAAACCGCATGCCGGTGCATGAGACCGACATGAACAGCTGGGTAATGAATCAGCGACTTGTCATTATTGACCCGGTATTTGATGAGATTCAGGATCCCAAAGAGCGACTGGAGTATCAAATTGAGAAAAGCAAACGTTATTTTCCAAGAGGATGGACTCCAATCGGTCTTGCGGATGGAGCTTTGGCGGATAGAAATTATACGTTAAAGTTTGACATAAGGAAACTAACTCCTTTTGGATTAAGACATCACAACCCCCAGAGAAATCTGTATTCAACTCTAGGGATGAAGGGCGATGAGTTGCCTCGGGTAAGATCTATATCCATGCAGAAACTAATGGATGTGGGCCTCACTCGGAAAGGCTGGAATCTTTTTACCGTGTTTGCCGATATTCCAGATGTATTTGAAGATCAGATCATGGTCGATGAATCTCATGCCGACAAATTTATAAATTACAGGCGGCGATATTCCTGCTTCGGCAAATTGCTAGTCCAAGAAGGAGATGCATTAAAGTATCGGCAAGTGCTATCCATTACAGACGATGAAGAGAAAATGCTGTTCGACACTGTGGCTGACAAGGCATGGGTCGAGAAAATTGTAGAAACGGAATCCAATATAGGCGGTGCACCAGTCAAAACATATCATGTTCTGGTCGGCTATCGAAGACACCTCAAAGACGGTACTAAGATAACAAATCTTCATGGAAATAAAGGCGTAATCCGCCTTAAGAAACTTGGCCACGCCATAAATCCAAAAACTGGCGAGGCTAGGAAAATAGATGTATTGGTCTCTGCTAAATCCATCAAGAAGAGAAAGAATTTTGGCCAGATTCTCGAAGCTTTGGCCAACGTCGTAATGGATGAAGACGAAATCAAAATAGTGGAAGATGACCTATCGATATCCATGGAACAAGTCGAGAACGCTCTCGAAGCAAACGGATATCCTAAAGATGGTAGCTGGCAATGCGAAACTTATGCTGGTGCTCTCGAAGGCGTATGTGGCACGGTGTTTTGGGGCGTGACGAAGGATGTCGAGGATCAATTGTGGGATAGGAACGACACCGTTCGTCGCAATGGAAGAGACCTGAGGACCGCTGGGTTAAAGTTTAGTACCGTGGAGTTTAGAGCCCTTATAACTCGATTTGGGAAGAATAATCCTATAACGAGCGAGATCCTTTCTTATGTCCAAGGTACAGAGGATTTGCACGAGCAAATAGCGATTCTTAAATCGAAGAGGGGAGAGGTTCCTGACGACAAGCCCGTGTTAGACGCTGTCAATCTAAAAGCTTTGGTCCAGAACAACGGTACACTATTCTCTAAGGAAGAAATAAAAGGTACAGTAGTGGATGAGCATTTTCATCCAGACGGATTCCTTATGAAGCTTCCTTTGCCATATCAAGTAGCTACTGATAAATGGCACAGAGCTATCGCTGAAGGCATTCCTCAAGATCATGCAAATGATCCTGACATAAAGAACGTCTTTGGTCTTGACCGAATATATATCCCTGCGGCAAGTCTGAGAAAGTGTTGGCGCCATGACACCGGGAAGTATGGTTTGAGTGACCTTGGTGTATTAATAAATAATATAGTAAAGATGGCTCATAGATATATAGAAAAGCCGGAAGAATCCATTAATGTACGGCTTCTTTATATGTCAATAGGCCAGTATTTTGCACGGGTTGCTATGCGTATGGGTACAAAGAGAGGTGAGATTAGTACGTATGGCATGGCGGTTAGATATCCATATTCTGCCAAGGCGGTAGCTACTCTTAGCAATTCTTTGCCGAAAAATACAGTGGAAATTCACAGAGATATGGCAAGAAAACTCCAGGTAAAGACTGGCGATGTGGTGTTGGCAGAAAGATTTCCATGTCTGGGCTTCATGTCTATCCGGCCTCAACAAGTTAAGGTAACGGATGATCCACTATGTCGATTTACCATTCGAGTTAGTGGTAATTGCCTGGGCTCCATGAGTCTAGATTTCGATGGAGACGTTCTGTTCTTGGCATCTTTTCATTCGCCGGAGGCCAAAGAACTTCTGAAGAAAGAGTGGACTAACCCTAACAAGTCATGCTATGATGTAATCAAGGAGCTCAATAAAAAGGCTGGAGCTCCTCATACAAAGTCTCTCGTGCTTCAAGACTATGACTTGTCGGTTTTCGAAGATCTGACGAATGAAGAGCACGCTGTCCTGGTGAAGAGAGCGACTGGCGTCAAAAGCCATACTGGGCCAGTGATCGCGTTGGCTTATAACATCATGAGAATCCTTGAGAATTCTGGCATTAAGGACAACCAGAAGACCAACGTGGCAATTGAAGTATTTCTTGACAAAGTAGGAAATTCTGTATTCAAGCAGAAGCATGGTGTCAAATCTCTACATGATATTGTTATCGATGCCATTTGTATGGCTGATGTAAACACGCTCGTAGAGCATGGATTTCATCGGGGGACATCGACAATAATCTGCGACATTATCAAAGCCAAGGGCCGGGAAATTGGCGTAAGAAATGTCAGAAGTTATCATGAGTGGGCAAAGGCTAATGGGCGGAGCAAGCTAATTAATAGGATCGTAAGGCAACAGAACAGGATATATTTCGCGAGCAGGGCAGCACTTGAAGGCTGTGCACTATTAAATCATTTGGAAAGCCCAGCCGTCGATTGGCCAAGCCATATGCTTAAGTTAGTCCTATCAGGTAAATCTACCAAGATAGAAACTGAGCTGGACAAAAATATGGACAGTAAATATGGCCTCCGGTCTATTAAGAACGACCAAATTCGCAAGGCAGGCTCCAGGTTGTGGGAATATGTCAAAGAAATGTTGTCTATGGTAGAAACACGTGAAAGTGTCTCTTCACCGTCCCCTGAGCTCTCTGAGGAGCGTCGGAGAGCTTTAGTAGAGAGGTTTCTAAGGAGGTACGGAAATGCCAGACGTTAAGAGTATAAATGTCCCCTTCAAAGGCCAAACTACAACTCTTAAAGTAGGTGATTGGATTCGCATAAATGCAAAAGGTGAAGCTCGTAACATAGGCCAATGCGGTGAAAGGGCACAGATAATAGGACTAATTGTTGAACACGCAGGAGACGAAGAAATTCGAATCCTATTGCGAAAAGAAAATAAACACCCAAATTGGGGTGACTTAGGTGGCAAAGTTCCTTTTGGTACAGGATTAAGCATTTACTATTATGACTTAAGGAACTGGTTCGACCTTAGGTGTGGTGGGCTTCAGGTAGCAGGCGACTTCGTATTTAAAAAGAAAAACCTCAAGGGGATGGGATGCAAAATAGTAGCTTCGCTCCAAAACGGCGAGGTTTTTGTAGAAATGGATAAGGATGTCGGTGGTGGAAGCTGTGATGGCTTAGGGAAAAGAGGCCACTGTATAACAATAAATGAAAGCTTGTTAGCTATTAAAACCAGCAAGAAAAAAGTAAAAGCCAAAAGGAGGAAATAAAATGGCGGAAAGAAAAGAATGGAAAGGCATAACGATTAATGAGGCCATGTTTCAGGGAAAAGTCATGGAAGACCCAGTGATAGTTCCAACTGCCGGCGGCAACAGATGTGCATTCATAAAGCTAAGAACGTTTGTGAATGAGTTGGCGGCCAATGGTCAGTGGACAGAAGCCCCGGCCTATATTCCACTGGTTGTTATGGACCAAAGAAAGGTCGAAGTTGTTGAGAAGTATGTGAAGTCTGAGCGAGAACTGTTTGTCCGAAGCTATTTCAAGACATGGCAAGGCGGAGATGGAAATATGCAACATGGATTCGTTGTCACACAGATGAAGCTTGGCTCGAAAGGTTTCAAGCCAAATACTGAAGAGGCACCCCCGATGCCGGAATAAATCTGGAGGTAACTATGGAAAGAAAAGAGGTAGCATTAGGTCGTGCCGCAGCAGTGGATGCTGGCGTTGGTATGACAGCTTCACCAAAGACAACTGAGGAGAGGCTGTCGATCATAGAGGCGAAAGTTGACATGTTGGCAGATATGGTGAATCTTCTCCAAGAAAAAGGAGATATAAGGGAAGATGCACCAGTCGATCCAAATGCTAATGAGGATGGCATTCCATACTATACAAATCTCATCGGCGTCACTAAAGGACAACCATATGTGTTGACTGTGAGAGAGGATGCCTATTACTTGGGCAACAAACCGTATAGGACATTATCGGCCGCTGCTAAGGCTGTTTGTGGTCATAGGAAGAGTGGTTGGGTGTTCTGGAAATTGGTGGATGGACGAACCGTGAAGGAAGCATTCGGGAAAAAGTAATGGGAAAGAAGAAAAAGAATAAGAAAAAGCAGAAGCGTTACAACAAAGGCCAATTTGAAGACATAGTTTGTCGACAATGTGGCATCTGCAAGTTCTTGGGGCCGACATTTTGTTATGAAGCCTATAAGATAGATCCAAAGACTTTCATGGACAGATGTTATATGGCTTTACTCAAACTCAATCTCGTCCTTGAGAAAAGTGGTGGCAGCGTAGAACTGATGCGCTTTCAAGAAGTGTTTTGTTATTCAGGACTATGCGGGCCTAACAAACAATATTCTTGCCTAGAGCTATTAGAATGCTTTACTGAATTCAAAAAGCAAGTCAACGGAGAAGAATCCGGGAAAAAGTTTTCAGTTAAGAAAAACAAGAAGCAAAGAAAGCGTGAGCTAAAAAGAGAAGAAACTATAGTCGTGGCTTACCCTACTTTTTTCTCCAGTGACAATGAGGACTTCAAGGCAAAAATAGAAGGGATTTTATCAAATGGAGGTTGAGATATCTAATAAGATAATATTGAGGGGTGCTCCACGTTGGCTACTCGATGAGTTTATCCGGTACCTCACAGTCTATAACCCAAAATATCAAGAGGCTGTAAGTTCTGGAAGAAGCACATGGGGTATCCCACAATTTATCTATAACTTTGATAACGTCTACAAAGGGATAGCCATACCTCGTGGCTGTCGAAAGAGGCTTTTCCGAGAGATAGAAAAGAATAATATAGACGTTAATGTAATCGACAAACGAACTAGATTTGAACACATTGACATTGATTCGACCCAGATTAAATACAGACCGTATCAATTTTCTCCTGTTATAGATTTAACAACGGTGGCGGACGAGGGATTACTTGTTGCACCGCCAGGAAGTGGGAAAACAGTTATAGGATTAAGCATAATTCCCATGCTAGGCCAGCCGTGCATGTGGTTGACTCATACTAACCGTCTTGCCAAACAGGTAACTGAAAGACTTGATACCTTTCTTCCATCATTAAAAGAAGATGATATAGGGTTCATCGGTGGTGGAAAATGGAAAATAGGGAACATATTTACAGTTGGCATGATTCAAACCCTGATAAGAAACGAAGAGGGTCTCGAATCTCTCAAGAATCTGTTTGGGCTAGTGATCCTTGATGAGGCCCATCACTGTCCTGCAACGACATTTCTGAAAGTTGTAAATCAATTTAACCCTTATTATCTATATGGATTAACAGCAACTCCGTATAGAAGGGATAAGCTGGAGATCGTCATGTTTCAAGCAATCGGAGAGGCTACAGCAGTAGTCAAGGTGTCAGAAGTGGAGAAGCACGGTGGGAT